>Ga0315282_10011005_pt1 | contig 14089 bp, 11 predicted proteins | sample YL17G07_20_MG_FD_203693 | JGI IMG/M metagenome (GOLD analysis project Ga0315282, IMG submission 203693) | Sediment microbial communities from Yellowstone Lake, YNP, Wyoming, USA - YL17G07_20 | ecosystem: Environmental > Aquatic > Freshwater > Lake > Sediment | place: USA: Wyoming | collected... | reverse complement strand
GCGTGACACACTTCCCTACATCGTCGATCGGCCGTTTTTCTTGAGAAGGTGAATCTAATTTTGACGAACGGGCGCGGGGAGGCCGAACGCCGTTCGGCCCTACACCACGCGCAATCGGTGTCGCAGGTACGAGCACGCCGTCGGCGGTGGCTCCCTGGCTGCTATGGCTGGTGACGGCATACCCGTAATCGATATGCGGCAGTTCCCGGGTATCGAGTTAATCCGCCTGTTTCTATGTGAGATGGCCGATTCCACAGAGCTGTGAAGGATTAAAGGGGGGCAGCACACTAGGCACGGACGGGCTGGCGCAGACCCCAGGTTTTGGGGGTCTGCGATCTCCCGCAGGGACTTGTACTTTGAGTCGTCGGGCCGCAGACATTGAGAAGCATGTCTGCGCCAGCCCCGGACAAGGTAGGAAACAACCGGCCCTGGCGTGTAATAAACTCCCCGCGCTTCGCGCAACTTGGGGTCATAGGCCGCAAGGAAGGTTTCTACCGACGATCGCCTATTTCTTCCTCACAGGTTCGATGGCAAACAGGGATTGCCCGTACTCCACCGGCTGACCGTTTTCGACGTAGGTGCGAACAATCTGCCCCGCTACCTCTGCTTCCAGCTCGTTCATCAACTTCATGGCTTCGATGATGCAAATGACTTGACCGACCTGCACGGCGTCACCCACCTTGACAAAAGGAGGTGCGTTGGGAGCGGGTGAGGAGTAGAAGGTACCCACAATCGGGGACTTCATGATGAAAAGGCCCTCGGTGGATTCCCCGACCGGTTCGTACGCCGGCGGAGCAGGCGAGGGCGCAGGAGCGGCTGTCGTCACGGGGATTACAGGGGCCGGAGGCGGAGTGGCCACGGCCGGGGCGGACCCGGGGGCCATTACATATCCGTTGGCATTTCCGGCGTTCCCGGTGTTGGCATTGCCGCGCCGGACGCGAATCTTGACCCCCTGCTGCTCCATTTCAAATTCGGTGATTTCCTTCCCCGCCAGGAGGTCCAGCAACTCCTGGATGTCGTCCAGGTTCCAGACCCGCCCGGGCCCAGGGATATTGCGTGTGGAATTCTTACTGGGCATTCGTTTGCTCCCCTGCCGCAGGCTTTTGCAATCCCCACCAAATAGAAACTCTTGTGAAAGCTAGCTTATGACCCAGCGCTCTTTCGACGCGGGGGTAAGGACCTCGGGGCCCTCGGGCCCCGCTAGCACCGTATCCTCAATGCGGATGCCGCCGAACCCTTCCAAGTAAATCCCCGGCTCCACCGTGACCACCGAACCAGACCTCAGACTGGTGGTTTCCCCCTTGCCCAGGCGCGGCCGTTCGTGAATCTCCAGGCCCACCCCGTGGCCGGTGCTGTGCGTAAAGTACCGGGCGACCCCGTGTTTTGCCAGGATGCGGCGTGCCGCGGAATCAATTTTCCCCGCTGGGGTTCCGTCCTGGACCGCCTGGACGGCTCCCGCTTGGGCTTTCAGCACTGCGGAGTAAAGGGTCCGGACGCGGCGAGTCGGTTCGCCTAAGAAGACCGTCCGCGTCATATCAGCGGTGTAACCATTAAGTATAGCACCGAGGTCGAAGATTACCAACTCACCTTCTTGCAACGCCTTAGAGGAAGGGCGCGCATGGGGATAGGCGGAGTGGGGTCCGGAGGCCACAATCGTCTCAAAGGCCGCGCCTTCCGCTCCTTTTTTGCGCATCCGGTACTCGATTTCCGCCGCCAAGTCCTGTTCTTTTGCCCCGGACCGCACATGCGGCAGCGTCTCAGCGAAAACCTCCGCCGTCACTTTTCCTGCGCGGCGAATGGCCTCAATCTCACCACCGTCCTTGACCACGCGGAGTTCCTCAATCAGATCTCCCGCCGGTCTCAGCCGAAGACTCTTTCCCGCCTCCCTGCTAAGCTGCTCGAATTGGGCGCAGGTAAGGTTTGATGCCTCGAAGGTGGCATCCCTCACCCCATTCTTCCCTAACCAGCTTGCTGCCCCCTTGAGAATTCCTTTCTTTTCCTCGATCACCTCCACGCCTTCCGCCTGCTCCCGCGCCTGGAGCGTGTAACGTGGATCAACCCACAAGATCCCTTGCCGCGGACCCAGCAATACGATCCCAGCGCTACCGGTAAATCCCGTCAGGTAACGAACGTTTACCAAGTGGGTGACGAGAATGAGGGGAACACGGCGCGTTTCCATCAGAGCCCGCAGCCGCTCCTGGCGGGCTCGGAATGGAGAAGAAGATGGGTCTGGGCACATGGGCAGAAGCAAAAAGGAGGAGACCGAAGTTTCCTCAAGGCCTCCTCCCTAAAACTGGCAATCGACCGGGAACACTTGCACTACGGAAAGGCTAAGTCGGAAGTATCTTCGGCGATACGAAGAAGAGCAACTCCTGGTCTGCGTTCTGAGTGTTGCTCGTTTTGAACAAATGCCCCAGGATGGGGATGCTTCCCACCCAGGGTACGTACGTTGCAGACTTCGTCCTGCTGGTCACCGTAATGCCCCCGAAGACCACCGTGCCGCCGTCGGGAACCAACACTTGGGTGTTAGCTTGCTGGGTGTTAATTTCTGGTCCCACGCCCGTAACCGCCGCGCCCACGGAGGCATTGACGACGTTGATAATCAAAAAGATATTGTTGTCATCAGTAACCTGCGGTGTTACCTCTAGTCGTAATGTCGCGTTCACATATTGAACGCTAATCGTATTGTTGATTGAGGTCTGAACAGGAACTTGCACACCTTGCTGGACCATTCCCAGCACATTGTTTTGCGTCACGATGGTAGGACGGGAAATGGTCTTGGCCTGATCGCGCTCCTCTGCCGCGGAGATGGCAGCGTTGATAAAGTAATGCGCGCCCATGTTGGTAACCGCAGCAACGCCGAATCCGCTTCCGGTTGCGCTGGTCGCGGTCGTAATCGGGCGGGTGCCTCCGGAAGGAACCGGGATGGTAATCGCGCTGCCCGAACCCGTGTTGCCCGTTGCCGTGGTGGAATTGTTGGCGTAACCACCGAGCAGGGACGATGCCAGGGTGCGAGTGAAGTCGGCGGTCGCCAGCACCACTCGCGCTTCGATGGAAATCTGCTTCGCTTTCTTGTCGAGCTTGGCAAGGATGTTCTCAATGATGGGAATCTGGGTCTGAACATCCGAAATGATCAGCGTGTTGGCCCGGGCATCCACCAGCACCGTGCCACGGCGGCTGACGGCGCCGCCTCCCGCCCAGGTCTTGAGCAAGGTTTGGATGTCCGAAGCCTTGGCGTAATTGATGGGCCGGAAGACCGTCACCAGCGGGGCTGCGTCCATGCGGGCAGAGGCTAGCTTCGTTAGTCCTTCCTGCTCCGCCGTCAGGGTTTGCATTTTCGCAATCCTCAGGACGTTGCCTTCCAGAACTTTTCCCAAGTCGTTGTTCTTCAAGACGATGTCCAGGGCCTGGTCCCACGGAACAGAATCCAGCACGAGCGTGACACTGCCGGACACATTGGGATCGATAATGATGTTCAGTCCGCTGATCTCATGAATTAGACGGAAGAAGTCTTTAAGGTCAACATCCTTTAAATTCAGTGAGATCGGCTCACCCGTGTAGACAGGCTTGGGTCCCTCGGAGGGGCCGAGGGGGTTCGCCGGAGCAGCTCCCTGTGCTGCCATCGGGGGAGCGTCCTTGCCAGGGGTCAGCGTTTGAGCAGCATGCTCAGCGCGCAGCGCTTCCGCGGTAGTACTGACCGGAGGCGGAAGCTGAGCCGCCACCGCCTGCTTGGAACCGGCGATAGCGGGCAACGTGCTCTGCACGTCCGCTTTCACAGCGTTCCGGGTCTCCGCCCCAAGAGGCGGCGCCACCGCGGGTTTCCGGTCAATCACTTCCGTCGTGGGCGCAGGCGGAACCATTTTGGAGACGGCGACGGGAGCCGGTGCGACGACAGCGGTCTCAACGGTTTTGCTTTCCTCGGGCTCCGCTTGCGGAACCGGAGCCTTGGTAACAAGAGGTGCAGACTTCACCGTCCCGCGCGGACGCAGCTCAATGCGAACGCCCGCTGGTGTGGCGTGAACCTCAAAGGCGGGATTCCCGTTCAAGTCTGCCACCACGCGAACAACTGATGGATCTTTTGCGCGGAATTGTCCGATGCGGACAGACTTCAGAACCGCCGTGCCGGCTGCATAGCTTTTCTGGGGGCAAGTATTCTGAGCGCCCTCAATATCAACCACCAGGCGCGCCGGGCTGGGTAACATCATGACCCGATAGCCGGCGCCCCGGGAAGTGGAGACATCTACAAATGTCTCATCGGACTCATGCTTGACCAAAGTTACCTTGGAAACAAGCAAGGGCCCGCTGGGAGATACCGGAGGAGCGACGTGGGCAGGGGTTTCCGCGGGAGCCGCAACCGGAGCATGTGCAGCCGCGGCACTGGTCGGAAGGCCCTTCCCATAGAGCAAGCGCAGTTTTGACCCGTCCTTCTGAACGACGAAGGAATTGGCTTGCTTCGTGTCCACCTGGACGCGGACGACCGGCTGGCCGGAAGCATCCTGATACAGCAGGAGCTTGTAGCCAGAGAACACCGGGTTCACCCACTGTTGGCTGCGGGCAACACCCTCTGCCTTGGCGCCCGCGAGGTCGATGAAAAGGGTGTCGGGACTGGCTTGGACGGTTTTATAGGAATAAATACCGTCCACACGCAGGACCAGTTCCGTGCCCGTGGGGCTGGCGGATAGCGTGACCGACTTCAAGGTCGCCGCCGCCGCGGCCGCCCATGCGCGGCTCTTAGGGGTGGGGGCTATCCCCAGCATCAGCCATGTCACCGTCAGCAGAGTAATCGCTTGTCGTCTCATCTTCCTTCTCCCGGAGCCGAACCCAGTCGCTTCACCACTTCACGAGTCGTCACTCGGCCATTGGTGTCGAGGACGTTCTCCTTGAAGTAGACTGTGTCCGGCGTGATCTTGCTGACTACGCCGTTGTACACCGACTCGTTCACCGTCAGGAAATAAGCCCTTCTCGTTTCGTTGGTGACCACGGCGATCATTTTGTTGGCGGTTTCCATCCGAACGACACCCTCGAGCTTCAATCGCGAGATGACCAAGCCACGAACCCCTGGCGGCAAAACCCCACCCGGCGCGGCTTCCATGATGTTCTCGACACCCCCCGTACCGGGAGCCCCAGGAAGCTTGAAAGGATCCCGTTTCCCCGCCACCAATGGGGAAGTGCGAGAAATTACCGCCGTGCCCTTGCGTTGCGCTGAGGTCTTGGCAGACTTTTCCGGCGTGGCACCTGCCATCTTCTGCCCGGATGTCGGCGCAGGCTTGGCGCTAGGGGAGACGCTTTGCTGTCCCGCCCAACTCGGCGAGACTCCCAAACCCCACACGAGAGCCGCTAAGAGCAGAAGGCGCGTTGCTTGCATCATTCGAGTGCGTTGAAACCTATGCTTAGCCATTGTCCTCATCCTGCTCACTATTTCTTTTTAGGAGGTGGCGCCGCCGCGGTCAGACGCTTATTGTAATAAGTGGTCAGCACGCAATTCGCCCCGACCGTCTCGGTGGATGTTACCTTGTATGCCCCCAGGCCGCCGCCCTCCGGAGTACCGAGAGAGAGGCCCGAAACACTCATGATTCGTTGTTCATGCGCGAGTCGATCAAAAAAGTTCAACAAACTGTAATAGGTTCCGTCCAGGCGCACGGCAAAAGGCATTTCCACATAGTAATCTTTCACCACCGGGAGCTTAGGAAGAAAGCTCCGGATGTGGGTGCTCGTACTCAAACCGTCTGCAAACACGGTTCTCATGAACTCATCGGTGGCCTGTTCGTCGGGAACAATGGAACGGAGCGTTTCCAACTGGCCTTCTAATTGCTTGATGCGGTTCAGATACTCCGTCTGCTGTTGCCGAAAGGCTTCGTTCTTGTCGTTTTCCGCCTTCAGTTTGGCCACTTCTTTTTCTAGATCGTTCCTCTGATCATTCAAGGGCAAGACGAAGTACCAGAACGTGCCGCCCGCCAAGATGACTGCCACCGTCACCAAAATAACTGCTTGAATCGAAGCCGGAAGATCATTGAAGGTCTTGGCCATCTTCTTTACCCTCTCCTACAGTGATCGCTTTGGGGGCTGAGCTTGCGTGGGTGCACCTTGCGGCCCCCCGGGTCCACCGGAAGGTCCCATCCCAGGGCCGCCAGGGCCACCAGGGGCCGCTGGTGCGCCTCCAGCCGTGGGGGAAGTTCCTCCCGTGGGCGATCTAAACTGGCAACTCAGCGTGAACTTATAAGTCAGGTGCTCGTGTTGATCATCCTGAAAGAACTGCTCCAACTGAACGTCATCATAGAATCCGGAATTCTTCAGGAAGGCCAGGAAATTCGCCATGGAATCAACCGTGCTCGACTGCCCCTTGAGCTGTAACCGCTCACCCACTGGAGCCAGCGAGTAAAAATAAATATCGTTGGTTCTGTTGACGATACTCCCCAAAGTGCTCATCAATTCGACGGGACCGACGCGGCTGTTTTGCAGCGCCTGAATGGTATTGATGCGGGTCTCGAGGTCCTTCAGCCGTTGCTGGTACATCTCGTTCTGGGCCTTCACCACGGCCAGTTCCGTTTGGCGGATCTTTTGCTGATTCCGCGTCTTTTCGAGATCTGCGATTTGGTTGGTCCAGACCTTGTAAATGACGCCGACGATCCCGAAGCAGATAATCAGCGCACCCACAAACATCACCACCTGAGTAGCCTTAGGCGCCGGCGGTCCACCCACTGACGGGATCTTGGACGGAGGCGGTGCGACTCCTAGAAGGTTGATCTTAATCATGGCTAGTCAAAGCTCCTCAAAGCCAGCCCCACCGCAACGCTCATACGGGGAGCAATTTCGTCCACGTAACCCACATCGAACTTCTTCCCATCGACCACCACCCTTTGGAACGGGTTGATGAGCTCCACGGGAATGTTGAACTCCGCTTTGAGCTGATCCACCAGACCTTCGATTTTGGCGGTCCCGCCCGAAACATAGATCTGCTGGATGTTCTCGGTCGACGTGGTCTGGCGGAAGAAATCGAAAGTCTTCTGGATTTCCAGAATGAGGATTTCGGTCACCGACCGTAAGTGGGGAAGTTTCTGGTCCTGTGTCAAGTTGGGAACCTCAAACCCTTGCTTGAGCCTTTCCGCATCCTCGAAGCTCAAGTCCAGTTCTTTCTGGAGCGTGTCGGTGTACTGGTTCCCACCCACGGAGACGTCGCGGGTGAACAGAGGGTTGCCACCCCGCCCGATCACGATGTTCATGATGCTGGCGCCGACGTTGAGCAGCGCGGCCATCTGATTGGAAGGCACTTCGTAGTTCAGCTCGAAAGCGTTGTAAACCGCGAACCCATCGTAGTCGACGACCGTAGGGATCTTGCCGGCCTGGCTCAGCACGTTGGTGTGATTTAGAATCTTCTCGCGCTTTACCGCCACCAGCATGACGTCCATCCCGCTCCCCGACGGGGCCGGGCCCAACGACTGGTAGCTCAGGTTTACATCCGCCATGTCAAAGGGAATGTGCTGCTGCGCCTCGTAGGGGATAGCGTTGTAAAGCTCTTCCTCAGAGCTGGCTCCCACCGTGACGCGCTTGACGATAACCGAGTGGCCGGAGACGGAAGTCGCCACGTTCTTGGTCTTGATGCGATTATCGGTAAAGATTTTCTCGATGGCTGAAGATACGGAGAGAGCATCCATGATGGCGCCATCCACCACGGTATCCTGGCCTAGAGGCTCGATCCCCAGGTTCACGAGCTCAAAGGAACCGCCCTTCCTCCGCAATTCGACCGCCTTGACGGCGCTCGACCCGATATCCAAACCCACCAGGCTTTTGGCTTTTCCTAACCCAAACATTGGCGATGCTCCCTACCGAGCGGTGGCGCGCAACCGGCGTGACCCTCGCTGTTCAAACTGCGCGCTTTGCTTCTCCATCCAGCGGTCCAGGACGGTCTTCTTGAATTTCCAGCGGTTGCCCAGTTTGAAAGCTGGGATCCTTTCTTCGTATACATACTTATAAAGGGTTTCGCGCGAGACTCCGAGATACACCGACGCTTCCCGGACGTCCATGACCTCTCTGGTTTCTGTCATGCTTATAACCTTCCAGCAAAATCGCGCCCTTGCAGTACGCTGCGCATTCAAGAAAGTGAAAATTCGTTCTCGACTTCAATGTCTGGTGCGCTTATACGACGCGCCCATTTTCCTTGTCAAGAACTATTTTGTTAGTTTTAGGTGTTTCTTTGTATTTTGGGGGGAGATTTTCCGGGTTTTTGCGGAAATTTGTCGAACCTATAGTGTACTTATGGAAGGAGACCACTAGATATGTGCCTACGAAATTTTCTTGCCTTTTGAGGGTTTTTCTTCGTCTTTGAGCGGCTTTCAGGGGGTGATTAGGGCATTGTTGGTCGAGGAAAAAGCGTTTCTTAGGGGTTCCTTGGAATATCGAATGGCCCGACCTTTTTCGCTACAAAACCCTCCCGCATGTTCACACGTTGCCCCGTCAAACGTGCTTTGGTAGTTGATGCAAATCCCGGCGAGGTTCGGAATCAACCCCGCATCCTTGAGCCCATTTGCTGCCCTTCCCGCAGGGGCTCGCTATGAGCCGCTCCAGGTTTCAACTTGCGGGAAATCCGCTGTCATGAAAACCACCCTCGATGCAGTTGGGGAGGGGTGTAGCTTTAACCTCGCCAAGGCCAAGCGTACGATTCACAAGCTGTGGAAAAACCTCTCTTCGGGAATGTAACGGCGGTTCCACGCCGCCACATCCCCTAGTGCATGGCGACGTAAAGTTGCAGCTCCACGTTTTGCGGCTGTCTTCCGTATGAACAGGGGCTAATACCCCTATTTGAAGACCTAGCTATCCTCCGAAACGGGTAACATTCAAGGATGATCTGGGGCACACTGCAGACAACCATGCCATTGCCCACTGGCTGGAAATGCGAGCGAAGACTAGGTGTAATGTGGGTAGCGTTAAGCGGTCAGCCTTAACTCAAAACCTAATTCTGCGGCGCACCGACACCACTCGCAAGTGTCAACTCTGAATACGCCATGGTGATTTGAAGGCCAATCTGCTTGTCATGAATGTCAACATTCATGGCTGCGTACGGGTTCGGGTGGCCGGGATTCTGTGCCGTCCAAGCAAGCTGTTGAGCCATCTTCAGTCCGTCCAAGATCTGCCGGAGCGTGGCCGCATCCGCCGACGTAGCGCAATTGAGTTTCATGTCCAGGTTGACCTTGTCCGTCGCATCAATGGTATAGGTCAGGGAATCCACTTTCTGGAAAACCTGCCCCCAATCCAACTTCAAACTGTTTTGGGATGATAGCCATCCGCCGAACCAATCGGCAACGGCTCCGCCTAAGGCGATTCCCCAAATGGGCGCGTCCTTATTGACGTCGCCGATCAGGCTGGTAAAACGTGGATCCGAATTCAGATTCGGCGCCTGTCCTTGGTGCGCCTCCAGCACCGTTGTCAAGGACGAGAGCGGCCCGAAGGCCCCGAGGGAATTCTCCAGAATGACGACACAGGTTCCCGCCACTCCCGCCGACAAGCAATACGCCTGCTGTCCGGAGATCGGTGTCGGCGTGAGGCTTTGCGCGGCAGCGCGGTTAGCAACCTGCGCCTTGTCAAAATGGCCGGAGGCATAACCGTAAAGATCCATTTCTTTATCGCCAGGCTTCCATCCGATCATCAAGTCGTCGATGTCGTCCTCGTGAATTCCGATCTGGTCCAATGCCGACTCAAGCTGCTGCAAGCGCGGCCCCAAGAATCTTCCCCGTAAGCTTTGGTAATTGGGAAGCTTGCGCAGCTTGGCAGGGCTGGAATATTCCACGCGCATGGTCTGGGTGGGGAGACCGGACATGGCCCTAGTGACGAAATCTTGGCCGGCGCCTTTCTGGGGAATCCCCGCCAGCACCATCACCACCAAAAGCGAGAGAAGGGTTCGTTTCATATTCACCTCGTAGTTCGGGATACGGGATACGGGACACGGGGCTCGGGACTCGCCCCACCTAACGGTTCGTCCATATATGACCGTTGGATGTCATTTCAATTTGGCAGGTTTCCTTACCTCCGTCAACCAGTACGGGATACGGGGCACGGGATACGGGATTCGGGATTCGGCAATCGGGAGATAGGACAAGGATGTCATACCTCGGATCCAGCTCACGTTCCGAAATAATCGGAGCACTCGTATCCAGAAATCAGGATTGGGAGCGAAGGCTTGATGCCAAACCCCGTATCCCGTAACCCGTGTCCCGTGTCCCGCTATCGGTACCGACCCCTCCGCTGCGTCCATGCTTGCTCATCGAAGGGGATCATGGCGTCGCCGGTAGATTGTTGCCAGAGGTTAATTTCCGCCGCCAGGCGGCGAATCACCCCAAGCGATTCCTGCCGGTAAAAGAGGTTCACCATCTCCTGCGGATCGTGAACGAGGCGGAACAATTCCCCCGTCCCATCATGGCCCAGGTTCATTTTCCATCCTTCCGGGCTAATGATCGTGCGCAGGACTTCCGGGTCGCTACTCTGTCCGGGTCGGGGGGGGCCGTTCCATTCGAGCATGACGTTGCGGTCCGGCAGGTCCCTCCCCTCTAGTAAGAACGGGGCCCAACTAAAACCTTGCAAATGGCGTGGCACCGGCTGGCCCATCAGTTCCAGCAGGGTGGGAACCACGTCTACTTGCGCCACCGGCTTGCCAATGCGGGGCGGTTGGCCTTTCAGCCAGGGGATTCGCAGGAGCATCGGAACCTTGACGGCCTCTTCGTACATGACGGTCTTGAACATCAGCCGGTGGTCGCCCATCATTTCGCCGTGGTCGGTGGTAGAAACGACGATGGTGTTATCCGCCAGGCCCAGCGCTTCCAGTTTGGCGAGAATCCTTCCGTACATTTCATCAACCAGCGTGATTTTGCCCCAGTAGTGGGCCTTGACTTCGCGCAGACTCTCCGCCGTGGCCAGGGCGCTGTGGGGATTGCGCAGTTGCCCGGCGCGGATGGCTTTGGTGCGGTCCAACTCCGTCGGATCAGGCGCTTCGGAGAATGACTTCGGAACTTCCATCTTGGCGGGGTTATACAGATGATCGTTCACGCTATGGAAAGGATCGTGGGGGTCGAGGGAGCTGACATACATCACCCAGGGCTGGCGTTGGTGCCGCTCGAGAAACTGCGCGGCTTGCGACGCCAGATAGGCCGGCTTGCTCAATTCCTTCGGCACCTGGTTGGCGAAGTCGCGTGTGTAGAGGCCCTTCCGGTCGGGCTTCAAGCCCTGGCTCGCCAGGAAACGGTAATATCCGGAGTACTCCCGCGCGCAGCTCTTGGCGGAAAGGTGGGTGTAGCCGTCCTCAATGCTCTCATACTCTTGGAAGCCGTGCTGCGGGCAGATTTCATCCCCCAGGTGCCACTTACCGAAATAGGCGGTGGCGTAATCCTTTCCCCGGAGCATTTCCACCAACACGGGGACGGAGGGATTCAAAGGCATATTATTGCTGCTTGATCCGTGAGTGTGGGGATACAGCCCGGTCAACAGGCTGCCGCGCGACGGAGTGCACACCGGCTGCGAAACGTAGTAGCGCGAGAAAGCAATACTCTGCTCAGCCAGGCGGTTCAGGTTGGGAACCCGGATCTGGCTGTTGCCGTAAACCCGCAGGGTGTCGAACCGTTGCTGGTCCACGAGGAGAAACAGTAGGTTGGGAGGACGCGCGGGGGGCGCCGCCGTGCCCCTGATCGAGCCCATCGCGGCCACCGCCCGCATCGTTCCCACAGCGGCCGCGGCCAAGCCTGAGCCTGTCCGGCGAAAAAGCTCACGGCGGTTCATTCTCCCTCCTGAAACGCTACTCCAGAGTTTCAAACAATAGGGCAAATTCCATGGCTCTCTAACATCGATCTCCGATCGACCGATTGTAGCGTCGATCTTTGATCGACGTCGGCGGTCGGAGACCGCCGCTACAGCAGCAATCAATTCTTATTATCGACGCAGCGCTGGAAAAGCTGATTCAGAAGCTCGAGCCCCAAATCCATCTCTTCCTGCGTGATAGTAAAGGACGGTGCGATGGTAAAGACGTTCTTGTAATAGCCGCCCACGTCGAGCACCAAACCGTACTTGCGGCCGCGCGCCTGAAGATCGCCTTTGATCCCTTCCGCAAAGATCCGGTCGGTCAGGTCGCGGTCGGGGGTGATGCCATCCGGCTTGCAGACTTCCAGGCGCAGGGCGAGGCCCAAGCCATCCACGTGACCGATAATTCCCGGATAGCGGCTCTGCAATTTGCGCAGGCCGGCGAGGAAGTACGCCCCCTTATCACCCACCAGCTTTTCGTAGTCTTCCTCCTCCAGCATCTTCAGCGTCTCGAGCGCCACGGCGGTGCCGAGCGTGTTGGATGAGAATGTCGAGTGCGTGGATCCCGGCGGAAACAGTTCGGGCGTGATCAATTCCTCGCGCGCCCAGATGCCGGAAATGGGGTTCAAACCATTGGTCAGCGCCTTGCCGAACACAATGATGTCAGGCGTGATTCCGAAATTCTCAATCGCCCAGAACTTGCCGGTGCGATAGAAGCCCATCTGGATTTCGTCATCGACAATCAGGATCTTGCGCTCGCGGCAGGTTTGCTGCAAGCGTTGGAAATACTCGCGCGGCGGAATCACGTAGCCGCCGGTTCCCTGCACCGCTTCGATGTAAAATGCGCCGAACTCGGCGGACTGCGCCTTGGCGTCCCAGGCAGCATGGTATTCGTTGGCGAAGAGTTGCGCGAACTGATCGTGGCAATAAAGATTGCAAGTCTCGGGCTTGAGCTTATAAATGCAGCGATAACAGTAAGGATAAAAAACAAACTGCGCGCGGTCGCCGAAGTGTCCGTAACGCCGCCGGTAGCGATAGCTCGAGGTGATGGCGGAAGCACCCAGCGTGCGTCCGTGGTAACCGCCCATGAAGGCAAACATCAGGTTTTTGCCGGTGTAATTGCGCACCAGCTTGAGTGAGTCCTCGATGGCCTGCGAGCCGCCCACGTTGAAGTGTACGCGGCCCTTGACGCCGAAACGCTTTTCGCAGTACTGGGCGATGCGCGCCGCCACCTCCACTTTTTCCGCGTGCAGGTACTGGCAGGCGAGCTGCGGCAGACGATCCACCTGGCGCTTCAGCGCCTCATTCAAGCGGCGGTTCTTATAACCAAAGCTCGCCGCGGAATACCACATCTGCAAATCGAGGTAGGGGGTTCCCTGCTCGTCGTAAAGATAACTGCCCTCGCAATCGGCAAAGATTTTCGGGGGATCAAGATAGTGCACCGTGTCGCCAAACGAGCAGTACTTGCGCTCGAGAGCCAGCAGCTCCGCGGTGCGCGCAGTGGGTTCAGAAATGGCCAAGGGTTATGGGCCTCCCTCCCGGGTTTATCAAGCGTTCGTCTTCCCTCGCCCCCTTGGGGGAGAGCGCGGATGTGGATCTGAATTTTTCCCTCGCCCCCTTGGGGCAGAGGGAAGAACAATTCTTTGTTTTGGTGCTGTGATCTCGACAGCACGCGCGGTTACGACAATGTTGCCAAGGCTTGGCGGTAACGACGGGCGGGCGCCGGGGCCAGCAACTTCTCAAGTGCGACCTGGACGTCCTTAAAAGTCTCGAAGGGATGGCAGGCGATGCCGCTCTCCCGGCAATGCGCCAGCAAGTGCCGTTTGGCAAACACCACGTCGGCAACCTCCACCGCGAAACGGTCGGACATGCCATCGCCCACAAAGATGACGGGCTGCCGGCCTTCCCGCAGGCGACGCATGAGCGCCGCTTTGCAAGTGGCGCACCCGTGCGCACAGGGTTCAGGGGAGTGCGGGAAGGAAGGCGCGAGGCGCCGGCCCTCCACCCGCAGAGCGCTCGCAAACAGGTTTGAAGCACTGCGAAAGTGCCGGTCGACGCCCGCGCCCTTCAAGATGCGGCGAATCACGTAATCGAACCCGTCGCTGAGGATGTAAAGCGGCAGCCGCTTCTTGCGCGCGAACTTGCAAAAGGCCGTGAACTCGGCGTCGATGGCCACGGCATCAATGACGGCGTGAAGTTCCTCTGCCGGGGCGTCGACCAAGGCGATCTGCCGCTCCATGCACTCGCGCGAGCCGATCAGCCCCAGCATCCACTCCCGCTCAATTTCACGCCAGGAGGGATGCGCAAGCTG
>Ga0315282_10011004_pt1 | contig 14089 bp, 14 predicted proteins | sample YL17G07_20_MG_FD_203693 | JGI IMG/M metagenome (GOLD analysis project Ga0315282, IMG submission 203693) | Sediment microbial communities from Yellowstone Lake, YNP, Wyoming, USA - YL17G07_20 | ecosystem: Environmental > Aquatic > Freshwater > Lake > Sediment | place: USA: Wyoming | collected... | reverse complement strand
CCTTCGGCCGCCACCTGGATGCCTCGCGCCTCTTCCTCTACAAAGCTACCCGCAACCTGATGAAGATGCGCGGCGACACCGGTGCCTACCTCCGGACGACCATGGGCGCCATGGTGCTTTTCGGTGTTCCGCCCGAATCTTACTGGCCTTACACCGACGACCCCTCCACCTTTGACCGCGAGCCTACCGCCTTCTGCTACGCCTTCGCCCAGAACTTCCAGACCCTAAAGTACTTCCGCCACGACCCGGCCGGCGCTGCCCCCGATGCCGTCCTCCACAGCCTCAAGACCTACCTCTCGCGCGGCTTCCCCATCATCTTCGGCTTTTCCGTCTACAACTCCATTGAGCAGGCTGAAACCACCGGCCGCATCCCGTTCCCGTCCCAGCGCGAGCGCCTGGAAGGTGGGCATGCCATTATGGCCGTCGGTTACGACGATAAGCTGGAAATCACCAACAAATTCGGCGGCGTCAAAACCAAAGGCGCCCTGCTTATCCGCAACTCCTGGGGCACTTCCTGGGGCGAGCGCGGCTACGGCTGGCTTCCCTACGACTACGTCCTCCGCGGCCTGGCCGAAGACTTCTGGTCCATCCTCAAGAAGGAATGGGTGGACACCGGCGCCTTCGCCGAGTAGCTTTTAAGTTTTTGCCTTTTGCCCGGAGAGCAGCGGATCGCAAATTGAGATTGGATAAGAGGTGTGATAGGATAATCAGCACGATGTAAAACGCAAGGTAGATGAGATAAAAGGTTAGGGGATGGCACAGCAAGATGGCACAGCAAGCAAGATAGATAGAACGAGGAGAAAGGCAAAGGAAGATTAGCAATATGCAGCGCAAGGAAAATCGTGAATTTAGGAAATATGTAGGGTGTCCCCGATCTCTTTATTCCCCTCGGGGAAAATTGGGGAATGTGTAGGACGTCCCCCGTTTTATAAAGGAGCAAAAATGAACATAGCAGTAATTGGACTCGGATATGTGGGCCTGCCCCTCGCCCTCCAGTTCGCCCGGGCCGGCGCGACCGTCATCGGCCTGGACATTGACCCGGCCAAAGTCGCTTCCCTCAACTCCGGCCGAAGCTACATCAAGCACATCTCAGACGCCGACATTGCCTCCGCCCTCGCCACCTCCCGCTTCACCGCTTCCACCGACTTTTCGCTCATCCGCACCGCCCCCGCCCACGCCGTCATCATCTGCGTCCCGACCCCGCTCACCAAGCAGCGCGAGCCCGACATCTCCTACATCCTGGAAACCGGCCGGGCCATCGCTCCGCACCTTGTCCCCGGCACCGTCGTTGTCCTTGAATCTACCACTTTCCCCGGCACCACCGACGAATACCTGCGCCCCGTCCTGGAGCAGGGCTCTGGCCTGGTGGCTGGCCGCGATTTTCACCTGGCTTTTTCCCCCGAGCGCGAAGACCCCGGCAACCCTCAAAGCCGCGTGTCCGACGTCCCCAAAGTCATCGGCGGCCTCACCCCGCTCTGCCTCCAGAAAGCCATGGAAGTCTACCGCCTGGCCGTCAAAACCCTCGTCCCCGTCTCCTCCTGCCGCACAGCCGAAGCGGTCAAACTTCTGGAAAACATCTTCCGCTCGGTCAACATCGCCCTGGTCAACGAGCTCAAGATGGTCTATTCGGCTATGGGCATAGACATCTGGGAAGTCATTGAGGCGGCCAAAACCAAGCCCTTTGGCTTTATGCCGTTCTACCCGGGTCCCGGGCTCGGCGGCCACTGCATCCCCATTGACCCGTTCTACCTCACCTGGAAAGCCCGCGAATACGGACAGACGACCCGCTTCATTGAGCTGGCCGGCGAAATCAACACCCGTATGCCCGAATACGTTGTCTCCCGCACCATAGAAGCCCTCAACCACCATGGCAAGCCGCTCAAAGGCAGCAAAATCCTGGTCATCGGCCTGGCTTACAAAGCCGACGTGGATGACGAGCGCGAGTCGCCCTCCTACTACCTCATGGACCTGCTGGCTAAATACGGCGCCGAGGTTTCTTATGACGACCCCTATATCCCGGTGATTAAGCCCACCCGCGAGCATTCCCACTGGGCGGGCACCAAATCCGTCACCTGGAACGAGCCAACAATTTCCAGCTTTGATGCCTGCATCATCTCCACCGCCCACAAGGTGATTAACTGGGAAGAGCTGGCCAGGTGGAGCAGGTGCATAGTTGATACGAGGAATGCGATGGCTGGGGTTAAAACCGCCACAAATCAAGTCTGGAAATCATAATACGAGTCTTTGTTTTCAGATGATAAAAGAATAAATATGAATTTTATAATAACTGAAATCCCCGACGTTATCATCATCGAGCCAAAATTATTCAAAGATGACCGCGGCTTCTTTATGGAGACCTTCAGAGCCGACTTATTGGCGGATCAAGGCATAAATTTCCAATTTGTTCAGGATAATCATTCTGGGTCAAAGAAAAATATTTTGCGGGGATTGCATTATCAGATTAAGCGGCCACAAGGTAAATTAGTTCGGGTAGTTGCTGGAGAAATATTTGACGTGGCTGTTGATTTGCGCAAATCGTCAAAAACCTTCGGTAAATGGGTTGGAGGAATTCTTTCAGCTGAAAATAAAAAAATTTTATGGATACCACCCGGTTTTGGCCATGGTTTCTATGTGCTTAGCGGCTGGGCCGAAGTAATATATAAAGCCACAGATTATTATGCCCCAGAATACGATAAAAGCATCATCTGGAACGACCCAGACATCGGCATAAAATGGCCGATTCCTGAAGGATCAGAACCGATACTTTCCGAAAAGGATAAATCAGGAAAGCGGCTAAAAGAAGCGGAGGTTTTTGATTAGAATGACGCCCAAAAAACACATTCTCGTCACCGGTGGAGCTGGCTTTATTGGTTCAAACTTTATCCATTATATTTTAAAAAAAGCGCCAGACATTTTTGTAATAAATCTTGATGCTCTTAATTATGCTGCGAATTTAGACAATTTAAAAAATTTACCTGACCCTTCAAGGTATGTCTTTGTTCATGGAAACATCTGTGACCAGGACCTTGTGCTTGATTTAATTAGAACATATAAAATATCTGTCATAATAAATTTTGCTGCCGAATCTCATGTGGACCGCTCTATTTATGGTCCGGCTCAATTTATTCAGACGAATATCGTTGGAACCTTTAACCTTTTAGAAGCTGCAAAAAAGGCCTGGCTGGAAGAGAAAATTCTCCCTCTCTCTGAAGTTCGTTTTCACCACATTTCAACTGATGAGGTCTATGGCTCGCTTGGTCCTGAAGACCCCCCGTTCAGCGAAGATACTCCATATAAGCCAAATTCCCCGTATGCAGCATCAAAGGCAGCCAGTGACCATTTGGTTAGAGCTTACTTTAAAACATACGGTTTGCCTGTTTCAATAACTAATTGTTCAAATAATTATGGGCCTTATCAATTCCCAGAAAAGCTCATTCCTCTGACAATTCTGAATGCTATAAATGGAAGGCCAATTCCAATTTATGGCGATGGCAAGCAAATCAGAGATTGGCTTTATGTGGAAGATCATTGCGAAGCCATCTGGCTGGTAATAAATCAAGGAAAACCGGGGAGCACTTACAATATAGGCGGTGGGAACCAGCCTTTTAATATAGACCTGGTAAAAAAAATATGTTCAATCCTTGATGATCTATTACCTTATTCAAAATATAAACCCCACGAACAACTTTTGACTTACGTATCCGACCGCCCTGGCCATGACAGGCGTTACGCTATGAATATAAATAAAATTAAAAAAGAGTTGTGCTGGGAACCTAAAGAGAACTTTCATTCCGGCTTAGAAAAAACCGTGAAATGGTATCTTGAAAATCAGGATTGGATAAAAGGAATTATATCAAGGCCTGAATATAGAGCATGGATCGAAAAAAATTATAGCAAGAGGTAGGGCATGAGGAAAGGAATTATCTTAGCCGGCGGAAAAGGAACGCGCCTTCATCCGTTAACCAGGGCCATATCCAAGCAGCTTCTTCCTGTTTATAACAAGCCAATGATATATTACCCGCTATCTATTCTTATGCTGGCTGGTATTAGAGATATACTGATCATCAGCACACCAGAAGACCTGCCTTTATTTGAAAGATTGCTTGGGAATGGAAATCAATGGGGCCTTAATTTTTCTTATGCTTATCAGGAAGAGCCTCGAGGTTTGGCAGATGCCTTTTTAGTTGGAGAGAAATTTGTTAAAGGCCACCCTAGTGCCCTTATCCTCGGTGATAATATATTCTACGGAGCCGGTCTTCAGGAAACTTTAAAACAGGCTGCCTCCATTCAAGACGGGGCTGTAGTCTTTGCTTATCCAGTAAAAGATCCAGAGCGATATGGAGTGGTAGAATTTGATCAAAATGGCAAAGCAATTTCAATTGAAGAAAAGCCGAAAAATCCTAAGTCAAATTATGCTGTTCCTGGTATTTATTTTTATGATGAAAAAGTGGTTGAATATGCCCATATGCTTAGGCCTTCTGCAAGGGGAGAACTTGAAATTACCGACTTGAACAAAATTTATCTGGAAAAAGAAAAACTCAAGGTGATTCTGTTAGGAAGAGGTGTAGCTTGGCTTGACGCAGGAACACATGAATCTCTCTTGCAAGCTGCAAGTTTTGTCCAAACCGTAGAAGAAAGGCAGGGGTTAATGATTTGTTGTCCTGAAGAAATTGCTTTCCGCATGGGATATATTGATGAGAAACAATTAGAAAATCTGGCGGTTTCAATGGCTACGAACGGATATGGCCAATATTTACTTAATTTGATCGGAAAATAATCTATGAAAATACTTCTGTTCGGAAAGAATGGCCAGGTTGGCTGGGAATTGAATAGAACATTATTATGCCTTGGGGAGTTATATGCTCTTGATTATCCTGAAGTTGATTTTGAAAAGCCAAAAGAAGTTATAAAAATATTAGATGAAATTAAACCTGATTTAATTGTAAACGCTGCTGCCTATACTAATGTTGACAAAGCTGAGGAAGAGCCAGAAAAGGCTCAACTTGTTAACGCTATAACACCCGGCGAAGTAGCTAACTGGTGTAAAAAACACAATACTGTTTTAATTCATTATTCAACCGATTATGTTTTTGATGGAAAGAAAGACTCACCCTATACAGAGGAAGATGAACCCAATCCTATTAATATATATGGCAGGACAAAGCTTGAAGGAGAAAGGGCTATTCAAGAGAGCAGTGCCATACATTTAATTTTGCGAACGGCCTGGGTTTATAGTATGAGAGGAAATAACTTTGTTACTAAAGTATTAGAATGGGCTAAAAAAAGTAATGAAATTAGGGTAGTGGATGATCAAATTAGCAACCCGACCTGGGCCAGAGCCCTAGCCGAAATTACAGCAAATATAATAGCTATGGGAAAAAGAGATATAAGGTCATTTTTCAAAGATAAAGGTGGCTTATATCATTGTGCCGGGTCAGGTTATTGCAGCCGCTACGAATTGGCAAAAAAAATTTTAGAATCTCGCCAAATAAATGAAATAAAACTCTTTCCTGCTAAAACATTTGAATTTATTACATTGGCCAAAAGACCTCTTTATACAGTTTTAGAGTGTAAAAAAATTATTGCGCATCTTAATCTTAAATTGCCTGATTGGAGAATTATTATGGAACTGATCGCTTGATGCATTCCCACTAGGCTGGTAAAAAATCCGTCACCTGGGACGAGCCAACCATCTCTAGCTTTGATGCCTGCATCATCTCCACCGCACACAAAGTGATTAACTGGGAAGAGCTAGCTAAATGGAGCGGGTGCATTATTGATACGAGGAATGCGATGGCGGGGGTTAAGACGGCCCCGCGCCAGGTATGGAAAGCTTAAATAAATTAAAGGTAAACAATGAAAAATTTTGCCATAATTGGAGCTGCGGGTTACATTGCGCCCCGCCACCTAAAAGCTATAAAGGAAACCGGGAACAACCTAATTGCTGCTCTTGATAAAAGCGACTCTGTAGGTATTCTGGATTCTTTCTTTCCTCAGGCTGATTTCTTCACAGAATTTGAGCGTTTTGACCGCCACCTGGAAATGCTTCGCCGCAAAGAGCCGGAACGAGCAGTTCATTTCGTAAGTATCTGCTCGCCGAATTATCTTCATGATGCTCACTGCCGCTTTGCCCTTCGTATCGGTGCAGATGCTATCTGTGAAAAGCCGGTGGTTTTAAATCCTTGGAATATTGATGCCCTTAAAGAAGCAGAAAAAGAGTATGGGCACAGAATATTTTCAGTTCTCCAGCTTCGCCTTCATCCTCAGATTGTTGAATTGAAAAAGAAGATTGAAAGCAATTCAACCGATAGGAAATATGATATTGACCTCACCTATATAACAGCCCGCGGCCGCTGGTATTATTACTCCTGGAAAGGCAATGAAGAAAAATCTGGCGGCATAGCCACTAATATTGGCGTGCACTTTTTTGATATGTTGTCCTGGATTTTTGGCCCACCACAAAGAAACATTGTTCATATCAAAAGGCCCGACATTGCTTCAGGATATCTGGAGCTTAAAAAGGCCCGAGTTCGCTGGTTTTTATCATTGCGCTTTGAAGATTTACCTAAGGAAGCCATTAGTGCCGGAAAGCGCTCATACCGCTGCATTACCATTGATGGACAGCCTTTTGATTTTACTGATGGTTTTCAGGACTTGCATACAAAGCTCTATGAAGAGGTTTTAAAGGGGAAGGGCTTTGGCCTTGATGAAAATCGTAACGCCATTCAGATTGTTTATGATATTCGTAATGCCAAGCCAGAGCCCAATTCTAGCGAACGCCATCCCTTATGCCCCAAGGAATAACCTTATATCATATCTAAGAAAGGATTTATAATGGCTGATGAAAAATATTTTATTCACCCGAGCAGCTATATAGACGAAAACGTCATCATCGGAGAAGGGACAAAAATCTGGCATTTTTGCCATATTCAATCTGGAGCTCGGATTGGCAAAAACTGTGTTCTTGGTCAAAACGTTAATGTAGGTAATAATGTGACAATCGGAAATTTTGTGAAGATACAAAATAACGTTTCTATTTATCAGGGCGTAACTCTTGAAGACTATGTTTTTTGTGGTCCTTCCTGTGTTTTTACCAATGTATCCAACCCACGCTCGGAAATAATAAGGCATCATCTATATGAGAATACTTTAGTAAGAAGGGGAGCCTCGATTGGAGCCAACGCCACAATAGTCTGTGGCATAATCATCGGCCGTTATGCTTTTATTGGCGCCGGAGCCGTTGTTATTTCTGATGTGCCTGATTACGCATTGATGCTTGGTGTCCCAGCCTGTCAAAAAGGCTGGATGAGTCGTCATGGCCATCGCCTGATAAATCCTGACGCGAGTGGCATCTACGTATGTCCTGAAAGCGGCTGGCGATATAAAGAAATGGAGCCAGGCATTTTACGATGTTTAGATTGGCCTGAAAGCGAGCCACTACCTTCCCCAAAATAAGCGATAAAGGAAACTCAAAATGATTCCGATTTTAGACCTCAAAGCTCAATATGCCTCAATAGAAAAAGAAATAGATGAAGCTATAAAAAGGGTCCTTCGTTCCGGGCAATTTATTCTGGGACCTGAAGTTGAATCTCTTGAAAAAGAGGTTGCGGCACTTTGTGGCTGCAAATATGGTATTGGAGTTGCGTCTGGAACAGATGCTCTGAGGTTAACTTTAGCCGCATTAGAAATTGGCCCTGGTGATGAAATTATTACCACACCATTTACATTTATCGCAACCGCTTCCTGCATTCTTCACTGTGGTGCAAAGCCTGTTTTTGTTGATATTGATCCGCGAACATTCAATATTGACCCTGATAAAATCGAAAAGGCCATAACTAAAAAGACTAAGGCCATTATTCCAGTTCATCTTTATGGGCAGCCTGCTGAAATGGACAAAATTATGGCTATCGCCCGAACTTATAATCTTTATGTCATCGAAGATGCTGCTCAAGCCATAGGAGCAAGATATAAAGGTATGCCGGTAGGACAATTTGGCATTGCCGGCTGTCTTAGCTTTTTCCCCACAAAAAATCTCGGAGCCTATGGTGATGGTGGTATGGTTGTTACAAATGATGCAGACCTTGCTGAAAGGATAGATATATTAAGAAAGCACGGCAGTAAAAAGAAATATCACGCCGAGATGCTGGGATTTAACAGCCGCCTTGATGAGATACAGGCAGCAATTCTAAGAGTCAAGCTAAGGTATTTGGATAAATGGACCGGGAGCCGGCGCCAAATTGCCTATAGATATAACGAAGGCCTGAAGAATTTACCGATTATTACTCCATTTGAATCGCCTCATATGTATCATATTTATCATCAATATACCATTAGGGTAAAAGAAAGGGATAGACTGATGAGGTTTTTGAAAGAAGAGGACATAGCGACAATAATTTATTATCCAATCCCTATTCATTTACAGAAATTATTTTCTTTTTTAGGATACAAAGAAGGCGATTTTACGGAAGCAGAAAGTGCAAGCAGTGAGGTTCTTTCGTTGCCAATATATCCTGAACTTCTGGTTGAAAAGCAGAATATGATTATCAGCCAAATAAGGAGGTTTTTCAAAAAATGAAAATTGTATCAATTGTCAGAGCCCGTCCTCAATTTATAAAATTAGCACTGCTCTCCAAAGAATGGGGAGTACCTCAGGAGCCATATCAAATAGAGAGCTTGTAGAATATATATTTGAAAAATTTCGCCCCATATATGTAGTAAACTTTGCAGCAGAATCCCGTAGAAATAGAAGTATAGAAGGGTCGGAAGTATTTGTAAAGATAAATATTTAAGGAAGCCAATTCTTTCTTGATATAGCAAAAGGATTTTGGCGAAAAAATGATATATTTTACATTGAAAGATTCCTTCAGATATGTACTGATGAGGTATATGGAGCTTTGCCTTTGGAAAGCGATGAAAAATTTACAGAAGAATCGCATTTAAGACCCAATATTCCTTACTCGGTATCAAAAGCGGGGGCAGACTTTCTTGTAAGGGCATGCTTTGTTACCTATCGGATGCTAGTCCTCATTACTCTATCCTAAAACAATTTTCGACCAAGGCAATATCCTAAGAAATTAATACCTTTGACCATAAAGAGAGCATTGGAAGGGGAACCAATGCCAGTATATGAAGATAGGTAGAATGTAAGGGATTGGCTATATGTGGAAGATATATGTGCAACTATAGATCTGGTACTTCATAAAGAAGGAGTGAGGAGCTATATAACATAGGGGAGGAAATGAATGAAAGAACTTAGATCTTTTGAATTTAATTTGTGAATACTTTCTGAGCTTATTGGAAAGCCATTGGAGGAGTTTAAAAGATTAAATGCCTTCATAAAGGATAGACCAGGACATGATAGGAGATATGCGTTGAATATTTATAAAATTAAAAGAGAGTTGAGACAGGCTCCTTCTACAGATTTTATGAACGGAATGGATGAGACTGTTAAATGCTTTATCGATAAATTCGGGGTTGGAGATTAGGCATGGAAAATATAAAAGATGGCTTATGGATATTGATTGTATAAATTAGATTTTATAAAGCTATTACGAGTTTTTATTGTAAGTTTAGTCTATAAGGATGTATAGGGGGGTATTATTTTATGGGTTTACCAAAAGTTGCAATAATAATATTAAACTGGAACGGCTGGAAAGACACAATTGAATGTCTTGAAAGTATTTATAGGCTTGGTTATCCCAATTATCAAGTAATAGTTGTCGATAATGGTTCTACAGATGATTCAATTGAAAAGATAAAAGTATGGGCTGAAGGAGAAATTCCAGTAGAATATAAGTTCTTTAAATACGATTCAAATAATAAACCGATAAAAATAATTGAACTTAAGAGAGGGGATGTGGATAGCGATAAAAGAAAACTTGAGCAAAATTTCAATAAGATAATGATTCTTATCCTTAATGAAGAAAACCTGGGCTTTGCAAAGGGGAATAATGTGGGAATTAGATATGCGCTTAAAAAAAGTTTTGATTATGTGTTTCTTTTAAATAATGATACCGTTATTTCTCAACAATGTTTCCTTGATGAAACAATAAATTTTATGGAAGAAAATAAAGAGGTCGGGGTTAGTGTTCCCTGTATTTATTATTATGACCAACCAGATAAAATTTGGAACTGCGGAGGGAAGTTATTACCATTTGGGTGGAGGAAGTATTTTACATCAAAGAATATATGCAATTCCAAAAGAAAATACTTTAGTATCTCGTTTGCTACAGGATGTGCGTTGTTGATTAGAAAAAGCATTTTAGAAAAGTATGGACTGCTAACTGAAGATTTTTTCTTTGGAGAGGAAGATTATGAGTTTAGTATGCGTATGAAAAAAAATAAGGTTAAAATGGCTTGCGTATTAAATGCAAAGATCTATCATAAACTTGGTAGTTCTGTTAATAAACTGAGTGAGAGAAAACTTAAACTTGCTTTTGTCCATCATCTTAATCGTTTGGTTCATCTTAAGAAATACTATCCTAAAATTTTGTGGAAATTGTATAGAGTATATGCTCTCATATATATCTTTTTGATGCTAAGAGTTAGATATAAAGTTAGTTATAAAGATGCGTTCCGTTATATAATGAAGCTTAGTAAGGACTCGGATAGCCTGTCGAAAGTGGATAAAAAAACTTTCGATTATATTCTTAGAAGAGATTTGTAAATGGTCGTCATATTTATATTTATTTCATTTGCTTTAATGTATATTGATTATAAGGAAACTAGATCTTTATTTACACCATTTACACTAATTGCACTTCCAATTGTTATATTAAGTTTATACATAGAATCTATTGGAAGTATAATAGGCTATTTTAATATCACTTTAGATGCTTATATTTTCTTACTATTTAATTTCATCTTTATATGGTTGCCAGGCCAAATATTTTTTTTAGCTCCTTTAGGGAAGTTGAAGTTTAACAAAGAATTTGAACATATAAAAGATTTTATCCAAAAACATTTTATTATTTTACTAGTTCTGCTGTGGACTTCTATAATTGCTGGTTTATTAAATCTTTTCTCATTTATCCATCAATATGGGATTACTCTTATTACAAATGAAATCTTTAAAGAAATTTATGGCAGAGGTATATTGGGGCATTTAGTAAACTTAGGTTATCCTAGTTTTTTACTTTTAGCGTCTTATATACCCTCAAAGGTTAATAAAAAAATTGTTCTTTGTTCTATATTTTTAATGGCGTTTGTTATTTTCGTCTCTCAGACCAAATATCATCTTATTATTCCTTTGGCTACGATTTTAATATTAAAATCGTTCATAACAAAGAAGGAAAGAATTATTTATAAAAACTTAATTCTCGGAGGAATATTAATATCTTTAGTATTCTTCGGTACATATTTTTTTATGTTTGCGGTTACATATGGGTACAGTCAAGCTTTGTCTTCTGTGTATTTCATACTCAATCATTTTGAGCACTATCTTCTGTCTGGTCCCATTGCTTTGGGACAATATTTAGCCCATTATAAGCAAATTTTTAAAATAGAAGATTTGCTTAATGTGCCTATAAATATATACCGATGGATAGGTGGTATTAAAGAATACAATGTTTCGTTATGGACTCAACCGTGGGTTCAGATTTCAAAATCAGATACTACCAATGTCGGCACGATGTTCGGTACCGTTTATTTGGCTCTAGGTTACTGGGGTACATTATTTTTCTCATTAATTTTAGGAATTATTTCGTATGCAATATACTACGTTACTATGAAAACAAAGAAGATTAGCTGGATACTCTTTAACTCTTGGTTACTTGGTACTTTAAGTTTAAGTTTCTTTGGTTATTATTTCCAGTTGCTGTTAATATGGGAAGTTGCTTTCTATTCTTTGGTAACTCCATTTTTATGTTCTATACTTAATAAAATATTTTTGCAAAACAAAAAATTGGTTTTTAAACGTTATACTACTTTAAATAGAAATCTACTAGGAAATAAAGATGTCTTTAAATCCTAGAGCTAATGAAGTGGATTTTTCTATAATAGTAGTGACATATAATTCTGAAGATTTTATAAGAGAATGTTTAGAATCTGTTTATAATGCTATGAAAAACACCAAATTTAGTTTTGAAGTGATCGTGGTTGACAATAATTCTCAGGATGCAACAGTTAAGATATTAGGAGACTTCCCTGAAGTGAAGTTAGTTAAGAATAAAGAGAACTTAGGTTTCTCGAGAGCAAATAATTTAGCTTTCGAAAACAGTAAAGGTAAGATATTGTTTCTCTTAAATCCAGATACAAGGATAATCTCTTCAAAAATCTTTGAGGAGGTTTATAAAATATTTTCTACATATCCCAAAGTTGGGGTTATGGGAATTAAACTTGTAGGCAAAAAGGGGGAGGCAACTCTTAGTGGTTTTAGCTTTGAACCACTGTGGAGTGCAGTTTTAAGTCTGTTATCTATGCAATTTATAGACTTTAGGATTATAAAAGATAATCATCTTTTAAAAAGAATAAATAATCTTACTCATCCTGTAGAGGTTGACTGGGTTTCAGGTGGAGCAATGTTTATACCTAGAGAGGTTTATGATAAAGTATCAGGTTTTGATAATAAATTCTTCTTATATAGTGAAGATGTAGATCTCTGTAAGCGGATAAAAGATAATGGATTTAAAGTTTTGTTTTTGCCACATATATGTGTTTTTCATTACAGCTCTCGTTCTAGCAAAAAGTTTGAAAGAAGAATTGAGTTTAGAAATTATTCGTTATTTTTATATGCGGCTAAGCATTATAAAAAATGGCAGTATTTACTTTATAAATTCTCTCTTATTCTAAATTTAATGGAAAAGTTACTTTTTGTTACAATTTTTGGTAGATTTGTTTATACTACATATGAACTTTCGAATCGTAAAGCAAATTACAAAAAGGTTTTAAAAATTTTAATTAATAGAGGCAAGGAAAGTAAATAAGGAGGTTTTATGAAAGTTTGTCTCTTAGCACCTGCAAATAGCGTCCATACTTTAAAGATTGCTTATAGTCTAAAAGAGAGTGGTAACGACGTCTTTATAGTATCCTTTCATAAGCCTTTGCCTAAAGATGTTAATGCTTTATACCTTCCTTCAATTATGCCTCCTTTAGGAAAATTTAATTACCTATTACATATTCCTAAGATAAAGAAAGTAGTTGAACAATATCGCCCTGATATTTTACATGCTCACTATGTTTCCAGTTATGGGTTTGTTGGGAGCTTATTAAATTATCATCCATTTATGGTATCAGTTTGGGGGTCAGACATTTTTGATTTTCCTAAGAAAAGTTTTCTACATAAATATCTCGTTAAATTTGCCCTTAAGAAAGCAGATTTCGTCCTTTCTACAAGCAGTATTATGGCAGAAGAAACCAAAAAGTATATTGATAAAGAAGTTTCTGTAACGCCTTTTGGCGTTGATTGTGAGAAGTTTAAACCAATGCCTGAACTAAAACCGAAAGATAAAATTATAATTGGCACCATAAAAGCCTTAAAACCTAAATATGGAATTGAGTATCTTATTAGGGCATTTAAAATATTAATAGACAAATATCCATATTTACCTTTAGAACTTCATATTGGTGGAGAAGGTTATTTGAAGGAAGAATTGGAAATATTAGTAAGATCCCTAAATATTGAGGATAAATTGAGATTTCTTGGCTTTATACCTCACGATAAAGTTCCAAAGTATTTTAATATGTTCACTGTATCTGTATCTGTATCTGAGAGTGAATCATTTGGGGTAGCTGTGCTTGAAGCTGAGGCTTGCGGAGTTCCTGTGGTAGTTTCTAATATTGGTGGCCTTCCTGAAGTAGTTAAAAATGGGGAGACAGGATTTATTGTTCCTCCTAAAGATGCCCAAGCCACTGCTAATGCTATAGAAAACATTTTATTAGATGAAGAGCTTAGGAGAAAATTTTCAGTTAACGCACGAAACTTTGTTCTATATAAATATAACTGGGAAAAAAATTTCAAACTAATTACTGAAATCTATAAAGAAGCCATAGAGGAGATGAGTAATATTTAACAGAAGTATCTGGATCTTTAACCACTATGCCATTACTCCAGATCTTCCTGGAGGGGCAAGGCACTCATTTTGGAAAAGAG
>Ga0315282_10011003_pt1 | contig 14089 bp, 1 predicted proteins | sample YL17G07_20_MG_FD_203693 | JGI IMG/M metagenome (GOLD analysis project Ga0315282, IMG submission 203693) | Sediment microbial communities from Yellowstone Lake, YNP, Wyoming, USA - YL17G07_20 | ecosystem: Environmental > Aquatic > Freshwater > Lake > Sediment | place: USA: Wyoming | collected... | reverse complement strand
TGATGGCAGCGATTCGTCGGGCGGTACGTCGCATGCGGCGTCGCCCCCGGCTGATCCGGTCGTTTTTCAGGCGTCCAAGAGGTCTTTCTTTTGTCGGAACATCAATCTATTAATGCAGATGTCCCTAGATATCCTGTATCAGGAGATGTTAGAGCTATGCTCTTCGTAAAGTAACCGGCAGGGCAACCTGTGTTCGGAATAACCTTTTCATCAACAATTGATGAACCCGATAACTTCCATACTTTATATTGATAAAAGTCATTTACCCAATCCGCCCCTACCACCCATCCCGAACCATTTATGAAATCCCAGTCATCGATGCCCTGATTGTTTCCTGGCAAATGAATTACAGTTATTATCTTACCTGCTTGAACGTCAACCATTGAATTACCGGTTATCAAACCGCCGCTCATAACATCCCTTACGGTCACTGTCTGTGTCCCGGAAGTGCCCAGATTCAGCGTAAAGCCATGCACGCCCGCGTCGAGGCTCGTATAAGCATAGGGCGCCGGCAATACTGCGTTATTAATCGAGTCGAAGGATATGGTTCCACGATATGGAGCGATGACGGTCCCGTTCTCATCTAACACACTGATTGCAATGCCGAAATCCGTTGAGGCCTGCACGGAAGACGGCGCGGCTATTGAAAGGTGTACTGGCAATATATTTATCGTGGCGAATCCGGTCGGTGGATAGGTTAAGGACGCGCCAACCGCCGTGATGGTCTGGGAGCCCGTCGAATACAGGGTCGCGCCAATAACGGCCTTGCCATTCGTAAGGACGACGCTCACTGGCAGGTTGGCCACAACAGCTGAGGTCGAAAGCGACGCCGTTCCGGAGTAATTGACAACAGTATTGTTGAACTGGTCAGCCGCGGTCACAGTGACGGAGAAGCAAACTCCGGAATATGCGCTGGCGGGGGCCAGAACCAGGAACTTGTCTACCGTTCCCGTTGTCGGATGGACGCCGAGGCACACGCTGCCAGCAATTCCCGGCGTACTTACGACATAGGCGCTGAAACACGACTTCCCCGGCTTGACCAGGATGACATTGTCCGCCACACCTATTCCATTGACCAATGTCACCAGCCATTCCTTGACCGGCGCATCAGGATCACTCGTGGTTAGCCGGACCTGCCCGCTGAATCCGGCATCGAGGATTCCATCCGCGGTCATCCCAGAAATGGTCACCTTGAATGGTGCGTTGGACACGGCTTCCGTGACGGACGGAGAGAGAACCAACTTCACGGCCTCCTTTTTGCCGAAAGCCGCGTTGCCTAGCACTATGGTCATCTGGGCTACGGCTGGCGACTCGTTGGTGGAGCCGATGTCCTCGGTGCTCATATACGCCAGTGAAGGCTGACTACCCGCAGGGGGTATCATCACGCCAATGAGCTTCCCGATTACCGGGCCCTTGGAAGGTGTGAAATTGACCGTGTAATATGCAACACCACCTGCCACGGCCACGGCGGACCCGCTGGTCGCCGACCTGTAATTCCCCGCGGCATTCGGATTGAAGGACCACAATGCCTCCCCGGTGGAAGCCCGGAAGGCCCTTAGGATGCCATCGTTGCCGGAAACCGCGAAGACCGTTCCGCTGGAATATGCCGCCTCTGCGGGGAAGGTAACGCCAACCGAGGCCCAGGTCCAAGCGGTCTTTCCATTTCCAACATTCAGCGCCACCAGCGACGACTTCGCGGGAACTATAAGCGCGTCCTCTGCAAGTGTCGGCGCTGCTGTCAGCCCCTTGATTCCAAGGTTAGTCGAATAGTAGATTGTGCCGCGCTTGAGGAAGGGGTCATAGCCGCCCGTCCCGAACGAATAGAGCCTGCCAGCATCGGTTAAGAAGATTGCCTGACTGCCGCTTACAACCGGTGGGAATACCCGCTCGATTCTATCGGCGCCGATAAGGGTGGCGGACCACCTAAGGATGCCTGAAAACGCGTCAACATCGAAGGCCATGCCGCGCATTCCGACATAGACACCGCCTCCCGCCACTGTCGGACCGACGCGGAGTGAATTCGCACCGGAATTGGATACGTTGCCGAGAGGATAGCGCCACAAGACTGTGGTCGTCTGGAATTTCGCGTCTCCGTTCGACGCCAGTGCCACCAAGGAGCCTCCACCGGTGTAGTAGATAGTGCCACCCTGGGTGGCTGGCCACTTCACCACTGAGCCTGACATATAGGCAATCTCGTTCTGTGTCCACAGTTTCGTCCCGCTCGCCAAATCCAAGGCCGTGACGCCGGTTGGCGTGCCTTGAAATGCTTTCCCGTCCTTTATTACGACCCCGATGTTTGAACCAGCGGTGGTACCCCACTTGCGTGAAACGGGAAGGTTGAAGGCTTCGTCCAGCGCCTCTCCCTTATGGAGGACCGTCCGTTGGAGATGCCGCCAGGCACGCTCGGTCTGTGCAATCGCAGGCGCCTCGCTGGAGGGCTCTCCCCTGCGCAGGGTTGTGTCCCACGCCCTCACCATGTAGGTGTATTCCCTTCCTTCCACCGCTGTATCGTCAAGGTATGTTACAGTCTGGGCCCCGCTTATTCGGCCGATGGGCGAGAAGGGAGATGTCCCAGCCCTGCGGAACACGTCATACCCCGCAAGGGGATTCAGGACTGAGGATGATGCCAACCAGGAAAGCGACACTCCGCCCTCCACGCCCTTGGCCTCAAGCGACGTCGGCTTCGTCGGGCCGGGGTATGGGACGACCCAAACCGGCAGTGTCCATGGACTTTCCAAGCCGGCTACGTCGATGGCGCTGACACGGTAATACCACGGCACACTGTTGACCGCTGACAAGTCCGTATATGAAGTAGCCGTAACTCCAAAGGTTACACCATTAAGTTCATACGGACCGGTTGCGCCGGTGGACCGATATACCTGGTACCTTGCTATCTCTACACCCGGCATTAATGAATAATTCCAATTGAGGTCGCCCTTCCCGTCACCCCCTTCAACTCCCAGGTTCACCGGCGGCGGAGGCAGCACTTGGAGCATGTAATTGGTAATCATGGTGCCGGGATTCTCCATGACCCAGAAGTTGATTGTTCCGCTCGAGTTGAAGACCGTGCGAGGTGCAAATCCTTTCCCTGCGGTTAAAAGGGTGCTCAGCGTCAGTTCAGCATACTGGTCCGTGGTTTTGTATGACACGGTGTTGTTGTATGTCACGACCTGTCGTCCCAAAATGTCCACTGCCGTCACGGTCATGGAGAACGGCACGCCCGCGACTAAAGGCTCCTGATATGCGATGGCATAACTCTTTGGAGTGTTGTTCGAATAACAGAATATGGAACCGTTCTTGTCCGTAGATGAAACCAGGAGCCTGCTCCTTGCCATGATAGGCATACAGACAGCCATCCCCATCGATTCCGGACTCTTCCACGCCTCAATAATCTGCCCACTGGTCGGCGGCGACTCCCGGTAAACCCTTAACCGAACCTTGCTTCTCTCCTGAGGCGTTGTGCCGTTGCCGACCAGATATACGGCGCCGTTGACGATAATCGGCTGCGTGACGCTTGTCCCAACGTCCGTGCTCCATGCCAGGCTTCCGGTATTCCCCTCAATCGAATACAGCTTCGTGCCATAGACGAGATAGATGCCCTTGCGAATGTCCCCAACGGCCGCGGAGCAGAAGGTTGTCGTTGAAGCATTCGCTACTAGAGGACAGAACCATTTGAAGCTCCCGTCCAAGCCCAACGCCTCAACTCCAAGCGTACCTTCCTGCATCGCGGGGACAACAACCATGTCCTCGATAATCGAAGGAGCCCTAAGGGGAGAGCGGGCGGCCGACCCCCACAGAAGACCGCTCGTCACCGCGTTGAAGGCAAACAATCCATCCTGTATGGAAACGACGACAATGCCATCCCGGACTGCCACCGGACCATTGGTCGTGACCGTGACGGTTCCGTTTACCTGGGCATCTATCGGTGCAGCAGGCAAAATGCTGAACCACCTCATGTCCCCTGTTCTATGATCGAGAGCAACCAGCAGGCTCACGTAGTCACTGCTGGTCGGGCGTAACGCCACAAAATCCAACCGCCCATGAAATCCTTCTCCCCTAAACTGCCCCGCCGGCTGGGGCACACTTAGCCGGTATAGGCGGGATATGATTTTTTCCCGGGTCCAAACCGCTACCCCGGTGTCCGCCCTGACCCCGACCAGTTTATCGGATGTCGTTGCCGTTCCTGCGACCGTCATCACCAGTAATTCGTCATCATATGCCATGCCCTTCGCGATCTGACCTGTAAGTGTGAGGCTCCACAGGAAAGTCCCGTCTTCAAGCGCATGGGCACAGATGAGGGTCGAGGAGGACTTTAGTAGGAGAGTATAGACCCGGTGGTTGCCCGTGATTATCTGCCTCACCGCCGCGCCGACCCGTGACCAGTCCAGCGCATACGGTTCGGTAACATCCTCCAGCTCAGGAGAACCCGATGAGGCATTCGAGAACATCTGCCGCGGCCACTCGCGAGTAGTCAGGCGGAAGGGACCAAAATCCCAGTCAGCCTGGTGGTTTTCAACGTTGTCAACGCCCCGCCAATATATCTGATGTGTCCCAAATGCATATCCTGACAAATTGAATTTATTCAGCAACCCTACGCTTTGCCATTCGGTCTCCCCGTCCAGCCGCCATTCTATCCGGTTGACCCCGGAAGGGAACTTCCCATAGTCCTTGCCGGAAAAGAATACTTTCGTATCATCCGTAATGTATTGGTTCTCGTCCGGCATCCCTTGCGGCCATGGCTTCATCTCGATTCCGTTGGCCGGCGGAGTGACATCGACAATAACTTTCTCGAGCATGCCTTCGCCGCTACCTTCGCGGTTCGTGCAATTATCGACCCGATCGCAGCCGTACGTCTTTAACAAGTAGGAGCCTTCCGGATGGGTGTCGGCAGGCCGGAGAACCACGGGGTCGTCCGGCCCGAACCTTACTGGTCCTTCGCCCTCGAACTCATACCAGATATCTCTAACACCCGCCCCACTTGGTTCTCCGTCACTGGCGTAATAACCTATCTCGGTAGTTGGACCGACGAAGAGCCCCGAAACTCCTGAACTCAATGCTGATAATTTCGTCCCGTTGATAACGGAATTCAAAACTTCGTCGGGGTTGTCGTAGGGACCGGGCGACAATCCGTTAACTGTAAAAGTCCAGATAAGTTCGGCGGCCGAATATTTGTCGAGCCCCTCGGGCAACTTGAATTGGACAGGCTGGCCCGCGCCCCGGAAATAGGGATTCTTGGGGACGAAGCGGACAACCGGAGGTTTAGTGTCAACGAAGACGGTCGCCGTGCGTATCAACTCCCTATTGCCTGCCGGGTCGACACTATAGAAATCAATCATAGAACGTTCGTCTAGCACGCTACCTGTGAAAGGCTCTCTGTAAACGGCGAACGGTTCCGCAGTACGCTGGCGGTAAAGCGTTTCGGATACAATGCCGCTTCCCGTATCGCTGGCGGTTAATCCGAAAGTTGATATCCCCGCCACAAAGATTTCTTCGTTGCCGGGCCATGCTGGCCCATTGATATCAATTGTCGTGGTCGGCGCATCCACATCGAACCAAACCCGGGCGGCACCAGGTTCTGAGTTATTCCCGGCCGCATCAATAGCGACTACCTGATAATCATACAAATATCCGTATTCAATGCCGGTATCGTAAAAAGACAGAATCATCGCAGACATTGCCGGATCTGTTAGAAGATGTGACTGCCGGTAAACCTTAAGGCCAATTGCATCGCCCGGATTCGGATACACCCATGAAAGCCTTATGCCCTTGTGTCCATCCACTATAGCGGTCAATGCGCTCACTGAAACCGGCGGAGTGAGGTCCACCAGCAACGTGGCATTCCCCCTACCGAGGTGGCCAACCCTGTCTATTCCCGCCACCGATATATTGCCGGCTCCGTCAACTGCGACGCCTTCCGCCAGCATCAATTCACCCTTATACAAATAACCATCGCTTGAAAAGCCTGCGTAACTCAACAATATGTTGGATATTGCTCCGGAGGCATCAGTATAGGAAGCACTAATGTAATCAAGCGGTTCATTGACCAGTGCCTTGACGGCAACCGCACCAAGTCCGCTCGGACTCGGAGAGGCTGTCACCGCGACTATTGGCGGACCGCTGTCTATCATGAAGGTTCCTGAAACGGCGATAGGATTCCCAAGGAGATCGTTTGCAACGGCCGTGACATCAACGGTCATAGTCGGGGCAGTTACCGGAACACTGATGCTGCCCGAATACAAGGCCGCCCCCTCACCCATGCCTGGGACAACCGCCTGCTGAAGCGGCAATTTGGTTATCCCAAAGGCAGGCACGTTCACCTCTATATTCCTGAGGAGGCGCATGCTCATTGCCTTGACTTCAACGGTTCCACCCGGCTGGACCATAGTTGGCGACAAGGCAATACTTATTGGCGGAGCCACCGGATCGACATAGAACTTCCCCTCTCCGCCCCCCTCAAGGCCATTGAGCCCCTTGCCAACGGCATTGATATAAACCCACCCCGGAATATCTCCGGGCTCGACCAAATAAACAGCTTCATACGCATTGGCGGGACGGTATATGACCCACCTGATTCCTTCCTGGATGCCTTCTGTCTGGGGATTGCTTATCAGGGTTCCATCGGCTTTCTTCAGGGTTGCAACCAGTCGGCCTCCCACAACCGAATTACCCTCCATCTGGAAGTCGTCGAGGAAATAGGTGGCTGACCCTATGACAATCTTCTTGGTCGGGAACCATCCGGCTGGCGGAATATTCAGGCTTTCCCCGGGCGCGAATGACCGCAGGACCACGGTGCCGGAAACCTCGGTGACTTCCGTGCCTATCCCCCGGACTGCCCCGGAAATCACCCCATAATGACTTATATTTGCTGACCACACCTGTAAGGCCTGTATCCCTACGGTCCTCACGTCATCAATCGGGTCGCCGGAAACGGTGGTCAGCACGACCTGAAACCGTGAGGGGCTCCGCGTTTCGTCGACCAGCGCGCGATTAACTTTATACGGAGTTCCCCCTATGGTTATCGTAACTCCGGGCCATTTCCCAGAGGGCGGAAGACTGCTGGGAAGGTCGGCGAGCGTCACCCGCTCGGGATTGGCGATGGTCGTAATGGCACCCGCGCCTGCGTCCACTACCACACCCTCCAAATAGGGTAATGTCACAACCTTTACCCCGCTGAATGGATGCGCAATATATGCCGGGGGTGCCTTATAACTTATTGCGGGACTGCCCTGCAGCGCCCTCGTGGCTTCCACGAAAATGTGAACCTCGCCCTGCCCGGCCGGATCGGGCGAGGCTTGTATGTTGAAGCGCGGTGGCGTCGGGTCCGGAAGAACCTCATAGGTTGAGAATTGTGTCACCTGCACCATAATCGTGTTGGCGACGGTGTCAATCAAAGCCGGGGTCAGTTCAACGTGCTCCATGCCGTTTTCATTCGAGAGCCTATAGAGGTTCATGACCCCTTCCCCGACACCCAACGGAAGCTGCCTTTCGTCATACCGAACCATAAGGTGTGCCGGATTAACAACGTTATGGTTTGCGTCCTGGACGAAATCATTCGGGGAAAGACCGTATTCAGGGGCTGTAGGTGCTGCCGCCGACAGCTCATATATCAACCCGGCCTCGATGGGGTTGTTCGCAAAGAAAGGCACTTCATCCGGCCTTTTCTGTCGTATCCTGACGATTTTCTCGTTACCGGATGTGAGGGCACCGGGGGGGAATTGCAGGACAGCCTGCTCGTATGCGTCCGTGGCAACGCCTCCCTCGGCCGCCGTTATCCGATGGCCCGCATCAACGGCCTTCGACGCCACATACGAATGCCCCAATTCATCGATTACGGTAAGAATCAACGTATATCGGCCGGGAACGATATCGGTTACATCCCAGTAGCCCAATATCCCGCTGTCAACAGACCACGTGCAGGATATTATCGGTTTGATTGTCTCACTGCTGTCTCCCTCCCCTCTCTTATACTCAATGGCATACGAGCCGCCCGGCTGGAATTTAGCGGTCCCTGAAATCTTCAGGTAAACACGTGCCGCATACGGCTCCGGGGATGGCTCGCGCAACTGCACGACGAGGAAATCGGCCTTCTGTTCCACATAGGCCTCACCCGTGCCGAACCCGGAGTCGTATTTCAGGCCCAAATCAGTCAGGTTCCCGCTCGTGAAACCAAAGGCTGAGGGATCGTTGTATATCGTATTTCCGAAGGCCGTGTGAATCGTGGCGACCGAGATGTCGGGATTGATTTTCGCCGACATCGGATATTTCGCGCCCAGAACGGTCCATTCACTCGTATGAGGGGTTTTTGAAGGGCCCTCATTCACCAGCCGCGGATCCGGGTCGTCCGGGAAAGGCCGCGGTGCCCCGGGGTAATCACCCTTGGCTCGCTCGAAGATATTAAACGCCGAGCGGGAATTGAATTTGACGACATTCCCACCGAATGCGAGCGGACCCAGTTCCCATTGTTCCGGGTATGGCGGATAGGCCGGGGACCTTCTGGTATAAACCGTCCCACCCAAGTATTGGTTCACCGAACCCCAGTAATGCACCCCTTCGTGGTTTCTTACCTTGAAATCCGAATACTCATTCGGAACGGCGGAAAGGGTCATCCCGGAAAATTGCTGGATGTATTGATCCGGGGATGAAGCGGGCGGTTCCATTTCCAATTGCGGGTCTGTAATGTATGTAGCAGAAATAGACGCCGGCTGATTTACGGAAAATACGGTTCCCTCCTGAGGCTCATCCGAATGACTTGAATTAGTACAATTCGGATACGCCGGCGGACACCAATAGGGAGCGTGAGGATTAACCCCTACGTCGTAATGCTGCATATGCACGGGCTTGAATAGCATCTCGAATGGATAGACATTGGCCCGGCCCGAATATACGACTGCGTTATGAAAATCCGTTTCCCCGGAAAGCGGAGTATACCGTACGTTGTAGTGCCACATGGTTTTGGCCCGAACATTCGCCAAAAGATATGAAGTGTCACCCGAACATCCGCCTGTGCCGTCTCCCCAGTTAGAAACAGCAACTTCCACATATGGCGTTTGCCAGATACTGTAATACGCATATGAAACAGATTCACAACCACTACCGAATGTTTCATTATCAAATACTGGATGATAAAGCAGGTTTGTCCAGATGCTATAGCTTCCGCCTTCGCATGTCGTATTCTTGTCGGTCCAACATCCCCGATTAGGCCTATCGCAATTGTGTGAGATATCAACCCATATGGTTGTGGAATAATCACCTTCTATCGTACACGACCATCCATGATCTTCACCCCCTCCCTCGCAGTTCTCGACATTAATGAAATCCATTTCGGTATAGTCCGTCCATTGTTCGGTGGCGTTCTTTTTTATCTTCAGGTCAACTACGGTTGGAACGTCGTAAGTTCCCTTCCCACTCAAAGCAACATCAAAATAAGGTTTTGGAATCCCGCTCGCGGCATCCGTCGAGAGCATGCCGTTCCCGCTGAAGCCGGCCGAATCCGTAATCCGCAATCGAGCAATGACGTCAGCTGAAACGGAACCGCTGACCGAGGTTAATTCGCAGATGTAATCGCCAGAGGTCGGAGCGTAAACACCGGATTCGTCCCTTCCGTCCCACGAAACCGCATAATTCCCGGCCGGAATGTCAGGATATTGGGCCAGTTCCTTAATCGTAATTCCGGACTGATTCAAATCCCGTATTACCAGATGCACATCATGGCTATCCCTGCTCAGCCGGTAGGTGAACTTCATATTACCCTTGACCGCGTCTCCCAAAACAAGCATCGGAGGCTCCGCCCAGAGCGTCGCTGAATAGGGAACGTTCCATGTTCCGAAAAACCCCCGCTCCTGCCCGCTCGCACCTGTGACAGTAAGGGAAACGTTAAGTATTTCGGTCGAGAGGGAACCGACATCAAGTGTTCCGAGAACATCGTTGACAACGGGACGGGCGCTTTCCTTGATTAGAGTTTCTTCATCCAGACTACCGGTGTTGTAGGTCAACCTATACCTGACGAGGGAATCCGGATAATCCGCCTTCGCTATGCCCTTGAAATCAACGATTCCTCCCAAATCACCGGAAGGCGGCGCCATTATTTGTGCGGTGATAAAGAAATTCGTCTTGATATACGCCGCATCAAGGAAATAACTCGTCGTTGGAGGCGTCGCACCCTGGATATTGGGCACCACCTGATAGACGGTATTCGCGGGAAGACCGTATGAAGCCGGATCGAATGTTGCGCGCCATACAACGCCAGTCGGCGGGGACCTGACAGCTGGGAGGGAAAGCGGCAGTATCGGTGATGATACGCTTTGGGAGGTTACGTTAAAATTGACCGCAGTCGCTCCGGAATGCGCGACTGACAATTCCATCGTGTTGCTGAATGGATTTGGAGTCCCCTTGAAGTTGTAAAGGCCGGGCGGGTTCGATACGGTGAAGTCCGCTCCAGCCTCGTCAATGATGTTCCCGTCGACATCCAACAAAACCACCTCGATGTGATACGCTCCGTTCGCCAGGCTCCCCACTTCAAGATCGCCCAGCCGGTCGTGGGTTATCTGTATGACCGCGCGTGTCGGGTCATCCCCGAAATAATGGACAGGAATGGATGGCAGTTCAATCCAATCCGAATCAGACCAATAAGTGACCGTCACCGGTCTTATGCCCACCCGGTAACCGTAGAATCCACCTGGATTGACGGCGTTACCTATAACGACCACGCTCTGCCCATCCACCGATGCGTCGACGGTAACCGGCCCAGCAGTCGTCGGGTGGCTCCCCAGCGCTTCGATGGCCGGAGGGACCTTCCCCTTGATGACCAGGGTTTCCCCAAGCCCAATGCTACCCGCCAGGTCCATGGCCTTGAGCCTAACCCTGTATACTCCCTCCTTGACCTGCCCCACCGAACCATCCTCGCGTTCGCCTACACCGTCCCACGTTACCTTATTGGCAACGGCAGTCTTGAAATAGTATTTCTTCTGGAGTCCGGAATATTCCGGATAACCTGTCGCAGGATCGATGAGTTCCTTCTCAACAGGGTGTTCGCTATCCCCTATGTAATTGAGGACTATCGGGATGCGGTTCGTGATTCCATCCGCTATTACCGCTACAATCCTTCCCGAGTTGTATTCCTCCACCTCGGCGCGCACATATATGAACGGGCTGCAGGCCGTCCGGACATTAAACCAAATGTTCGCCTGGGGCCTGCCGCCGACGGCGGCCTCCGGACTGAAGATAAAGGGCGAAGCGAACGGAGGCGGATCAAGGAAGGGCGCGGAATTTGAGGGCAGAACAAGGAAACGCGACCCCAAATCGCCGGTCTCGGTGAATATCGTCCAAATCCCCTCGGGCCGCCGGGTTAATAGAAGCCTCCTGTCCCCTTCCTCATACGTCCCGGTCGCCGTATTACCGTCTTCGCCCGTCAAGCTGCTCGTATCGGTAAATTCCTCGTATATGCCAAGGTTATCCTCAAGAATCTCCCGGCGACGCGCCAAATCTCCGGGGCCCGTACCGAAGAGAGGTAAGTTCATGTCGACGTCTTCCTGCGTGTAGTGGACGGTCAGCCTCGCCCGCCCGCCCGTGGTGAAGTCATCCTCCCCCATCTTTGGGTAGACTTCCCACACCGGCCCTATGGTCTGCACCCCGCCGTCCAGCGAAATCATGGGCCCATCGGGGATTGAGAATACGTTGACGAACCTCGTCCCCTTTTCCGGGTTTAGGTTCCCCTGGTCAAACCTGACCTCCATCTTAGCGTATGGGTCAATTACGATGGTGGCAAAATCCGTGGGCTTAATCGGCGTTCCAAGGGTGAAGGTAGCCCGGTCAACCTCCTCCAGACCAGTGAAGCCCGCCAAGTGAGCCTCGTATACCGTAGCGGAGAAATAACGGCCCTTGGTGAGCGGGAACGGATCCTGCGGCGTATAGGTCGGCAGATGCCCATCGGTCATTCTCGTTCGGATGGTATAGCGTCCGGTAAGCCTTTGGGCCGACGTTTCCCAGGCGTGCATGAAACGGGCAATAGCGCCAGGAACGAATGTGGGGGATTCCACGATAGTGTGGCCAGGGTCGCTGAATCCTCCCGCCCCAGGTTGCTCCGCGCCTTCCTCCCCCCTATATTCAAAACGATATTTCCTGAATTTCAACGAATCCGCGTTGCCCACAATATTTAGATAGGTTCTGCCCAAGTAATGAGGGCGTAGCCGTGCATAGAACCAGTAAAGCGCCTCCCCCGGCAGCGGGTTTTGAATGGCGGTTATTTCTTTGCCGGTGTGGGAATCGGTGAAGTAGATGTCAAAATTGGTGGTCCCATCCGGATGGGATGCCCGCAGGGACAAGGACACCAGCGAACCGGACACGCTCAGAAGTTCGGATGGCACCTCGCCAGGACTGGCCGATAGGTAGGTGAGTCGGCCAGTCCCCAAGGCCCTGACCACGCCATCGTTCTGGACCACTCTCCAACTGTAACTTGCCAGCGCGCGGGTCAGGCTGTCCTGCCGGGGTATGTGGGTTCCGTCGACGAATACCCGGATAATCTGGGACACCTCGTGACCACCCGCGTTGAAAGCCGTCACCTTAACCAGATGCATCCCGCCGTGCATCAAATGGACCTTCAGCCTGAAGAACGCCGTCCCGGTCAACCCGTCCGGGTCGGTGATAAGTGTCGCCAAGTTCAGGCCCATTGAAGATGGTTCCCCTTCATCAACCTGCACGCTAACCCTGACCAAGTGCGGCAGGTAATCGGAGACATGCCCTTCTACGTAGATTACGCTCCGATCCGTCGTATATCCCACAACGCCGCCGTCGGCGGGATGGGTGATGGTGAGAACCGGCGGCGGATCCACCGATGCCATTATGTCCTCCACGGCCTCTGCCCCGAACGACCGGAAAGCATACGAACTGAGCGATGAAACCACGTCACCGATTATCGGCAAGGCAGGCATTAGCGCCCCGACTCCAGGGATGGTCTTGGTCACGTCAACCATTTGGGTTCTTATTGTCCCCCCCGCCCCTTTGAAACGACTCAGGAAAAGGGACTGGTCGCCCTGAAGCGCATCCATGCAAGAGGAACCGTTCCCCTTGCATGTCAAAAGTAGCGAAAGTAGGAATGGCCCCGCCGATGCTATCTGCCCGATGTAGGGAGTAGCAATTTCGATGGGTATTTGTATCTGGTGGAACTTGAGGCCATCCTCGTTGATGGTGAGCGGAGGGCCCTTCGTGATATCGCCATATACCTGGCCGACTTCCTTGAAACGGCTAGGCAAACTCCTGAAATAGTGCACGCTGCTTTCAATGGAATTAAACTTATCCTTCAGGAGTTTGTATTTCTCCAATAGGTCGCATCCTCCCCCCGTCGGCGGTGACCCCATACATTGAAGAGCCGTGCCGTATGCACTCGGCGCAAGCCCCTTGAATTCAGCCCCTCCTGGTAGCCGCTTCAACTCATTCAGGCCAAAGTTCGTAATATCGTCCCGGTATTCATAGGCAAGACACTTCAGGATATCCGACGCATGCTCCAATTGATAAGTAAGGGCATTCTTTCCCAGCTCCGCGGCATGCACTGTATCCCCCGAATAGAGTGCCGCGGCAGCCAAGACGGCGTTGGCGAAGGCGTATGCATCGGAAAGAATGCTGAAAGTAGTCATCAATTCCTCTGATAGTCGTCGCATCTCATTGGACGCCGGCGTGGAAAAAGATGCGCTATTGAAAGTTATCGCGCCAATATACTTATTCGTGCTATCCGCCGTGTCACTGGCGATATCGGCGATTACAGCCGCTTGTTCGCCAAAGGGCACCACCTTTATCCTGTTCAATTGCGGCTTGTTAGCCGGAATCCCTTCCACCGATTGCCGGCGTGTGATGGCATCCTCGATGTTTGCCTTAGTCTCCGCCTTCTGGTCATCCGGATCAGCCTTCGAGGAAGTGTTGCAAAGATTCAGTTTCACGCCCCGACCCGAGAAATACTTTCCAATCTGCAACTGCGGTCCACTAATAGCGTCGGGTAGCATTAATGAGCCTCGCTTAATAGGGTGACAACCATCCCCGCAATGTGATATCGTGGGGCATGAACCCCACAGTTCGCCCCCGTCGGGATTTCTCAGCTCTG
>Ga0315282_10011002_pt1 | contig 14091 bp, 11 predicted proteins | sample YL17G07_20_MG_FD_203693 | JGI IMG/M metagenome (GOLD analysis project Ga0315282, IMG submission 203693) | Sediment microbial communities from Yellowstone Lake, YNP, Wyoming, USA - YL17G07_20 | ecosystem: Environmental > Aquatic > Freshwater > Lake > Sediment | place: USA: Wyoming | collected... | reverse complement strand
CAGGCTGCGGACGTAGTCGCTGTCCAGGTAGCCGGTGAGCGCGCCCCAGGCGCGCTGGTACGCATACGGGAAGGCGATGATGGCCGAGAGGCCCGAGCCGATGACGACGGCGAGGAACGCCCAATTCAGGCTTACCTGTTGCTGGAAGAACGTCCGCCATCCGCCGCGCTCGCCGGCCGCCGGCTTTCCGCCCAGAACCGCGCCGAGCGCCGTCAGCAGGAGCATCAACAGGAAGGCGAACCCGAGTTGGCCGTCGCGCCTCCCGGCCGCGCCCCACGTCAGCGCAGCCATGGCGCCGGCAACGCCGAGCAGCAGGCCCACTGAGAGCGTGTGGGCCTGAGCGCCACGGAAGAAGAACGCGTACACGAGTGCCACGGCCGCCGGGAACGTCAGATGGTTCTCTTTCGTCAGGACCGCGCACGCGCCGAAGACCACGGTCCACACACTGGGCCAGAACCAGCGGGGCCAGCGCAAGGGCTGCAGCGTTCCGCTCGGAGCCGTCAGCGCCGCCGCTTTGCCCAACCCCATGCGGTCGAAGGCAACAGCCGCGGCGTACAAGCCCAGCAAGTAGAACATGCCGCCCTGCCCGTTGTCGCGTCCCGAAATGTACGTCACCGCTTCCGTGCAGAGCGGGTGCGCGGCAAAGATCGCCGCCGCCGCGGCGGCCGCGAGGTCGTACGGCGTTCCCGCGCCGCCATCCGGCGGCGTCCCCGCGCTTCGGACGTGGCCGCTCGCGCGCAATGCCCGGCGCAGCAATCCGAACAGCGCCAGTGCCGCAAGCAGGTGGCAGCCGATGTTCCAGGCGCGGAAAATCCGCACGTCGGGCTTGTCCACCTGGTGGTTGCCAAACAGCTCGCTCAGCCGGTAACAGAGCGCATTCGACAGCCACCACATCTTGCGGAACGACAACACCCTGATTTCGCCGAGCGCCTTGAACGACCGGATGGTTGGGTTGTCCTGGATGTACTCCGGGTCGTCGAAATGGTACGGGACGTTCAGCGACGTGTTGTACGCCGCGCAAAGCGCCAGCAGCACCGCAGCGACGTGCACGGCGGGACAACCCCACCACGGGCGGGCGGCCGGCATCCGCAGGTGCGCCCAGAGCGCCGCCGCGGCGAAGCGCGCGTTGGCCCAGCCGATGCGCTTCCACAGCCGCCGCGGTTCCTGGATGACGCGGTAGAGCCATTCCAGTCCGGCAGCCTGCACGAGCGCCGGCGCGCGGGCTGTCTTCCCCGCCAGAATGTCCGCGTAGCCGCCGGCGGCGAGACCGACCACGCCGGCCTCACGGCAGCAGCGCGCCAGGAAGCGTTCCTTGTCCGGCGACGGGCGTGCGACGATCAGCAGGTTGAAGCTCTCGTTCTTCAAGCGTGCGATGACGGCATCTTCCTCCGCGGGTCCCTGGCTGTAGCCGTGCTGTCCCGCGACGCACGCCAGGCCCGGAAAGCGGTCCGTCACATTGGCGCACGCCTTGGCGTTGACTTCCTCGGTGGCGCCGTAGACGAACACCTTCCATCCGCGCTCGCCGCCCGCGGCCAGCAGGCGCTCGCACAGATCGGGGATGGCGAGGCGTTCGCCGCACGGCACGCCCAGCAGTCTGCAGGCCCAGGTGAAGCCCTTGCCGTCGGGCACGAGCAGGTCGGCTTGCAGGAAGGCGTCGCGGAGCGCCGCGTCATCCGCCATGGCCGTTGCGTAGGGCGCGGAGATGCCCACGACGGAACAGCCCTGACGGTTCTGTGCGGACTCAGTCAGATAGGAGACGATCTGCTCGGGTGACGCGATGTCCACCGCTGCATTCAAGACGGCACGGCGCTCAAAGGCTCGATTCCCAGTGGCCGGCATCCGGCATCCTGTAACCTGAATTCCCACATCTGCGTCCATCTGCGGTTGCTGTCCGTCACGCCGCCCACGTGGAACCGTCGGAGCCTTGCAGTTCTACCTGGTTCCCGTCCGGATCGCTGACCAGAAAGCGAATCAGCCCCGGAATCCCGGGCTGGCCTTCTCGAACCTGCACGCCGGCAGCGATGCAGGCGCGGCGTGCCTCCGCGATGTCCTCAACCCAAAGGCAGAAGCGGGAGGCGTTCCCGGCAACCGCCCGGTCGCTCCTCTCCAGTTCGACCACCACCGTGCCGGCTCTGTACCACACGCCCGGCGTACGGAAAGAGTCGGGCCGCTCGATCTCCTCAAGCCCGAGCAGTCTCCCGTAGAAACTCCGGGCACGAGGGATGTCCGTCACGAGAACGGTGACCCGTACCAGTGCTTCGATCTTGACCGCCATTGCGCGCCCCGAAGAGACTGCATAGAGTGTAGCCGGAGGAGGGCTGAGTTCAAACATACGCGAGTGAACCGCTTGTTCATGCGCGCGGCTCGGAGTCAGAACGCAGCCATCTCCGCGATCTGTTCGCCGATGCACAGCGAGGCCGTGGCTGCGGGCGACGGCGCATTGAGGACGTGGATGGCGTGCTCCGTGCGCACGATGCGGAAGTCGTCCACCAGGGCGCCGTCTGATGCCAGGGCTTGTGCGCGCACGCCGGCGCCGCCGGGTTCGAGGTGTTCGGCGCGGATGTCCGGCAAGAGCTTCTGGAGGGCGCGCACAAAGGCCGCCTTGCTGAAGGAGCGGTACATTTCGCCGAGGCCCGTTCGCCAGAACCTGAAGGCCAGCCGCCAGAACGCCGGATAGGTGAGCGTCTCGAAGCTGTCGCGGAGGCTGAACGAGGTCCGGGTGTAGCCTTCCCGTTTCAGTGCCAGCACGGCATTGGGTCCGCACTCAACGCCGCCGCCAATCATGCGCGTAAAGTGCACACCGAGGAACGGGAAGCGCGGGTCGGGCACGGGGTAGATCAGGCCCTTCACGAGGTGCTCGTGCTCCGGCCGCAGCTTGTAGTATTCGCCGCGGAAAGGCACGATCTTCACGTCTGGTTTCGCGCCGGCGATGCGTGCGACGCGGTCCGAATGCAGGCCGCCGCAGTTGATGAGCAGCCGGGCGGCGACGTCGCCCCGGCTCGTGAGCAGCACCTGCTTGCCGTCCGGCATCCGCCGCACGCCGGTGAGTTTCGTCTCGGTGCGGACTTCGCCGCCCGCGGCGGCAATCAGCTCGGCGTACTTGCGCGACACGGCCGCATAGTCAACGATTCCAGTGCCGGGCACCCACAGGCCCTTGATGCCGCTGGCATGCGGCTCGATCTCGCGGATGCGTTCAGGCCCGATCTCCGCGATCCCCGGGACGCCGTTCGCCTGGCCGCGGCGGAGCAGTTCGGCGAGCGCGGGCAGTTCCTGTTCGCTGGTGGCAACGACAACTTTGCCGCAGATCTCGTGAGCGATGCCGTGCTGTTTACAGAACTCGACCATCCGCCGCGCGCCCTCGACGCACGTCCTGGCTTTGGCCGAACCCGGTTTGTAGTAGAGGCCGGAGTGGATGACGCCACTGTTGTTCCCCGTCTGGTGCGCGGCGAGTTCGCGTTCCTTTTCGAGGACGCAGACTTTCCGCCCGGGCATGCGTTCCAGCAATTTCAGGGCCGTCGCCAGACCGACGATGCCGCCGCCGATGACGGCTATGTCAAAGACAGCGTCGTCAGCCATAGATCAACCGCCGCTTGTGGTTCCAGTCCGCTTCCGTTGCTCGAGCCACTGATGCAGCGCGGCCTTCAACCGCGAGCGGCTCTGTCTGCCGTACGGCACCGGCTTATGGCTGGGCAGGTTCATCTCGCGGAGGTGCTGCTCGATGTCCCGGCGCGCCACCAGATCGTGGATGACGTCGTCCGTCAGCGCGCGCCCGGAGAAGCTCATGGCGTCAACGCCATTCCGGGCCGCGCGCTGCGCCAGGAGCAGGTCGGCGGTCAGGACCAGGTCGCCCGGCTGCGCCTGGGCGACGATCCAGTTGTCGGCCGCGTCGAAGTCTCCCGGCACCACTTCCATGTGCACATCGGCGCGGCGCGAGAGGGTGGGGATCGGCGCATTCGCCACAAACATCGGGATGACGCCGTGCCGCTTGCAGACCAGCACGATCTCACCTTTCGCCGGACAGGCATCGGCGTCCACAAAGACCTTCATGCGTGGCAGTATCAGTCTGCCGCCACCCAAGAGCAAACGACGTTGCGCGCCGTGCCGCGGCCGAGACCGCGGTTAGTCCGGCTTTTCGTCCTTCTTCTCGGGCCTGGCGGGCGGGCGCCGCGGCTGTTCTTCGTAGTTGTCGGGGATGACGAAGGGGCTGCCGAGCGTGCCGCGCGCGCCGGCGTCGAGCGACGCCTGGTCAACCTTGGTGACGCTCAGGACCTTGGTGTCGAGCTTCCCGCCGGCGGCGAGGTCGAGGTGCAGTTCCATCGGCACGTGCCTGAAGGTGTCCTTGTGCTTGCGCAAAAAGTCGGCCATCTTCTCGCCGATGATCTGCAGCAGGAACAGGACTTCGGCGCTGTCGTACGGCAGAACCTGTTCGGGATGGACGTAGGCTTCGAGGGGCACGTAGTCTGGCTCGCCTTCCGCGACAACCTTGATCGGTTTGCATTCCACGCCCAGGAACGTCTTGGCCGGGCCGGGATCCTGCGCGAGGGCGAAGCGGCGCTTGTCGTCCAGCAGCGCGCGGTACAGCTTGTCGAGCTTGTCGCGCTGGGGTCCCGGCGGCTGCGCGGCGCGGTCCTCCTCGGCGTTCTTCCTGCGCCGCTCGATGCGCTTGCGGCGCGCGTCGAAATCCTCCGTCACCTTCTTCCTGTCAACGTGGTTCAGGTTCACGATCTTCTTGTTCTTCAGGTCCAGGATGATGCTCTCGGTGGGCTTGTCATCCTTGCCGCCGTATTCGTCAATGCAAACCATGTCCTTGTGGACGTAGAGCTTCTGGCGGATGTCCTTGGCCTGCAAGCCGTCCTTGGCCTGTTCCACAATGTTGTACTGCTGCTCAATCACCAGGACCTGGTCGCCGCTCCACGCGGCGGCCGGCAGCAGCGCGAGCAGGGCAAGCAACACACTCAACACACCGCGTAACAGCATTGTTCCTTCTCCATTCGCCACAGGTTGGTCCCGCGTTCCTCGGCTGCCCCGTCACAGAACGATCACTGCAGTATCGGCACGCCGCGGAAGCATGGCCACGTTATCGCCTCCGCTTTGCGATTCAAGCTCTGGCCCGTGATTGGGGAGCGAGCGCCGAGAGCGCGCCGCGCAAAGGGCTTCAGCACTCGGGCGTGCGTGCCGATAAAATCACCGGGTGTCTCTTAGAGGATGCAGCGGGGGGAGCCGAGATGTTACGCGCACTGGTCAGCGCCATAGTCGTGCTTGGTCTGGCGGCCACGGTGTTTCTCGTGTATTCGAACTACATCGCGCCACGTTTGCGGACGGACGCCGGCGGCAGCATAACCGCCGATGGCACTCCGCCCGCGCCGCCCAAGCCGGCCGTCAGCCCGCAGCAGCCGCCGCCTGCGCCGAAGACGGAGACGGCGACGCCGGTTCCACCGCCGTTGCCGCCCGCGCCGCCCAAGCTGAAGCGCACGCACGTTGTCCAGCCCGGCGACTCGCTCTCGGCCATCAGCCGGAAGTACTACGGCAACCCGGACCTTTACGGCAAGATTGCCGTGGCCAACGGACTGCGCAGTCACGACCGCATCCGCGTGGGCCAGGTTCTGGTCATCCCCGACGGCCCGAGTCCGCCGGTCATCCTCGAAACTGCCGACGACGAGAATCAGGCCGAACGCACGGTTACGACGTCGCAGACCGGGGATGTCGAACCGCAGCCGCCGACGCTTAACGCCACGCGCAGCAAGGATGCCGCCGCGCCGCAGAAGTGAGACGCGGCGCACCGCGGTTCAGGAAGCGGACTGTTCCAGGAATTCCAGAATGAGGCCGGCGAGTTCTTCGCGCCAGGCGCGGGCGTAGAAGTTGTGGTTGGCGCCCGGAATGGTGTGGAAGACGGTGCGCGCGCGCGCTCCCATGCCCGCCGCGTGCAGCTTCTCGAAATGCGCGCGCGAGGGAGGCGCCTCATCATCGCCGCCACCCCAGACGAACAGCGCCGGGCCATTCCAGTGCAGCAACTCTTTCTCGATATCGCGCGCGCTGTCCTTCAGGTTGCGCTCGCCGGACGCGGGCTTTTCGGAAGCGGTGACATTCTTCCTGACGCGGTCGAGGTTGACCTCGCCCTTGGCCAGCCGCGCCCAGGTTCGCGGCGACAGCGCCTTGGCGGCGTATTGCCTGATGTTCCTCCACCGCCGACGCCGCTCGAAGGTTTCGGAGCGAGCGGGCTGGAAGGGGAGGGCGGAGAGGGAGATGACGGCATTGGGGATTGGGGATTGCGGATTGCGGATTGGCGTGATGGCGCCGAGAGCGACGTTGCCGCCGGAGCAGAGGCCGGCGAGGACGAGCAGTTTGCCGGCCGGCTGTTCGGACGCCACGGAGACGACGGCGGCGATCATGGCGTCGAGGTCCGTGCCGGCGAAGTCGCCGTCGGAGTCGCCGCGGCCTGGGAGGTCCAGGCGCACGGCGAGCCAGCCAGCTTGGGCGAGGCGAGACGCAAGGAACACAAGGATATCGGCCGGCCCGGAACGCGGACCGCTCCAGCCGGGGATGAGAAGGACGGCGCCACGAGGGTCGCGGTCTTCAGGACGATGAAGCGTGAGCGCCAAGCCAGCGGACGTGACCGCGATTTCGCGGCGTTCGCCGGCGAAGTCGGCGCTGTTGCGGAGCACGTGTTCGGGATGGCTGTCTGAGACTTGCATGGCCTGCGCCGCTCGTCCGTCAATCACCAATCGGCAATCGAAAATCGCAAATGTCAGAAATCCAGCCTGAAGTCCTGGCCCAGGTAGCGCTCGCGCGCCTCGGGGTTGGCCACGATTTCCCGGGGCGGGCCGTGGATCCAGATCTTCCCATCATCCATGATGTAGGTACGGTCGGTGATGGTCAGCGTTTCGCGGACATTGTGGTCGGTCAGCAGAATGCCGACGCCGTTGGTCTTCAGTTCGCGCAGGATGCCCTGAATCTCGCTCACGGCAATGGGGTCAATCCCGGAGAACGGTTCGTCGAAGAGGACGACCCGCGGCCGCAGGCTCATCGCCCGCGCGATCTCCAGCCTGCGCCGTTCGCCGCCGGACAGGACAGCCGCGATGCTCCTGCGCACCGTTGCCAGGCCGAGATTGTGGATGAGTTCTTCGACGCGAGTGGCGCACTTGGCGCGGTCCGGCTCCTGCAGTTCCAGCACGGCCCGCAGGTTGTCCTCGACGCTCATGCGCTGGAAGACGCTGGGCTGCTGCGCCAGGTAGCCGATGCCGCGATTGGCGCGCACGTACATGGGCTGGTGCGTGATGTCGCGCCCCTCGTAAGCCACCCTACCGCCGTCAGGCATCAGCAAGCCCATGATCATGCGGAAGGTCGTGGTCTTGCCCGCGCCATTGCGGCCCAGCAGGCCGACGATCTCGCCCGCGCCGACTTCCAGGCTGACCCCGCGGACAACCTCGCGTTTGCCGAAGCGCTTCGTCAGTTGCTTGGCTTCCAGGACAGCCTGAGGCGGCGCGGCCGGGATCTCCGAGAGCATCCGGCGCAACTGCGCGCTGGACGACATGGGCGGCAAAGCCCGCCCGGCGGGCGGGCTGGCTGCCAGCGGCTCGCCGGACGCCGGAACGGGACCCGTCAGCGCGGGGCCGAACGGTGAATCGTGCGGCGGCGCCAGGGGCGGGGGCGCAGGCGCGGGCGGGCTGGCGTAGACGAGCGTTGGCTCGCCGCCGGACGCGTTGAGCAGAGTCTCTTCGGTGGCCTGGGGGCCGTGGGCGTCCGTTGGTTTCGGGCCGTCCGCCGGCAGTTCCTGGGGAACGCCTGCGCCGCGGTTCTCCGCATTCGCATCCGCCAAGACCGTCACTCCTTGTTCTGCGGCGTCATCGGCACGCGTGCCTGAGGGAAGCCGGCCGCATGCGCCGCTACTTTATAACCCGCCAGCGCGACGGGGGCCACCAGACAAATGAGGCGCGGCCGACAAGTTTGTCCTTCGGAACATGGCCCCAGACCCGGCTATCGGCGGAGGACGGCGAATTGTCGCCCATCATCATGTACTCGCCGTCCCGCAGCTTCTGGACGCAATTGCCGGTCTCCGTGTCAATCCGGCGCTGGCTGCTGTCACGACTGGACGGCGCGCTGCCCTCCGGCATCGTCGTGTAGTACAGGTCCCGCGAGAGGTCGAGCTTCGTGACCGCGCACTTGAGTCCCGCGAAAGCGACGCGCACCTTCGTCCTGATCTTGTCCGCCGCGCGCCCCGGCGGGGGCACGTCAATGAGCTGGCAGGCGACCTGGCGGCCGTCAAAGACAGCGATGACCGTGGCGTCAACGTAGGCGAGCGAGAGCGTGTGTCTGCCGGGCGTGAGTTCGGGGGGTGCGCCGGACGGCTGGACCACGTGTACGCCCTGTGGAGCGGCGTCGGCGGCGCCGGCGACGGGGATGCGCCACAACGCTCTGTGGGCGGTGCTGCCGACCTCCAGTTCGAGGCTGCCCGCGGTTTCCACGTTCAGTGCGAGGTCGAGTTTCAGATCGCCGACGACGTGGTTGCCGCCGTAGAAGAACTTGGTCCCTTCCTGCTTGGTGAGCCACGGGCCGGCGGCGGGCCTGTTGGAGCCCATCGGGAACATGATCTCCTTGCAGTTGGGGCACTGCACGCCCTGCCACGTATTGGTGACGTATGCCGTGAAGGATTCAGATGTTGAGTCCGGGTTACGGAACGTGACGCCTGATTCAGTCTGGATGCCGGGCTTGTTAGCGGCAGGGCAACCGACGTGTCTGAAGGCCCAGCGTCCCTGCTTGAGATAGACGTTGGTGGCGTCGAAGGCATAGGTGATGGTGACGGGCGCGGAGCCGTCGAGGTAGAGCGAGTCCTTCCGCAGTTCGGCGCCCGGCGTGCAGGGTTCGGCGCCGGTCCAGGGAAAGCGCAGCGTTTCTACCTGCTTGAGAATCGCGGCGCGGTTCGGGTCGTCCTCCTTGGGCCGTTCATGCACGATCGGCCCCCAAGCCCTGGAGATCGGGTACCAGACGGTCTCCTGCATTTCGGGGCGTTCTTTCCACTTGCGCAGGATCTCGTCCCTGCCGTTCTTGTGCAGGTACAGGTCGCCGGCCGAGACGACGATCTCCTCGCCAGGCAGGCCGATCAGCCGCTTGATGTAGTTTTGCTCCTTGACGCCTTCACGTCCGCCGGCCCATTCGGTGTTGTACTGGAACACGACCACGTCGAAGCGCGTGGGCTGGCCGGCGACGGCATCGCGCGCCCACGCGAAGAAAATGCCGCCAATGATGCCGATGGCCAGCAGTGCGGTGACCACAATCGAGCGGGCCCTGCGCCAGCCCTTCGACGCGCCGAAGCCGATCGCGAGCGCCAGTGCCGACACGCCCAGCACGGTCCAGACCTGCAGCGGCGTGGCGTAGGCGAGCTTGTTCGTGACGATACGGTCGCCGTAATCTTCATGGCCGAACAGCGTGGGTTCCATTGACCCGGACGGAATCTTGAACGGTTCAAGGACGTACCAGCGCGCGAACAGGATAGACAGCACGAGGAACGCCATTGCCGGGAACGTGTCCCAGAACGACACCTCGCGCGCTTCGGCGGGCCGGTCCTTGCCGCTCTGTTCCGGTTTCAACGCCACAAGCCACCTCGCAGGGAGCCGCGGTTACAGCCAGCAGACGCACAGCGTTGACAAGTAAGACGCGGCAGAGCTTCCTCCTTGCACCACATTCCGCGGGTTTCCGCGGCGCATGCCGGGCTAGTCTTCGTCATCGCGGGAATCGAGCACCGCCAGGAACGCTTCCTGCGGCACCTCCACGGCGCCGATGTTGCGCGAGCGCATCTTCTTCTTGCCTTCCTTCTGTTTCTCGAGCAGCTTGCGCTTGCGCGTGATGTCGCCGCCGTAGCACTTGGCGGTGACGTCTTTCGCGGTGGCGGAGATGCTCTCGCGCGCGATGATCTTGCCGCCGATGGCCGCCTGCAGCGCGATGACGAACAGATGCTTGGGAATCTGCCGGCGCAGGCGGATGGGGACCCTGCGCGCGCGCTTTTCGGCGTGCACGCGGTGGCAGATCATGGAGAGGGCGTCAACGGGCGTGCCGTGGACGAGGACGTCCACTTTGGCCAGGTCGGCTTCCACGTAGCCGATGAAGTGGTAGTCCATGGTGCCGTAGCCGCGGGTGACGGACTTGAGCTTGTCGTAGAAATCGAAGACGATCTCCGCCAGCGGCAACTCGTAGTCGAGGATGACGCGCTTGGCGCCGATGAAGTCCTGCTTCAGGAACCTGCCGCGGCGGTCTTCGGCCAGCTTTATCACCACGCCGATATGTTCGACGGGCACGATGAACTGCACGCGGGCCAGCGGTTCGCGGTAGGCCCTGATGAGCGACGGATCGGGCGCCCTGCTGGGCGAGGTGATGAGCACGGTTGACTTGTCGTTCAGCTCGATCTCATAGGTGACGTTGGGCGCGGTCTGCACGAGCTCGATGTTGAACTCGCGCTCGAGCCGCTCCTGAACGATCTCCATGTGGAGCAGGCCGAGGAAACCGCAGCGGAAGCCGAAGCCGAGGGCGTCGGAGTTCTCCGCCTGGTAGACGAACGCGCTGTCGTTAAGAGCGAGTTTGTCCAGGGCGCGCTTGAGCGCCTCGAAGGAGTTGGCGTTGGCGGGGAACAGTCCGCAGAACACCATCGGCTTGGGTTCCTTGTAGCCGGGCAGCGGCGTGGCGGAGCCCTTGGCGGTCAAGGCCGACTCGATGGTGTCGCCCACCTTGACCTCGTGGATGTCCTTCAGGGTGGCGGTCATGTAACCGACGTCGCCGGCGCTCAGCAGGTCGCACGGCAGGGGTTTGGGGTGGAAGCGGCCGATCTCCGCGATCTCGAACGTCTTGCCGGAATGGTGCATGCGAATCTTGTCGCCGCGCTTCATCTGGCCGTCCACGACACGGACGTACGTGATGACGCCCTTGTAGTCGTCGTACTTGCAGTCGAAGATGAGGGCACGCAGGGGCGCATTCGGATCGCCCTGGGGCCGGCGAATGCGCATGACGACCGCTTCGAGGATCTCGTCCACGCCGATGCCTTCCTTGCCGCTGGCGAGGATGCAGGCTTCCTGCTGCAGGCCGAGCACCTGCTCGACTTCGGCGGCGCTGGCGTCAATCTGGGCGGAGGCGAGGTCAATTTTGTTGAGGACCGGCACGACGTCGAGCTTGTGCTCGAACGCCAGCAGGGCATTGGCGACCGTCTGGGCTTCGACGCCCTGCGTAGCGTCCACGAGCAGGAGCGCGCCTTCGCAGGCGGCCAGGCTGCGCGAGACTTCGTAGTTGAAGTCCACGTGGCCGGGCGTGTCAATCAGGTTGAGCTCGTAGGTCTTGCCGTCGGCTGGGCGTTTGTAGTCAATGGTGACGGCGCTGGCCTTGATGGTGATGCCGCGCTCGCGCTCGAGGTCCATGTCATCGAGCATCTGGTCATGGAACTCGCGCTCGGTGATCGCGCCGCACTTCAGCAGCAACCGGTCGGCCAGGGTGGACTTACCGTGGTCAATGTGCGCAATGATCGAGAAATTGCGAATCAGCTCAATACTCATGACGGACCGCTGACGGCGTTCCTTTCCGTACGCTAACGATCACGCCCGGAACAAAACCGGACGTGCGTTCAGCGTCCCTTGTAACCGAAGCGGCGGCTGAAATCCAGGGGGCGTTTTTCCGGCGGAATTACTGAAGCCGGCTGTCGAGGTGGACGAAAAATAGAAGGGTCAAAAACTGTTATAAGGATAACTGTGGAGGGAGGAAGGCCATGGAGGGGGGGATGAGGGGGAGTCTCGTGTGGGTGGCTGCGGTGCTGGCAGTGGGGGCTGCCGGGGGACTGGTCACCAGTACGCTCGTGGCATCGCGAGCGTACCAGCAACGGTACGAGCAGACGCGGAAGGGCGAGCAGACTCTGGCCGTGACGGGCTCGGCGCGCAAGCGGATCGCGTCGGACCTGGCGGTCTGGCGTATCACCGTCCGCGGCGAGGGTACGGACTTGAAAGCGGCGTACAAGGTGCTCCAGGAAGGCTTCGATCGCGTGAAGGCATTCCTTGACGCGCGGAAGTTCAAAGCGGACGAGATCAGCCTGAGCGCCATCAACACAACCACCCATTATGCACGGAATGAGAAGGGCCAGGAAACGTGCAGGGTCGAGCAGTATTCGCTTGAGCGCACGTTCGCGGTGACATCCTCACGCCTGGATGTTGTGACAACAGCCGCGGCAGAGGTAACGGAACTCATCAAGGACGGCGTGCAAGTTGTGTCGGCCGCACCGGAGTACCACTATACGAAGCTCGGCGAGCTGAAGATCGAGATGCTTGGCGAAGCATCCCGCGACGCGCGGGCGCGGGCGGAGCAGATTGCATCGAACGCCGGCTGCGCAGTCACCGAGGTCCGCAACGCGCGCATGGGTGTGCTGCAGATCACCCGGCCATTCTCGACGGAAGTCTCGGATTCCGGCCTGAGCGACAGCACCAGCATCGAGAAGGACGTGACGGCAGTGGTCTCGCTGAGCTTCGGACTGGACCGGTGAGACGCGAAGCGGCCGCGGAGACAACGTCGCCGCGCCTGGGAAATCACCCCTCGCCAGGCGCAGCGCACCGGCAGCGCCCTCTTCTCGTGGGGGAAGAGGGCGCTGCACTTCGGTGTCATTTCTGCAGGGCTTTTTTGCTGCGGGTGGTCTGGAGTTCGACCTTGGCGGCGCGGCCCTCAAGGCAGGCAAGACTGAGTTCCACCGCCTCCTCGGCTTCGTAAGCGCTTATCGTCCCGATCGTCACCAGGTCACAACCGCGAATGGTGCTCCACACGAATGCGAAGCCCGTCGGCGGCAGGAGGCGGCCGGCGGCGAGCGGCTTGATGGTCATCACGGGCTTCTTCGCCTGGTGGATGACTTTCTGAATCCAGTCCGTCTCGACCTGGCAGAGGAAACCCAGCGCGTTGTAGGGCTGCACGTACGTTTCGCACTCCGCGCCGGACGCATCAGCGCAGACGATGGATTCCGGCGCGTGAGTGCTCAAGCCCGGAACCATGCCATACTCGCGGACGGTCCGCAGCGCCTGGGCGAGGTCTGGGGCGAGGCAGCGATTCAGCCGGTCAAGGCGGCAATCGGTGACGCACTGGTGAGGGAAACAGAAGGTGGCGCCGGCCGCCTTGGACTTCTCGACAGTCTTCGGCCAGTTGGCGATGTCCTGTTTGCCTCCTGACAGGTCGCCTGCGAAATCGGGCGTGCAGATGTAGTGAATCTTGATGCCGGCGCGCTGGCTGGCTTCCTGGATGGCCTGGGAGAGTTCGGCCTTCAATGGCCCCATGACGGAGTTGATGCCGCGCTTGGCAAAGACCTCGATGATCTTCGCCATCTTCGAGGGCGAATCGAAGAGCTCGCGGATGAAGCGGTCCTTGGCACTGCTGGTGTGCGAGTAGCCGAGGAACCAGTTGGTGCCGCAGATGAGACGCGACAGAGAGACGCCGCCGACGGTAGTCTGAGGAAACGTTGCCATGATGCGCATGCTCCTTGACCTGGAAAGCATAGCGGCGGGACGGCCAGTTTCCAGCTTTTTGAGGCTGAGGCTTACGGGCAGCCAACAGCAGAGGGAGGCTGCCCGTGGCACACCTACAGCAGTGTCTCGAGCGCGCGGCGGCAGGCTTTGACGGCCAGAGCGCGGTGGCTGATGCTGTTCTTGACGTCCGCGGGGAGTTCGGCGAAAGTCTTGCCCGCGTTGTCTACGAAGAACACGGGGTCATAGCCGAAGCCGCCGGCGCCGCGGCGCTCGGTGGTGATGCGGCCATGGCATTCGCCGCGGAAAATCTGCGGCTCGTGACCGGGCCGGCAGAGCGCGATCACGCAGTAGAACGTTGCGGTCCGTTTTTCATCCGGGACGTCATCCAGTTCCTGCAGGACCTTGCGGATGTTGTTGTCGAAGTTGCATTCGGGGCCGGCGTAGCGCGCCGCGTAGATGCCGGGCCGGCCGCCGAGCGCGGCGATATCAAGGCCGGTGTCGTCAGCGATGGCCCATTCGCCGGTCAGTTCCATTGCGGCGCGGGCCTTGATGAGGGCGTTCGCTTCCGCGGTCGCGGCGTTCTCGTCGGGATGAAATGGCCCGTAGTCGCCGGCGGCGCGGA
>Ga0315282_10011001_pt1 | contig 14093 bp, 11 predicted proteins | sample YL17G07_20_MG_FD_203693 | JGI IMG/M metagenome (GOLD analysis project Ga0315282, IMG submission 203693) | Sediment microbial communities from Yellowstone Lake, YNP, Wyoming, USA - YL17G07_20 | ecosystem: Environmental > Aquatic > Freshwater > Lake > Sediment | place: USA: Wyoming | collected... | reverse complement strand
TAATGAAGCGATTTCGGAAATCCGCAAATTACGCTCAGGATTAGCCACAAAAATCGTAGAAGATAAATGTGTGAGTTGCTATGCATGTGAGACATTTTGTCTTCACGGAGGCCATCCATATCTAGCCATTTTAGATCGTAGACGAAGCCGTTACCGTAGAGAAGGGATCACTAAAAGCATCGAGTACATGCTCTTGCCGTCTACCGGTTATTTCAGATCCGATGCTATTCAAAATTTGGCATATACGGACAAAATCAGGATCCGCTCCTGGTCACTCAATGCAAAAGAAGACATGTTCAATGAAATAGTATTTCCCGGATGCAATGTAATAGTTGCTCCGAACTTGCTATCTTCCGGCTTCTTATCAAATATCCCCGTAGTCGGCTCGATTGAGCTCTGCTGCGGTGAAATGATTTTTCGACTTGGCCTTATCGATGAAGCCGAACGTATCGCTCACAAATTGGAAGCTTTTTGGAAAACAAAAAAGATACGAAAAATGGTGTTCATATGTCCTGCATGTTACAACATGTTTGAAAATGTCATGCCTCAACTGTTTGGTGTGAAATTCAATTTTGAAAAAGTGTTCATTGTCCAATGGCTGCTCAATCGAATAAAAACAGGTGATTTCAGGGTCAAACGACCTTTATTGGGTCAGTATTGTATTCACGATAGTTGCCATGCAAGAGTTTTAGGGCCTCAGTTTATGAATGAAGTAAGGGATCTGATCAGGGAACTCGGAGGAGAGGTAGTGGAACCTCCAAGAACAGGGCAAGACGGTCTCTGCTGCGGAATCGCATCTGCTTCGATGAAATATTCACCGATTGATATAGGCTTAAAAGCAAATCGCGTTTTGAAAGGTCATGCACCGCTGAAGGAAGCCCAAAGCATGGCCTATTGTACAGGTTGCTCTCTTACCTTGACCATGGCTGAAATGATTTTGCCAAGCTCAGTCAGATGGATGCATTTGCTCCATCTGGTAGCCTTAGCCGGAGGGTTTCGCGTGCCGCGGTCCATGCGATCTTTGGCATTTCCGGCTATGAGAGCCATAGTCACAAAAGGAGTTCCAAAGCTGTTTTCAAAAGAACGAGTACATTTAAAAATTTGATTTTTTAAATTTATTTAATGGAACATCTTTTAAACTCCGATTCAATTATTAACCGAGATTGGTCATATGGTTTGGATATTTTTTGAAAATAATGGAAAAATACACTGATCACGCTTGACGCTAAAAAATGACACAGTTATGTTTTGGCGCCCTGGGATATAATTAGATTTTATAGGAGCGGAGGTTTCATCATGTCGGTCAACGTAGCGATCAATGGATTCGGGAGAATAGGCAGAAACTTTTTAAGAGCCATTTATGGCCGAAATGACATCGAAATTGTTGCAATCAATGACTTGACAGATGCCCCCACACTTGCGCATTTGCTCAAATACGATTCAGTTCATCGCCAATTCAAGGGCAAGGTCGAAGCAAAGGCGATCACAGAATCTCGCGATGACTCTCTCGCCGGGTATTTGATCGTCGATGGTAAAGAGATCCCAATATATGCTCAAAAAGATAAAAATAAATTTTGCGCGTTGCCTTGGGGCAAACTGGATGTTTTTGCGGTTGTCGAATCGACCGGCATCCTTACCGATCCGGCTAATGCATCTCAGCATCTGAAAGCCGGTGCAAAGAAAGTCATTATTTCCGCTCCGGGAAAAAAATCAAAAACTGAAGACATGAAAAAGTGGGGCTACGAAAAAGAAGATGTTGACGGAACATTCGTAATGGGCGTCAACCATAATTCATACGATTCAAAAGCCCATCACATCGTATCGAATGCCTCGTGCACGACAAATTGTCTCGCTCCGATGCTGAAAGTCGTGCACGACGAATTTAAGATTCTTTACGGCTTTATGACTACCGTGCACGCTTACACAAATGATCAACGAATCCTGGATTTGCCGCATAAAGATCTCCGCAGGGCCAGGGCCGCCGCTCTTTCAATGATTCCGACTTCTACCGGCGCGGCAAAAGCTATTGGCCTTGTAATGCCTGATTTAAAAGGCAAGCTGGACGGTTTTGCGGTGCGAGTTCCGACTCCTGACGTTTCGTTTACGGATCTTTCCATACGGGTCGAGAAAAAACCGACTGTCGAAGATATCAACACTGCATTCAAGAAAGCATCAGAGGGATATCTCAAGGGATACCTGGAATATATGGATGTGCCGTTGGTCAGCGCCGACTTCATCGGGAACCCGGCAAGCGTTTTGTTCGACTCGGAATGGACCAAGGTCATCAATGATTTGGTCAAGTTGACCGGCTGGTACGACAACGAGTGGGGTTATAGCTGCCGTATTGCGGACCTGATTCTGCACATGGCAAAGTAGCCTGCTCCGGAGAAACACAATGGCAATGAAAAGCATTGAAGAATTGGAGCTTGAAGGAAAACGTATTTTTATCCGGCCTGATCTGAACGTGCCATTGGATTCCACCGGCATAATCACGGATGACACAAGAATACGAGCTTCATTACAGACTATCCGATATGTAATCCGGAAAGGCGGACGTGCAATTGTCGCCTCGCATCTGGGTCGGCCAAAAGGCAAGCATGTGGAATCAATGTCTCTGATGCCCGTGGCAAAAGCCCTTTCAGAGTTGCTGGAACGCGATGTAATCATGGCCCCGGACTGTATTGGCGACGGGGTAAGGGTTGTCGCCAATCAGCTTAAAGAATCCGAAGTCATGCTGTTGGAAAATCTACGATTTCATCCCGGAGAGGAAGCCAACGATCCCGAGTTTTCTAAAAAACTCGCAGAGCTTGCCGATGTGTATATTAACGATGCATTCGGATGCTCTCATCGGGCTCATGCGTCGATTGTCGGCGTGCCGACAATCATCAAAGAAAAAGCTGCCGGCTTCTTGCTTCGGAAAGAAATCCGTTACTTCGAGCGGGCTTTATCCGATCCGGATCGGCCATTGATCGCCGTTTTAGGCGGAGCCAAGGTCACTGATAAAATTCCTGTGATCCAAAATTTGCTTACCAAGGTCGATGCACTGTTGATTGGCGGCGGGATGGCATATACTTTCCTTGCGGCGCAGGGGATATATGTCGCCGATTCATTGGTGGATAAATCCAAGCTATTAATAGCCCAAGAAATCCTTTTAGAAGCGGAAAATAAAAGAGTGCCGATTATGCTTCCCGTCGATCATATTGTTTCCAGCGAAGCAAAAGAAGGGTCTCCAAAACGAATTATTAGAAACGATGGTTTTAAATCAGGAGATAAAGGCCTTGATATCGGTCCGGAAACCGCCAAGCAATTTGCCGAAAAAATCGCCAAATCGAAAACTATTATTGCGAACGGCCCGATGGGTGTTTTTGAGATTCCGGAGTTCTCTGAAGGCACCTTTTCGGTGATGCGCGCAATCGCGAACTCCGGCGCATTATCGATTATCGGGGGAGGTGACAGCGTCGCTGCCGCAGCCGCAGCAGGGGTGACGGATAAAATCACTCACATATCGACCGGCGGCGGCGCCAGCTTGGAAATGCTTGAAGGAAAAGAGTTCCCAGGCATCGTTTCTTTACAAACTGATTAAAACGTTGGGAGGAAACCCGTGGCCAGACGTTCAATGATCGCCGGCAATTGGAAGATGTTTAAAACCCCGACGGAAACAATGGCCTTGATCAAAGAACTTTTGCCGTTGGTGGCGGATGTAAAACATCGCGATATCGCAGTGATCCCTCCTTTCCCATGCCTTTATGCTGCAAAAGAGGCCTTGAAAGGTTCTCGGATAATGCTGGGCGCCCAAAATATTCATCATGAAGAACAAGGCGCTTATACCGGTGAAGTAAGCGTATCAATGATCAAAGATCTGGGTTGTGCTGTTGTTATTATCGGTCATTCGGAGCGTAGGCAATATTTTTATGAAGAATCGGGGCTCTGTAATCTGAAAATCAAACGTGCTTTTGCGCATCAATTGGCGTCCATTTATTGCGTTGGCGAAACTCTTCACCAAAGAGAAGAAAAAAAGACTTTTGAAGTTGTGCTTCATCAACTGAGAGAAGGTCTTGAAGGGCTCACTGCACAGCAATTATCGGCGATGGTTATTGCTTATGAACCCGTTTGGGCGATCGGAACCGGAAAAACAGCTACGCCGCAGCAAGCTCAGGAAGTCCACAATCAGATCAGAAAATATTTGATAGATGTCTTTGGGCCTGATGCCGCTCAGCAATGCAGAATTTTATATGGCGGATCAGTTAAGCCTGACAATATCGATGAGCTCATGGCCCAGCCGGATATCGACGGCGCTTTGGTGGGAGGCGCATCGTTGGCAGCCAAAGACTTTGCAAGGATCGTAAATTATTTATAGGATTTTTCCTTGCTAAAAATAAACTCGAGAAAATAATAATAAACCACTCTCATTTCATTCAACTGTTTTCTATAAGTCTTCGCTGATGCTTTGAGCGGCAACCGCACCATCGGCGCAAGCGGTCACAACCTGCCTTAAAACCGTGGAGCGCACATCTCCTATCGCATAAATGCGCGGAACATTTGTGAGCATTCGTTCGTTTGCAATAATGAAACCGTATTCATCGCATTTGAAAATGTCTTTTGCGAATGACAGGTTTGGTTCCAGGCCTATATAAATAAATACTCCATCTACGTTGAGAACGGATTCTTCACCGGTAATTTTATTTCTAATTCGAAGCCCGATAACGCCTGTATTGCCAAGAATCTCTAAGGGAAGCGAGTTCCAGGCAAATTGGATTTTTGGTTCATTCATGGCCTTTTGAGCCAGATTTGCGACTGCGCGTAGTTTGTCTCTTCTGTGTACGATTGTGACTTCGCTCGCAAACCTAGCCAGATAAAGCGCTTCTTGGCAAGCGCTATCGCCCCCGCCTATTACCGCTATTGGTTTATTCCGATACAGCGGCGCATCACAAGTGGCGCATATGGATACTCCGCGACCGAAAAATTTGTTTTCTCCAGGAACGCCTAGCTTTTTAAAGAACGTGCCTGACGCCGCGACTAAAAAACGGCATTTGTAAACGCTGCCGTGACATCGCACCTCGTGCATTTCTTCACCAATGCCTATCTTGATCTCCAAAACCTCGTCATTCTGAATCTGAAGGCCGAATTTTCTGGCTTGCTTTTCGATCCGCGATGCAAGTTCAGCTCCGCTGATAGGCTCTACAAGACCGGGATAATTATCTACATGTTCTGTGATGGCTATCCACCCGCCAGGCGCTAATTTTTCGATGAGCAGAACCTTAACATTGGCGCGACCCAGATAAAGGCCGCAGGTCAGCCCCGCCGGACCGCCGCCAACAATAATCACGTCATACTCATTCAAGTTCGGCTATCCTTCAAAAGAAAATAAAAAAAATTATTTTTTCAGATTAGGTTCGTAATCGGGGACTTCGCAACGTTTTTTGACTGCTTTCAGGACCATGGTGCAAGTAGAAGCATTAAGCGCCACTTCCAAGGATGGATCTTGCGACAAAGCTACTTTCACCGCCCAATTCAACGATTTGATGTCCGAATAAACCGTATAAAAAGCAGCCGTACTGCCATCGCTTAATCCGAAAAGCTCCCATGCGCCCCAAGTATCGGAGATGTCATTTTTTATTGTGGGATCGTCTTTTAAAAGCGTCCAACGCGTTCCTTTGTTGGGAAAATGTTCGGTATGAAGCGTGTATCTGGCGTTCCATGACAGGATTTTTGCAAATGTAAAACGTATATGAAAGAAAATGTCTTTTACATTATCTTGCTCTTTAACTACTTTAGCTTCTTCGCAGGAAGGCATGAATTTATAGTAATTGGCATAATCCGTTATCACCTTATACACTTCTTCAACCGGCTTGTTGATGATGATGGCGCTTGTGATGTATTTAAATTTCCCGTTCGTTTCTTTGACAATCAGAAGTTGGCCATTTGCCATAAGCTTGGCCAGACTGGCCGGATTGATGGAGCCGTCACTTAGGATGGATGTATACTCTCCTCCTGATGCAGCGCAAATCCAGCTCATCAAGATCACGATTAGAATCGCCAATATTGTTGCATTTTTATGCATGGATGCCTTCCTCCTGAAAAAGGTTTGCATTTGTAACCAATTTATTTAATCAATTGCATCGGCAGCGCATCGAAATCCCAAGTTTGGAGCACGTGTTGTGGGGTCACTGCATTTAAAATTGATAAAAGTTTTTGCCAATTCTTTGATGTCCAAAAATGATCCGCCTTTATAAATAAATTTTTCCTGTTCATCCCTGTCTTTTTTAAGATCGTTTTCAACCCATTCATTGACGTTTCCGGTCATATCCAGACACCCGTAAGCACTGGCGCCTTCGGGATGCGCAAATACGGAAACCGTAATACCATTTCCGGATTCTATTGTATTGGCTTTTGAGGCGTCAAATTCATTGCCCCAAGGATATTCTCTTCCGTCTACTCCTCGCGCCGCTTTTTCCCATTCCGAGGCAGTAGGTAATCGTTTTTTTGCCCATAGTGCATATGCTTTGGCGTCTTCAATAGAAACATTAGTCACAGGATGATCCGCTTTGCCTGAGAAATAGCGATCTCCCAGCCAATCAGGCGGAGGCGGATAATTTGTCGCTTCAACGAATTTCTTGTACTGCTCGCAGGTAACCGGCGTGCGGTCAATATAAAATTCCTTTAATTCCTTTTCTATTCTCCCCGATCCAAATAAAAAAGGTCCTGAAGGAATCTTTATCATTTCTTTCAGGGTCGGTTTCGCCTCAGGAATTACCTTGATCTTTTGCATCTCATATGGTTTGGCTGCAACTATATCCGGAGCTTTTTTCGGCTCCATTTCAAAGACTATTTTCTCTTCTTTCACAGGCGCTGCAGGAATCGGCTTTGCCAATTCAATAACTTTTGCGGCTTCTTTGGAAGGCGGAGCCTTTATGCCGACTTGAGTCTTTGTTTCAATTTTTCCGGGAAGGGGCGCTAATGGTTTTGCCGGCGGCGTTGGTTTTGAAACGGGTTTTGCTATTTTTTTATCCTTGGCTTCAGCTACTGTAGGCGGAGGCATGGCTGCCTTTTTCATTACTACAGTATCTTCCATCGGTCGAACCGCCTTTACCGTCAATGGCTGAGGTTTCGGAATTTTGGTTTTATCTTCGCCTAATTCTTCTCTTTCCTGTTCCATATCTATGATGCTTTCGGGCTCTAAAAATAAATATCCGCAGTAAATACAAAATCTGGCTTCTTTACTTATCGGTCTTATACAAGATGGGCATACTTTGGCTTCGTGTCTGGCGTGAGGTTTTGTTTGTTCTTCCAACCGTTTTTTTTCTTCAATAAGCGCTTTAGAGATGCTGCTGGTTTTATAAGCGGTAGTATCCACCTTTTTTTCATCAAAAATTTTACCGCAAACAATACAAAAATTGGCGCCGGGGCTGATGGGTGTGCTGCATTCTGGGCACATGGCAGGAAGCTTTTTATTGCACTTTCGGCAGGTATCTACATTGGCAAAATTTCTATAACCGCAAGATGGGCATACCCTCGCCATTTTCAACCCTGCTTATCCGAGTCATATTAAATTATTTTATTTAGTTTATATGATGACGCGATTTGGTTCAATAAAAAAGGCCGGCTAATAATTTTATAGCCGGCCTTTTGATCAATTTAGATAAGCGATTATTTGAATGCTACATAATCGATGATGGCTGCGGAATCCCAGTACGCATCCGCCACATCGGAAACAGTGATCAGCAAGGTAATCGGCGCACCCGGAGTGACCGTATAGGTGGCGACTTTGCCTTTGTTGTCATTGGCAGCCGGGCCTCGAGGCACTGTGGAGCCTCCGGCTTTCAGGTGACCGTCAAATACATCACCGGTATCGTTGTACTTGGAGTCAGTATCATCGGCGCTCTTGATTTTTGCCGTTTCGGCTGCAACACCTGAAATAGCTTCCCAGTCATCGGTCGTTGCGATGTTATTCACGGTCCGATTGATCACATAATTATATTCACCCTGAATAATAAAGGTGAAGATGTCGTTATAAGCTGAGCCTACCCATTCCGGATATTCCTGAGAGACAAAATCATATTTTACTTCGAGAGTTGTTTTTCCCTCTGGAACCGTCAAGGTCCGGGTGACTGTGCAGGATTGTAAGGCATTGCCGCCGGTGGTGATATAAGCATACTTGGTTTGCGTCCCATCCGGGAAGAAGGTGCTATATCCCTGATCGCTCACACCAAAGCAAGGCAATGTGTCAGAGCCTGAAGGCGAGCCGACCCAACTCCATCCGGTCGTGCCGGACTCGAAATCCAGGTTATCATTGCCGGATTCGGAGGGATTGCCCTCCATGCCGCTTTCTCCTGTATCGGTGGTTGTAGTGCCGTCTCCAAAGTTATCAAGCGGTGGGGTTTCTCCACCTGGCTTGGGGTTTCCTTCATCCGTAACAGGGCCGGCAGTAGAGCCGGAGCAATCTGTACCATCTTGGAAGTTGATGCTTGCCGGTTTTCCACCGAGTGACGGAATAGCCCATGAACCGTTCGATGCGGTTTTGGTGAAGAAGGGGCCATCAGAAGCCAACACCAAAATGTCAGCTTTTGCATCGCCATTGCAATCCTTCACCGTACCGGTCAGGAAGCCGAATTCTTTGGTCGAGAAATAGATTGCATACCAGCCTGTTCCGGCAGGACCCGCGCTATCTCCTAATTTAGCTTTATCGGGGTCTATTTTAATGACGTAGTCTTTAAAGACCAGTTTAGTGGCGAAGCGCAGCCGATTTTCGCTGGCAACATTCTCTTTCTTCACAATAACGATTTGGAATTGAATCTTATCTTTCAATTCCTTCACCCAACCGGTCGGGTCAAGGCTTACATAAGGATTTAAATCGACTGTAAAACTTTGATCCAACACTTTTACTTTATTTTCATCATCCAAATTGACTGCTGCTATGAATTCCCAATTTTTAGGCGTATCGACTCCGAATTGGCTTTCATCGAGTTCCCATTGCATCCCAGTGGCATCCTCGAGCATTTTTTCAATGTCAATGCCTGTCGCTTCTTCAATGGCATTTTTGACTTGTTCACAAGCAAAAGCGCCAATCATTAGAGTCAGGCAAAATCCGATTATCAGTAACCAATGTTTAGACTTCATGTTCCATTTTCCTCCCATATGAAAAAAAGGATTTTTAGATTATGTACTTATAGGGTTTATGCACCCCTCCTCAATACAGTACACACTTCCTTACCAATACCAAAACATAATATCGCTGTCAAAAATATTTCCTACACCCCTTTTTCTTCTATTGAATTCATAAAATCCGATGCTTTGTTTCTTCTCATATCGGTTGAACTATCTGATGAAGTAAAGTAAAAATCCAAATTAAGAAAGCGGATAATCATCTGACAATTATAGGTGCTAAAATAGAAATGATATTAATTCAAATGTACTTTCTCGGATAAAAATAATGGTGCGTTCAAAACCAATCGATCAAATTCTGGCGGCAATCAAGCTTTCCAGGCTTCCTGGCGTCGGCGCCAAAAAATTCAAAGAACTTATTTCTGAATACGGCGACCCGATGAAGGCTCTTGCCAATTATCCCGAACAACTAAATCTTGCGGTTGCGAGCGAAAAAGTTCAATTGGATGCTTCTAAATGGAATCAAATCGAAAAGATCTTAAAAAAAACCGATTGCACATTTTTAGGCGCTGATGATTATCCTTATTTACTTGCCCAAATGCCGGAACCTCCGCCTTATTTATTCAGAAAAGGCGCACTTTGGCCGATTCCATTGGCAATAGCAGCCATAGTGGGTCCGAGGCATTGTTCAGAGGAAGGGATGAAAATAGCTCGGAAAATTTCCGCCTCGCTGGCATCACAGGGCATCGTCATCATCAGCGGCGGAGCATTGGGAATCGATTCTGCTGCCCATAAAGGCGCTTTGAATATACCCGGTTATACGGTTTTGGTGACCGCCACAGGCATCGATACATGCTATCCCAAAGCGAATGCAGAGTTATATCGTCAAGTCCAAAAACATGGTTGCATTTTGACGGAATTGTTGCCCGGAACGCCTCCGCGCCGTGATTTCTTTCCGACTCGAAATCGGATTGTGGCAGGGCTTGCGAACGTGGTGATCATAGTGGAAGGGAAAAAATACAGCGGTACGCATTCTACAGCGCGACATGCGATACGCCTTGGCCGAAAGGTCTTTGCCTGGCCATATAGCCCCAATCCTGAATTGAGGGAATTACCGGAATTGCTGATTTCTCAGGGAGCCACACCGATAAAAGCGCCTGATCCGTCAATGTTTATTGACGCAATGAAATGGTGTCCAACGAGAGTTGATATTCCATGGAAAATAATCGAATAAAAATAGATCACATACAAAAAGAGCAAGATGTCAGGCTCCTATAAAAATTATTGCTCCGACAAGCTCTTTCTACTAATGTAAATTCAATTCACTTACGGAGGCGGTTGATGCAATCGAAATATGAATTTTTCGAAATAGAAAAACATGGGACAATTGCTTGGGTTTTTTTTAACAGACCTGAAAAGCGCAATGCGATGGGACCCTCTTTTTGGAAAGAATCGCCGATAGTATTTAAAGAATTAACGTTTGATCCTGAAGTAAGATGCATTGTTGTGGCAGGCAGGGGTAAGTGTTTTTGCTCCGGGATTGATCTGTTCGGAATGCTGGGACAAATGCCGGGGTTAGGAGGCGAACCGCCGCTGGGTGGAATAAAAGCTCAGCTTCTCGATGCGATTGTTGAAGCCCAAGAAGCCATGTCATGTGTAGAAAAATGCAAAAAGCCCGTGATTGCAGCAATTCATGGAGTTTGCATAGGAGCCGGCGTGGATTTGATAAGCGCATGCGATATCAGGCTTTGCTCTGCAGATGCGATCTTTTCCGTTAGAGAAGCTGCTGTCGCCATCGTAGCTGATGTGGGAGTTTTACAGCGTTTGCCGGGAATTGTAGGACAAGGCATTGCTCGCGAATTGGCTTATACGGCGGGTGATATTGATGCTGCACGAGCAAAATCCGTTCATTTGGTTAATGAAGTATATCCCGACCAACAATCTTTGTTTGAAGCGGCCCAACAGATGGCCGTCAAAATAAGCGAGCAATCGCCGCTCGCGGTTCAGTCTGCAAAAGAAACGCTTAATTACTGTCGTGACAAAAGCGTGAGCGACGGGCTGACTTATGTAGCCGCGCGCAGCGCAAATATTCTGCCGTCTGAAGATCTGGCTGAAGCCCTCTCCTCTTTTACAGAAAAAAGGAAGCCCAATTTCAAAGGGAAATAATAAAGGCTGCTGATTTATATTATTCGTATCTCAGACACTCGATCGGATCCAAAGCCGCAGCGCGCCGCGCAGGCCAAACGCCAAAAAAAATCCCGACCAGCATGGAGAAAATCACCGCCAGTGCTATATGCGATAAATTGATTTGCATGGGGAGAGTCGGATAGAATTTTACCGCAGCATAAAGTCCGCCGATGGCGAGAAAAACACCCAGGATTCCTCCGGAAATGGAAAGGGCGACTGCTTCAACAAGGAATTGGTTCCTAATGTCTTTCCGGCGAGCGCCAATGGACATTCTAATTCCGATTTCTCTTGTGCGCTCTTTCACGGACACCAGCATGATATTCATAATGCCGATACCGCCCACGATCAATGAAATAGCGGCTATGCCTATGGCTGCCGCAAAAATAGAACCCGTCATATTCTGGTATGCGGACATTATTGTGTCTCGGGTTTCAAGTTCAAAATCATCTTCATCGCTTGGAGTAAGTTTGTGGCGTATCCGCATGAGATTTCGCACCGCATCTATCGCCTTACTGACCGAGGCTCCCGGTTGCGTCTGCACGCCAATCGACATGTCTTCTCTTTCCTTAAATTTCGCAATGAGGTTCCCTAAAGGCAAAACCACTATATTGTCCTGGCTTTCGCCGAAAATTACTCCTCGTTTTTCGATGACGCCAATCACTTCATATTGATCCGGACCGATTCGGATATCCCGGCCTATCGGCGATATATAAGGAAAAAGTCTCTCAACTACATCAACTCCCAATAGACATAATTTACGACGCGCTGCTACTTCTTGGGGAAGAAAAAATCTACCCTCTTCCAGATTCAAACCATTGATTTCAAGAAAACCTTCTTCCGCTCCTATTGCAGTGACATTGGGATCTGTGGATTTTTCTCCAGTCCTCACCTGGTTTCCTGGGGTCCAAAGCTCGGGGCTCACCACTCTTATGGTCGGAATGCGTTCCTTAATGGCTCGTGCATCATCCAAATTCAGGTTGGGTCGCTTGTGATACTTACGCCAATCAAACGAAATGCGGACAGCGGGAAATTTCATTACATAAAAAACATTGGCTCCTATGCGGGACAGCTCTCCCTCCACTATGCCATTGACTCCATTTACGATAGCCATCATGGCAATCACGGTCGCCACACCGATGATTATTCCCAACGTCGTCAAAAACGAGCGCATCTTGTGGCTCGCGAGAGATGTAACAGCCATTGTGAAATTTTCCCAACGTCGCATGGATTAGAAAACTATCAGATCATAGATAAGGCTGTGAAGTCCTTTAATCAATAAAATTGAAAGGTGCAAGGTGAATCCTTTTGCGATTTGCCAATAAAGGAAATTGGTGTCGAATCACCCCATAAAGGTGAACAAATCCTCTTCCGATATTGCGATCCGGGACTGAATAACCGCAAGCCCACCCGAGAATCTGGAGGATATGATATACGGGAGGAGCAGTCGGATAGAGCCATTTCATAGCCGAAAGCATAATAGTGCAACCCCCGCAATATGTAATAATCGCTTGTGCGCCTGTGGCGTTTGCCTGGCGAAGAATTCGCACAGCGCCTTGAATGATACGGCTCGGATTAAAGGCCGATTCGGGCCCAAAACCGGCGCCTATGCAACACAAATTCGAACACCGGCTATGGCTCATTTCTTCGATTCGGCAACCGCAGGATTCCAGAATTTTTCTCGGAACATCCAAGTATTCGTCACCCAATACTTTGGCGTAGCATGAATCCTGAACAGTCACTTTCCATTCAAACGGGTTCTTTATCACGCGCCGACCCGAAACCACATCACTTAAGAGTTCAGGCAGCATAGGGATGATTTCCAATTTTGGCGTAAATCCGTATTGCGGCAAAACGTTCGCAAATATATTGGCTCCCGCTGTACAAAGGATTTTCATCCTCTTAGCGCCCAACTTTTCAATCCAAGACGACAAGTGCGACGCCACCGCCCGAAGCTCGTCCTCCATTCCCATGCGGAATAAAGTTTCGCCGCAGCAATAGTTCATTCCGCCTCGAAATTGCTGGCCTTCCAAAAGCGGATTCATGAGCAGATAAGCCGCCGCGGTCAAATTGCATCCGGGATAGAGAAATTCTTCGCAAGGTTCGACAGAATTCATGCTTGCAACGAGTTCTCTTTCATCAGGTGGAAGAAATCGAAGCGCGTTTGCTCGGAAATTATTGGGTTGATGAGGATGGAAATGAAGCGATCTTTTGCTATGCCCGGCCTCTCTATATCTTTTAGCAAAATTATCCAGAATCAACATTGCGGGGTTATTATGCTGCGGACATGCTACAGAACATGCAAGGCAGGATTGGCAATTTTCCAAAAGCTCAAATACATATTCACCGTCAAGCATTTGGTGAATCATCTCTTTTCCTTTTGACGGCGTAATTTTCATGACAGGGCATTCTGAGAGGCATTGACCGCAAAAGTCGCAAGAATTCGGCGCGAAAGAATTAAATAAATGATTTGCCGATTTGGGATCTATCGTCATTCGATTAATTTTCCGGATTACATATTATCCAAAGTATGCTGGTCATAAGTGCATTCAACTAAAACATTATGATCGCCATCCGCTAGATAAATAAAAGCGCATTCGCCCGCCTTTTGCTTGTCCTGGATATTGTCGATCTTCGCTTTTACATCGAAAGCCCCCGAAGTAGCGGAATTATTGCAAGGCCACTGAACCATTTCACATGTACAACTGCAACGACAGAGACCAATAAAATATCCGTTTTTAGACGATGCAGCTCCGAATCGCCCTGTAAAAGAGATTACCTGACCTTGATATGGCGGTTTTTGATCG
>Ga0315282_10011000_pt1 | contig 14094 bp, 13 predicted proteins | sample YL17G07_20_MG_FD_203693 | JGI IMG/M metagenome (GOLD analysis project Ga0315282, IMG submission 203693) | Sediment microbial communities from Yellowstone Lake, YNP, Wyoming, USA - YL17G07_20 | ecosystem: Environmental > Aquatic > Freshwater > Lake > Sediment | place: USA: Wyoming | collected... | reverse complement strand
CCGACCTGACCGACAGCGGGGTGCCCACCTTCTTCGAGGCCGCCCCGCCCGAGGTCGAAGAGCGCCTGGCGGCGGAGCTGGGGCTACTGAACCTGAGCTTCCTCGCGGCCCTCAGGCCATATGCCTGCCGGCAGGAGAGGGGGCCCTGTGTGTCTTTGCCGCGACATGTTGCATGCGAACTGGAAGGCCCAGGAAGGCAGGCCAGGGGCCGCAAAGGCCGACAAGGGAACCTGACTAGCTGGTCTTGGGAGGTTTGGCCCTACACATTCTCTGCCAGGGGCAAGTCGACGAAGAACGTGCTGCCCCTGCCAGGCTCCGATTCCACCCTCACGCGCCCGCCGTGGAGGTCGACGAAGGCCTTCACGATGCCCAGCCCCAGACCCGAACCATCCTGCTTCCCGGAGACCTGATAAAAGCGCTCGAAGATCCTCTCGCGCTCCTGCGGCGCGATGCCCACACCCGTGTCCGCCACGCTGACTATGGCCCGGCCGCTCTCTGCCCAGGCCCTGACGGTCACGCGCCCGCCCTGGATGTTGTAGCGCACCGCATTGGCAAGCAGGTTATTGAAGACGCGCTCCAGCTTGCGGGCCTCACCACGCACCGGCAGCGGCTCCTCGGTTATCTCGGAGCTGAAGCCCACCTGGCGAGGTGGGGCAATGAGGGCCAGGAACTCCAGGCTCTTGGCCAGCGGTTCACGAAGGTCAAGCAACTCCGGTTCATAGGGGACCCGCCCCGCCTTGATACGGGTGGCTTCGAGCATGTTGTCGACCATGTCGGCCTCGCTGACGACCGCACTCTTGCAGCGCGTCAGGTAGGTCATCTGCTCCTCGGTCAGCGGCCCGGCCCGGCCCGAGAGGAGGATGTCCAGGTAGGTGCCGGCAGGTGCCAGGGGGCCCTTCAGGTCGTGAGTGACGCCCCTGACGAACTCGTCCTTGTTCCGAGTGGCCTCCTCCAGCCTGGCCACCATGAGATTGAAGGTTTGCGCCAGGGCGTTCAGCTCCTCCGTTCCGTCGACGTCCACGCAAACCCCCACCTCCCCGTCGGTAAGCTTGCCGGCGGCCTGGGCCAAGCTATCGAGCGGGCGGGTGAGCCTGCGGGCCATCCAGACCGCCACGGCCGCTGCTACAAGTATTGAGGCTCCGGTCACTCCCAGCAGCAGCCAGCGGAACCGCACCACAGGCTCATATAATTCCTGCTGGTCTTGCTTGACCACCAGGCCCCAGTTGGCCAAGGGCACATGGGAGTAGGCCGCCGCCACCGGCACGCCACGGTAGTCCCTTGCCCACACGATGCCGCTCTCACCACGGCTGGCCCGCCTGGCGGCCTCGGCACCGACGCGCAGCCTGAGGGGAGCCCCGCGGCGATAGCGTAGCTCGGTCAAGGCCAGGCCGTCGCGGTTGACCAGCAGGCTCTCCCCCGTCTTGCCCAGGCCGCTGCGGTTAAGGATGACCGGCATGAGGGCCCGCTGCAGGTCGGTCTCGGCGATGACGACCCCCTTCGGCCCTTCCCCGGGCGGCGACGGCACGGGCCCGATGAAGGCGACGATGGTTTCGCCGGTTGGGGCCCTGAAAGCCTCACCGATTGGGCCTCTCGCCCACCGCAACGCCTTCTGTACCTCTTGGGGCGGCAGCTGCCCCTCCTCGCCGGCCCGGCTGGAGGCCACTATGCGGCCGCTGGTGGGGGAAACGACGTAGACTCGCCTGTAGCCACCCGGTGGGTGGGCCGCGAAATCGGCCAGCCGGTGCTGGGCGGTGGCGAGCCTTGCCGGGGAGGGCCTGGCGAGGTAGTCGGCGACGGGAACGCTGCCGGCAAACAGCCGGGCGTTGCCCAGCCGCTCTTTGAGCCACGACTCGGTGAGGGCGGCCCTCCGGTCGCGCTCGGCCATGAGCCTGGCCTCGTATCCCTGCCTGAGGAAACGGGTGCCCGACTCGTAGCCCAGGAGGGAGAAGACGAGCAACGGGATCACCGCCAGGAGGCAGAAGGCGATGGTGAATAGGGTGCGCGTCTTTCTCACATTGGCACCTGCAAGGCCGTCAGTTGCTATGAAAATTCAACTCTAAAAACGGGTTTTGCGCAAGCAGGTGCAGGCGGCCCATGCCAGGCGTCTGGGCGGCCGCCCTCAGCAGCCCGCGGCTGCGCCACGCAAGAGGGAAGCCTGGCCGCAAGGGTGCGGACAGGAGAGGGCGAAAGCCAGGGCAAGCAGGGCGGCTTCGATCTGCTGGCGGTGCGGGGTTGCCCCGCAGGCAGCCGACGTGCGCGTCGTGCCGGAGAGGGTAGTCGGCCGGGGCAATAACGGCGGCCAGCGTCTCACCTTCGGAGCGCTGCTCTTCGAGGGCCACCTGCGCGTCATCGACGGCGAGAAGTTCCTGGGCCTCAGCCTGGCCAAGGGCATCGGGCCGGGCAAGGCCTATGGCTTCGGGCTGTTATCGCTGGCGCCTGTCTAGCCCCACACACGTGGCGGTGAACCTCAGACGCTCGGGACAGGAAGGCAGGGCGAGTGGTCCCCACGCAGGTGGGGGTGAACCGCAGCCACTAAGCATCTTGCTCCGCAGCGGCTCGTTGGTTCCCTAAGCAAGGCAGGAGGGAAGGGGCAAAGGTCAGCCCAGGATGCGGCTGATGAAGAGGCAGGCGTGGCTGAAGGCCCTCGTCTGGAGCCAGTAGTGGGCCCTGCCCAACTCCCTTCTCAGCCCCCGAAGAGCCTCTGCACAAGGCTCCGGAGGTCGACGGCCCGCCACGGCCCCATGCAGCGCAACCGCACCTCGAAGGGTCGTTCAGGATCTACCTGAGCTAGGCCGGCAGGCGATTTTCTCTTCTTGACTTACTTTGGAATTCAAAAGTATAGATTCACTCTAGCGAGTGGCACTAGTGCCATAATAGGGAAGACGGTGAGAAGCCGTCGCGGTCCCGCCGCTGTAACCGGGGACGAAAGCTGCACCGGCCACTGCCCTTAAGGGTGGGAAGGCGCAGCGAGTAGAGCGATCCGGAAGCCAGAAGACCTGCTCGCGAAAAGTCCTAGCTATGTCCCTCGCGGATCGGGGGCATGCGCTGCATTGACCGAGGATTAAAAACGGAATCCCCGGGCCTATTCGCTTAGGTCCGGGGATTTTTTTGTGCCCGGGCAATTCCACCACCTTTAAACGGAACTCCATGAAGCGGTTGATTTTGGTCAGGCACTGCGAACCCGCCAGCCCGCCAGGGCGGTATCTGGGAAGGACTGATTTGCCGCTGTCCGAGGTAGGGCTCCGGAATGCCGAAAGGCTGGCCAGGCGGCTCAGAAACATGACCTTTTCCCATTGCCTTTCCAGTCCATCCAGACGGGCCTTGGAGACGGCGAGGCTTATTGCTGACGGGACAGGCCTTACCATCGAGCCGGATGCCGATCTTATGGAGATCGACTTCGGACGATGGGAGGGCCTGACTTTTCAGGAGATTGCAACGCGAGATCCCCTGCTGGTCGAGCGCTGGGCTCTCGGCAAGATGGACTTCCGCTTCCCGGAGGGTGAGGCCCTGGAGGATTTCTGGAAGCGGGTGCGCCTCGCTGGGCAGCGGATGGTGGAAGAGCCGGGAGAGAACGTCATGGCGGTCGCCCATGCGGGGGTGCTCCGGTTTCTTCTTTGCCATTTCCTTGGGTTGGATCCCCAACTTCACCTGATGTTCGAGATACGGCACGCATCCGTGACGACGATCCGCTTGGTCGATGGTAAGGCGGTGCTCGCCGGATTGAATGACGTTTGCCACCTGGAGGAGACATAAGATGGCCCGGACAGTCTTGATCACGGGTGGTTGCCGCAGCGGCAAGAGCCGCCACGCGCGGCTCCTGGCCGAAAGCGTGGGAGAGAAGCGGGTCTACATCGCTACCGCCCCGGTCGGGGACTCGGAAATGGAGGAGCGCATATTCAGCCACCGGGCGGAGCGGCTGGGGCGGGGCTGGGAGACGATCGAGGAGAGGATCAATCTGGCCGGAGCGCTGCGCGAGTGCGCCGGGTACGACGTGGTGGTGTGCGACTGCCTGACGTTGTGGGTGAACAACCTAATGTACGAGGCATCCCCCAAAGGCCAGGCGATAACCGAATTAGACATGGCACGCCTGTGCGCCGAGGTGCGCGACGCGCTGCGGTGTCTGGACGCCTTGGTTGTGCTCGTCACCAATGAGGTTGGCCTGGGCGTGGTCCCCGCAGACGCAACCACCCGAAGGTTCAGGGATTTGGCGGGCCGTTGCAATCAGGAGATGGCGGCAGCCACGGACGAGGTAATCCTGATGGTGAGCGGTCTGCCAATGCATCTGAAAGGAAAAGGCCATGAACATCCTCGATGAAACGATTTCGGCCATCGCGCCCCAGGACGCGGCGTGGAGGCAAAGGGCCAAGGACCGGCTCGATCAGCTCACGATGCCGCACTGGGCACTCGGGCGACTGATGGATCTCTCCATGGATCTCGCGGGCATGACGCGTTGCCTGCGACCGCTGACCCGGCGCAAGGTTGTCGTCGTCATGGCCGCCGACCATGGCGTCGTGGCGGAAGGCGTGAGCAAGTATCCGCAGGAGGTCACCCGGCAGATGGTCTTGAATTTCGTTAACCGGGGGGCCGGCATCAACGCCCTGGCCGGACAAGCCGGGGCCACCGTGTGTGTGGTGGACATGGGGGTCGCGGGGGAGGTGGGCGAGTTGGCTCGCTCAGGCGCCGTTCTTTCCATGCCGGTGGGACCGGGCACGGGCAACATGGCTCAGGGGCCGGCGATGACCCGCGAGCAGGCCGCTCAATCCGTCGAGAACGGCATCCGGGTCGCCCGGCGGTTGGCCGATGACGGTTACGACCTCTTCGGCGTGGGTGAAATGGGCATCGGCAACACGACGCCCAGCTCGGCCATCATCGCCACCCTCACGGGGAGGGCCGTCTCAGATGTCACCGGGCGCGGCACCGGCCTTGACGACGGACAACTTGAGCACAAGATCGCGGTCATCGAACGCGCCCTGAAGGTTAATGAGCCCGATCCGCAAGACGGCCTGGATGTGCTGGCCAAGGTCGGCGGATTCGAGATCGGCGGCATCGCTGGCGTCATCCTGGGGGCGGCAGCGCTGCGCAAGCCCATCGTGATCGACGGCCTGATCTCCACCGCGGGTGCCCTGATTGCCCAGGCGCTGGCACCGGCTGCCGCCGACTACATGATCGCCGCCCACCGCAGCATGGAGCCGGGGCACATCGTCGCCCTGCAGCATTTGGGGAAAGAGCCCTTGCTCGATCTGGACCTCCGCCTGGGAGAGGGCACGGGTGCGGCCCTGGCGATGAACCTGGTGGAGGCGGCCGCGCGGATATTGATCGGGGTGAGAACCTTCGAGGAGGCCCGGGTATCCGTGGCGGTTGAATGAAACGGTTCTTCGCGGCGTTGGGATTTCTGACGGCAATGCCGTTGCCGGGGGGCCGGAGGCACTCGGCAGAGGACATGGCGGGCAGCGTGCCCTTCTTTCCGCTCGTCGGGCTGCTGATCGGATTGTCCGCCGCGGCGTTCGCCGTCTGTTTCGAACATGTTTTCCCGCCGTTGCTGCTCTCGGTGATGCTGGTGCTCTGGCTGGAGGGGGTCTCCGGCGGCCTGCATCTGGACGGCCTTTGTGATACGGCCGACGGCTTCCTCAGCCACCGCTCCCGGGAACGGATCCTGGAGATCATGCGCGACAGCCGCATCGGAGCCTTTGGGACCATGGCCGTCTTCGGGGTTCTGGCCCTGAAGATCGCGGCCTTCGCCTCCTTGCCAGGCCATCGCCGCTGGATCGCGGCCTTTCTGGCGCCGCTGGCCGGCAGGTGCAGCATGGTGGGAATGCTGGGCCTGATGCCGTGTGCGCGCCCGGAGGGATTGGGGGCGCTGTTCTGCCGCCATCGCCCGGCCTGGGAGACGCTCTGGGCGGCGGCCGTCCTGCTGGCCGCGGCCGCATTGACCGCCGGCAGGGCGGGGACAATCGCCGTGGTTGCCGCCGCCGCGGCCGTGAGTGTGTTTGCCGCCTGGTGCCGCCGCAAGATCGGAGGAATCACCGGCGATACGACGGGCGCCTCATGCGAGATCGCGGAGGCGGTGGTGCTGGTCGTCTTGTCCATGCGACCGCTGGCAGGCTTGTGGGGATGATCAGGTGACATTCGGGCACGGCGGACATATCCGGGAGCTGGCGAGCCTGGCGGGATGCCGGGCCGAGGAGCTCCTCGACTTCAGCGCCAGCATCAATCCGCTGGGCCCGCCGGGTTGCCTGCGCCAGGTGATCGCCCGGAACCTGGGGGCCATCGTTCATTATCCCGACCCGCAATGCGCGGAGTTGGCCGAGGCCATTGGGCGCCGGTTCGCCGTTTCCCCGGAACAGGTGGTGGTGGGCAACGGCTCGACCGAGATCCTGTACGCACTGCCGCGCGCACTGGGCGTAGCACGCGCCCTGATCCCCGTGCCGGGCTACATCGACTACGCGGCGGCGGCGGCCAGGGGCGGACTCGAAACGGAATGCGTCGTGCTGGAGGCGGCCAAGGGGTTCGCGCTGGACTGGCCCTCGCTGGAGAGCCGCCTGCGGGGCGGGGAAATGGTGGTTGTCGGCCAGCCGAGCAACCCGGCCGGGGCGATGCTCGACTCCGCCGCCCTGCTGGATGCGGCCGCCCGCCATCGCTCCACCATGTTTGTCGTGGACGAGGCCTTCGCCGATTTCGTCGACGGATACCTGAGCCTGATCCACCACGAGCGGCCCAACATTCTTGTCCTGCGCTCGATGACCAAGTTCTACGCCATTCCGGGGCTCCGACTGGGATACGCCCTCGCGCCCGGTCCCATCGCCGCACGCATCCGGAGCTTCCTTCCCCCTTGGTCCGTAGGGGTTTTGGCCCAGGCCGTCGGCAAGGCCGTTCTGGAGGACGAGGCCTATGCTCACCAGACACGGGAGGAGGTGCGTCGCCTGAGAGGACACCTTGTGCGCGGGCTGGCGGCCCTGCCCGGAATCGAGGTCTTTACGTCCGCCGCGAACTACCTGCTGGCGCGCCTGGAGCGGACGGATCTGGAGGCGCCGGAGCTGGCCCGCAGGTTGCTCGCCCACAGAATTGCGATCCGGGTCTGCGACAACTACGCCGGGCTGGACAGGCGCTATTTCCGGGTGGCCGTGCGCACCCGGGAGGAGAACGAGCGGCTGCTGGACGCCCTGGCGGCGGTGCTCAAATCAGCCGCGCACCGGCTCGCCGGACGTCAGAGGCGCCGCACGCCAGCCGTCATGTTCCAGGGAACCTCGTCCAATGCCGGCAAGAGCATCCTCACGGCCGCCTTCTGCCGCATCCTGCTTCAGGACGGCTACCGCGTCGCCCCGTTCAAGGCCCAGAACATGTCCCTCAACTCCCACGTGACCTTCGGCGGAGGAGAGATGGGACGGGCCCAGGTCGTCCAGGCCCAGGCCTGCCGCCTCGATCCGGACGTGCGGATGAACCCGGTGCTGCTCAAGCCGAACTCGGACACGGGTTCCCAGGTGATCGTGCTGGGAAAACCCGTGGGCAACATGGATGTGGGCGCCTACATCCGCTACAAGCCCCAGGCCTTCGAGACGGTGAAGCAGGCATACGATTCGCTGGCCTCGGAGGTTGACGTGGTTGTGCTGGAGGGGGCCGGCAGTCCCGCGGAGGTCAACCTGAAGCACCACGACATCGTGAACATGGCCATGGCCGAGCACGCCAAGGCGCCGGTGCTCCTGGTGGGTGACATCGACCGCGGAGGGGTCTTCGCCTCCTTCGTGGGAACCCTCGAGGTCCTATCTGAGAGGGAGCGGGCCATGATGGCGGGCTTTGTCGTCAACCGCTTTCGCGGGCAGAAGGACCTGCTCGAGGGCGCCATCGCCTACACGGAGCGCCACACCGGCCTGCCTACCTACGGCGTCATCCCCTATCTCCACGACCTGGGCCTTCCCGAGGAAGATTCGGTCAGCTTCAAGGGCTGGAACGATCATGGCCTGCCGCCGAAGGGCACGGACCAGGTGGAGGTCGCCGTGATTGACCTTCCCCACATCTCCAACTTCACCGATTTCGATCCCCTGAAGCTGGAAAGCGATGTCTGCTTGCGGATCGTCCGCACGCCCAAGGAGCTTGGCGCGCCCGACGCCGTCATCCTGCCCGGCAGCAAGAATGTCCCCGGCGACCTCAAGCACCTGCAAGGCAGCGGCCTGGCCGAGCGGATCCTGGAGCTGGCGCAAGCGGGGAAAACGGAGCTTGTCGGAGTCTGCGGCGGTCTCCAGATGCTCGGGAACGAAATCGCGGATCCCCACGGGATCGAATCCGGAGGGAAGGCCTTGCGGGGGCTCTCGCTCCTGCCGGTGAAGACCACCTTGAGGCCGGAAAAGACCCTCAAGGCGGCCGCGGCCCGGCACCTGGAATCCGGACTCGCCCTGAAAGGTTATGAGATCCATCACGGAAGGACCTCCGGGGGCGGCCTCCCCCCCGCACTCATTCGGGACGACGGAGAAGACATCGGGTTCCGGTCGGAGGATGGCCGGGTCTGGGGAACCTACCTCCACGGCCTGTTCGACAGCGATGAATTCCGGCGCTGGTTCATCGACCGGCTGCGGGTGCGCCGCGGCCTCGCCCCGGTGGGGAAGGTCCTGGCCACCTACGACCTGGAGCCGGCCCTGGAGCGCCTGGCCGACAGGGTGCGGGTGAACCTGCGGGTGGAGGAAATCTACCGGCGGATGGGGTTGAAGTGAGCAGCCTCGTCCTCCAGATATGGATCGCCTTGGCGCTGGATTTCCTCATCGGGGACCCGCGCTGGCTGCCCCACCCGGTGCGGTTCATCGGCCGGGTTGCCTGCGGTCTGGAGCATCCTACCCGACGCTGGTTCCCTTCGGCCCGGGTGGCGGGAATGGTCACCGCCGCCGTGGTGATCGGTTCCACGGCGGGCGCCGTCTGGGCACTCCTGGCCCTCGCCCACCGGGTCGCGCCCGTGGCCAAGGACATCCTCTCCATCGGGATCCTCTACACCACGTTTGCCGCCAGGGACCTGGCCGACCACGGCCGGGCGGTCGCCAGAGAGCTGGAGCAAGGAGATCTGCCGGCAGCCCGGAGGCGCGTCTCGTGGATGGTGGGGCGGGATACGGATCACCTCGACGAGACGGGCATCACCCGGGCCGCGGTCGAGAGTGTGGCCGAGAACACGGTGGACGGCGTGCTGGCGCCGCTCTTCTTCGCCTTTCTCGGCGGGCCCGTGGCCGCCATGGCCTACAAGGCCGTCAACACCCTCGATTCCACCTTTGGCTACCGCAACGAGCGCTACATCCATTTCGGCTGGGCGTCGGCGCGCCTCGATGACGCGGCCAACTACCTTCCGGCCCGACTCGGAGCGCCCCTGATCGCCTTGGCGGCCCTCTTTCTGGGGGAAAGCCCGCGCAATGCGTTGCGCATGTGCCGGCGGGACGGCGGAAAGCACAACAGCCCCAATGCGGGGTTTTCCGAGGCAGCCATGGCCGGAGCCCTGGGAATCCGGCTTGGCGGGCCGGTCCTGCGCCAAGGGAAGACGGACGACATGCCCTGTTTGGGTGATGCCCTCCGTCCCCTGGAGAGGGGCCACATTCGGCGGGCGAACGCCTTGATGCTCGGCGCCACCTTGGCGGCCGCCCTGGTTTTTTCGGCGGCCCGGATGAGCGTGGCGGTGCCCGTTTAGCGGCTCAAGGGACCAGGAAAATGAAAATACTGCAGCGCATCCTTCTCTTCACGGGCAACGGCAAAGGGAAAACAACGGCCGCCCTCGGCATGGCCCTCCGGGCCAGCGGCCACGGGATGCGTACGGCCATCTTCCAGTTCATCAAGTCCGATCCGTCGACGGGCGAGATCGCCGCAATTGGCCATCTGCCGGGCGTGGAGATCGTCCAATTGGGACGCGGCTTCGTTCCGGACCGCTCGTCGCCGGACTGGGAGGCACACCGCCGGGCCGCCGGGGAAGGATTGGAACGGGCAAGGCTGGCGATGGCCTCCGGCGACTACGACCTGATCATATTGGATGAGATCGCCATTGCCGTGGCCAAGGGTCTGGTGAATGAGTCACCGGTCATCGAAGCGATCAAGGCGACCCCCGCCAAGACCGTGGTGGTTCTCACGGGACGGGGGGCCTCGGCGGGCCTGCTGGAGCTGGCCGACACGGTCACGGAGATGCGCGCCGTGAAACATGGCTTTTCCGCCGGCCGCCCCGCCCGCAAAGGCGTGGAGTACTGAAGCGTGTCCGTGCCTCGCATCCTCATAGGCGGTGTGCAGAGCGGCGTGGGCAAGACGGCACTAACGCTCTCAATCGTGGCCGGACTCAAGCGCCGGGGACTCAAGGTCCAGACCTTCAAGGCGGGCCCCGACTTCCTCGACCCCACACATCTGGCCATGGCCTCGGGAAGGCCCTGCTACAACCTGGATGGCTGGATGGGCGGCCGCGACCACGTGGAACGACTTTTCGCACGGGTGACGCGGGACGCCGACCTGGCCGTCATTGAGGGCGTGATGGGGCTGTTCGACGGGGCGGAGCCCAGAGGCCTCGAGGGCAGCTCGGCTGAAATCGCCGACTGGCTCCAGGCCCCCGTCCTGCTCGTCGTCAACGCCCACGGCATGGCCCGCAGCCTGGCCGCCCTGGTGGCGGGCTATGCCGGCTTCGAAAAGGCGGTCCGCGTGGACGGCGTCATTGCGAATTTCTGCGGCTCCGAACGCCACCAGGCCCTCCTGGCGGAGTCCTTGGCAGCCGCCGGCCTGCCGCCCCTGGTCGGCGCAATTCCCCGAGGGGGGCTCCCCGAGATGCGCAGCCGCCATCTCGGACTGGTGAGCGCCGACCCGTCGGAGAACCTTACACCCGCGATCCTCGACGCCCTGGCAGACGCCGCCGAGCGACTTCTGTCTCTTGACGAGATCCTCCGGCTGGCCCGCCAGGCACCATCCCTGTCTCTCCCCCTCCCCGAATGGGATCCCGTGCCGGAAAGGATCCGCCTGGGAGTGGCCCACGACCAGGCCTTCCATTTCTACTACCAGGACCTCTTCGACGAACTGGGGCGCCGGGGCTGCGCGCTCGTGCGCTTTTCACCCTTGCGGGACGCCTGCCTGCCCCAGGGGATTGACGGCCTCTACCTGGGCGGAGGCTACCCCGAGGAGTTCGCCGCGGCACTTTCAGCCAACGGAGGCATGCTGGAGAGCATACGGCGGTTCGCCGCGTCCGGGCGGCCCCTCTACGCCGAGTGCGGCGGGCTCATCTACCTCTGCCGAGCCATCACGACAAAGGAAGGGAAGAAGTATCCGCTCCTTGGCCTGCTGCCAGCGGAAGCAAGGATGCTCGACCGCCGTAAGTTCCTCGGCTATGTCGAGGTTACGCTGAAGGAGGACTCCCTGTGGGGCAAGGCCGGCGACATGCTGCGGGGCCATGAATTCCACTACTCTGAACTGCTTTCGGATCCAGCCGGTCAGGGGGGCTGGAGCCCGGCCTACCATCTTCAAAGGCGCCGCCACGGGTCTCAAGCGGAGGAAGGGTTCCAGCATGGCCGGATGCTGGCCAGCTATGTCCACCTCCACCTGGCCAGCAGGCCGGAGGCCATGGGGCGTTTCATCGAGATGTGCGCCTGGAAGGATGCTCGGTGGCCATGAATCATGACCGAGGAAGGCGGGGAATGCTGAAGAAAGCACGAATCCACGAGTTCTTCGCGCAACCCCTAAGCGGGGCGGCCATCGAGCGCTTGTCCTTCGAGACCATCGATCGTGACGCGCCCGCCCACGCCTTCCGTCCCGAGGAGTGGGAGGTGGTGCGCCGGATGATCCACGCCACGGCCGACTTCTCTCTGGCGGAGGCGGTGCGCTTTTCCCAGGACGCCATTGCCGTGGGTGTGGCGGCCCTGGAGGCGGGACGCCCCCTGTATGTCGATTCGAACATGATTCGGTCGGGACTTTCCCTCGCCCGCCTCCAGTCCGCCTGCGAAGGCTACGATCGGCACAGTCTCCATTGCCATGTGGCGGATTCCGACGTGGCCGAGGAAGCGGAGCGGACAGGTCTGCCGCGCTCGATTTTCGCGGTCCGCAAAGCCAAGGCAATCCTTGAGGGCGGCGTCGCCGTCTTCGGCAACGCCCCGGGGGCGCTGCTGGAACTCAACCGCCTGGTTCTCGAAGAAGGATTGAGGCCGGCCCTGGTCATCGCGGTCCCGGTGGGGTTCGTCCACGTGTTGGAGAGCAAGGAAGAGCTCATGGAACTGGGTGTCCCCTACGTCGCCCTGGCCGGGCGGCGTGGCGGCAGCCCCATCGCCGTGAGCATCCTACATGCCCTCTGCTCCCTGGCCGCCCGGCGGCGAACGGAACGGGAACCCGCTGGCCGGGCCGCCGAGGACTTCGACGCCGTCATCCTTCTCGGCCACGGCAGCCGCGTTCCCGGCGCCGGCCGGTCCATGAAAATGGTGGCCGAGGCGCTACGGAAAGGGGCCCGCCACCCGATTGTCGAGATCTGCCACATGTCGCGCCTGGGGCCGCACTTCGAGGAAACCTTCGCCGAATGCGTCCGAAAGGGGGCGCGCAGTGTCGTCCTGCTCCCTTACTTTCTCCACGAAGGCCTGCATATGAAGCTGGACATTCCCAGCATGATGCAACATGCCGGACGCGCCTATCCCCATGTCCAACTGGTGTTCGGGAAAAACCTGGGCTTCGATCCCTTGCTGGTGCGGCTGGTGGAGAAACGGATCGAGGAATCCAGGGCTCTTGGTGATGTCAGGCAACTGACCCTTCCCGGCGAGAATGACTTTCCCATTCCTCCGGGTCAGTGCGAATTCGTGCCCATGCTCCCTGAGGAGGCGGCCAAATGGAAGGGAATCTTGCGGGAAGAAGAAGGAACAATCCCAAGACAACAGAGGAGCCAAGAATGAAGGCAAGCCTGAGCCGACATCCCTACCTGGTCTTGTTCCTGCTCGGAGGCGTGCTCCTGGCGTCGTTTCCGGCGCAGGCGTGGGCCATGCACATCTCCGAGGGTATCCTGCCCGTGACGTGGGTAACCGCGGGGTTCGTCCTGAGTGCGCCCTTCCTCTTCTGGGGACTGCATGAAATCAAGACCCGGAGTCAGAAGACGGCACAGTACAAACCCTTTGTCGCCTTGGTGGGAGCGGCCGTGTTCATCATCTCCTGCCTGCCCATCCCCGTGCCCATCGCCGGGACCTGTTCGCATCCCTGCGGCACGGGGCTGGCCGCCATTCTCATCGGGCCGGCTCCCACGGTGGTGGTGGCCAGCGTGGCCTTGACCCTCCAGGCCTTGTTTCTCGCCCATGGCGGACTGACCACCCTTGGCGCGAACATCGTCTCCATGGGTGTGGCGGGGGCCTTCGTCGGGTATGGGGCGTTTCGCCTGGCCCGGCTTGTCGGGTTGCCCATTTTCGTGGCGGCCTTCCTGGCCGGCGTGTTGTCCGACTGGGCCACGTACGCAACGACCGCTCTCATGCTGGCCAGCGCGCTTCATGGAGAGGGGTCCCTTGGGACGATGTTCTGGACCATCCTCGTGGCCTTCGTGCCCACCCAGGTGCCGCTGGGGATATTGGAAGGATTCCTTGGCGCGGGAGCGTTACGCTTTGTCCGAATCCGCAGGCCCAGGTTGCTGGCGAAGAGCCTTGAAATCGGAGGCGTGGCATGAAAAGGGTTCTGATCGTGTGCATGGGTGTGTTGCTTCTCGCCTTGGGAAGCTGGCTGGCGCTCCGCGCGATGGAGGGGAAATGGATGGGTGTCGACGAATCGGTGGTGGAAAAGTTCGCCGAGGAGGCCGGCCATCCCGCACGGGCCCCCTATATCAACACGGACCAAGGCGATATGCTCCTGTTTGTGTTCGCCGTGGCTGGGGCGTGTGGGGGCTTTGTGGCCGGATATTACTTCCGGGAACTGTTCTCCATGAAGGAAGACAACCCAGGACATGACACGCTCGTTTGACCTCTTCTCCGATTATTTTGCCCGGCGTGACAACGCGCTGCGGCGCCTGGACGCACGGTTGAAGCTCGGGATCACCTTGGCCTGCCTCGGCGCAATCCTCTTTTCATCCCGGCCGGCTCTTCCGGTCCTGGCCTTCCTGCTGTCCCTGTGCACGCTGATCGCCTTGAGGATTCCCCTGAAGCTGCTGTG
>Ga0315282_10010999_pt1 | contig 14095 bp, 11 predicted proteins | sample YL17G07_20_MG_FD_203693 | JGI IMG/M metagenome (GOLD analysis project Ga0315282, IMG submission 203693) | Sediment microbial communities from Yellowstone Lake, YNP, Wyoming, USA - YL17G07_20 | ecosystem: Environmental > Aquatic > Freshwater > Lake > Sediment | place: USA: Wyoming | collected... | reverse complement strand
AACGAAGATTTTGCTAAAGAGAGATTTTGTATCTCTTTATATTTACTACACTTACGCAACATTATGTACTATTACAAATTTTTCTTGAAAAAATATCTTGCAATTTTGGTGGAACACGCTACAATTATGTCACATAATGGTTAATAAGAAATGTTCGGAAACTAAAGAAAATGAGCGAAAAATAACTTAAAAAAGTGGAAAAAACGCTAAAATGGTTAAAAAATGACTAAAAAAGGAACACTTTTGCAAACAAGTGAAGTCCGTGACTTAAAGCAACTTGAAGCCCTTTATAAGGTCAGTCAGATTCTTGCTACCGGAGCACGTCAGCAGCAAGCGCTGGCTGACATTCTGGATATGCTGGATAGGGAGCTTGGTCTAAACAGGGGCACAATTACGCTTCTTGCGCCAGACGGTGATGAGATTAGAATCGAGGCAGCACATAACCTTTCAGAGGAGCAAAGCCGCAGAATTACATATCGAATCGGAGAGGGTGTAACGGGAAAAGTTATGCAAACCGGCAAGCCGATGGTCGTCCCAAAAGTTTCCCAAGAACCTTTGTTTTTGAATCGCTTCGAAAGATGGAATGTAACAAAACAGGAGTTAAGCTTCATTTGCGTACCAATTTCCATCGGCGACGATGTTATTGGGACAATTTCGGTTGACAGACCATTTGAAGAAACGGCGCCATTCGATGATGAGATGCGTATCCTAAGCATCGTAGCAAGTATGATTGCCAATAATGTGAGGACGCGACGAGAAGCCGCCATCCAGAGGCAACTGCTCGAAGACGAAAACCTGCGGTTACGTTACGAGCTGGAAGGGAAATTTCGACCGGAAAACATAATAGGCAATTCAAGTGCTATGCATGATGTATATCGTCAGATTCAGCAGGTGGCCAAAAGTAATACCACAGTCTTGATACGTGGTGAGTCCGGCACTGGTAAAGAACTCGTAGCTCATGCAATTCATTATACCGGCACAAGAGCCAAGAATCCCTTTATGAAAATTAACTGTGCTGCTTTGAATGAGAACCTGCTTGAAAGCGAGTTATTTGGTCACGAAAAAGGGGCTTTTACGGGAGCAATACAAAGTCGAAAGGGAAGGCTGGAAGAGGCAGGCGAAGGAACTATATTTCTTGATGAGATTGGCGATTTTTCGCCCACCATTCAGGTCAAACTGCTTCGCGTTCTTCAAGAGCGCGAATTTGAGCGAGTTGGAAGCAACCGTACATTGAAAACCAATGCGAGAATTATCGTGGCAACAAATCATGACTTGGAAAAGGCTGTCGAAGATGGAGGCTTCCGCCAGGACCTCTATTATCGGATAAATGTTTTTCCGATTTTCCTGCCGCCATTGCGGGCTCGTAAGGACGACATTTTGCTATTGGCCGACCATTTTGCTGAGCTTTACTCAAAGAAGATGGGCAAGGACATACGGCGGATAAGTACGTCCGCTATTAATATGATGGTATCCTACCACTGGCCTGGTAATGTTCGCGAATTAGAAAACTGCATCGAACGAGCAGTGCTCTTGAGTAGCGATGGCGTAATCCACGGACATCATTTGCCTCCAACACTGCAGACATCCGAGGCATCAGGTACTATAGGCGCGGGTTCTCTAAAGGAAAGGGCAAACTTATTTGAACGTGACATGATAATCGACGCGCTAAAACGATGCAATGGAAATCTGGTGGCCGCAGCACGCGATCTAAAAACAACCGCGAGAATCATGAGATACAAGGTCAAAGAGTTTGGTATAGACTATAAGCGATACCGTAGTAAGAAAGGATAATCTATGGCACCGTGGGCAAGTACCGGCTTTAGCGGGCTCGATAAGCTACTTTGTGATTTGAAAAAAGGCGACAATGTTGTATGGCAAGTAGATGGTGTTGATGATTACCGTCACTTTCTGACTCCCTATGTGGCGAGGGCTTTACAGGACAAACGCAATATTGTCTACATGAGATTTGCCCAACACCCGCCACTTGTGGAAAATCAATCGAATGTCACCATTTATCAGCTTGATGCCAGTGGTGGATTCGAGAGTTTTTCCAAACAAATCCATACTATAATTTCTAAAGAAGGCAAAGAAACTTACTACGTGTTTGACTGTCTTTCGGATTTGCTAAGCGCATGGGCAACTGACTTGATGATTGGCAATTTCTTTATGGTTACGTGCCCTTACCTTTTTGAGTTGGACACTATTGCCTACTTTGCTATATTGAGGAATTATCACTCATTTCAAACAGTGGCTCGTATTCGTGAAACAACACAACTATTATTGGATGTGTACAATTTTGACGGAAGTTTCTACGTACACCCGTTGAAGGTGTGGAATCGCTATTCACCTACAATGTTTCTTCCGCATCTTCAGCAGGGAGAAAATTTCCTGCCGATAACACGCAGTGTTGATGCTAGTAGAGTACTTTCCCACATTTCCCAAAAAGATCGGAATGGCTCGGTAAGAGCTTTAGACTACTGGGATCGTCTTTTTATGAAAGCTGACAGTTTGATACCAGCCTCTTCTGATTCCAGGGAAGTTAAAGAACTGATGGGCGAACTTTGTAGGATAATGGTTGGGCGGGAGAAGAGGATATCTAAGCTCGCACAGGAAAGTTTCTCTATCGAAGATTTGGTGACTATAAAAAGCAGACTGATAGGAAGTGGGTTTATCGGTGGAAAATCCGCAGGGATGCTGCTTGCCCAAAAGATTCTGTCACAGGATACGTCTTTTAATTGGAGTCAGTATCTGGAGCCTCATGATTCCTTCTACATTGGCTCAGATGTTTTCTATAGCTATATAGTTGAGAATGGTTGGTGGAAGCTGCTTATGGAGCAAAAGACAAAAGAAGGTTACTTCAAAGCTGCCCCCGAATTGAAGGAAAATCTGCTACGAGGCAAATTTCCCGCCCAAGTTCGCGAGCGTTTCCAAGAAATAATCGAATATTTCGGTCAATCCCCAATTATCTTACGTTCAAGCAGCCTTCTCGAAGATTCTTTTGGTAATGCCTTTGCGGGCAAATACGAAAGCATATTTCTCGTAAATCAAGGCGATCCAGAGCAACGTTACTTTGAATTTGAAGAAGCAGTGCGCAGAGTTTATGCAAGCACAATGGATGAGAGCGCGCTGGCCTATCGCCTGCAGAGGGGACTCGACCAGCAGGATGAGCAAATGGCATTGCTTGTGCAGCGGGTATCCGGCTCTTATAAGAAGCGATACTTTTTCCCTGACCTTGCAGGCGTCGGTGTATCTTACAATACCTTTGTGTGGAAGCCGGATATGGACCCGAAGGCCGGTATGCTTCGATTGGTTCTCGGCCTCGGCACACGAGCGGTGGAGCGTGTAGAAGACGACTACCCTCAAACAATAGCTCTTGACCAGCCGCTGTTGAGACCCTATGCCGACAGGCAGGACGCAAAAAAATTCTCACAACATAAAGTTGATATACTTGACACGCAGGAAAACTGCTTAAGAACTGTTGACCTGACTGAGATGATTAATGAAAACCTCGATATAAAATTAGATTTGCTGGCCAGCCAGGATCGCCACACTCTGCAAAAAATGGCAGAACTCGGCATGAAAGGCCAGCATGCTTGGGTTTTGACTTTTGAAAAACTGTTAGCCAACACTGAATTCACTCAAATTATGCAAAAACTGCTGAAAACTTTAGAAAGTCGGTATCAATATCCTGTTGATGTCGAGTTCACGGTAAATTTCGCTGAGGGTGGTACATTTAGAATTAATTTGCTCCAGTGCCGACCGCTTCAAACCAAAGGTATAAAGGCAGGAATACAGATTCCGAAAAATATCGAACCCAAGAAAATCCTTTTTGAATCACAGGGTTATATTATGGGGGGCAGCATTTCACAGCCACTCAAAAGGATTATCTATGTCGACCCCATAAAATACGTTGAATTGTCTATTTCACAAAAATACAGTGTAGCACGGTTGATAGGAAAGCTGAACACTCAAATAGCCAACAAGGAAACAACCCCAACCATTTTGCTTGGACCCGGCAGGTGGGGCACGACTACGCCCAGCTTAGGCGTGCCAGTTAACTTCGCTGAAATCAATCGAATAACTGTGCTGGCAGAAATCGCCTATGAAGGAGGCAACTTGATGCCTGAGTTGTCTTTCGGGACCCATTTTTTCCATGATTTGGTGGAAAGTGACATCTTTTATGTAGCTCTTTTTCCTCATAAGGAAAGCGTGCTATTGAACAAGGAACGACTCTTGAGAATGTGTAATTTGCTGACCGACTTTTCCTCCGAAGGCAGCAGATATGAGGATGTTATCCGAGTCTGTGATGTCGACTCAGAGCAGTTACAGATTATGTCCGATGTTGTCTCTCAAAGGGTAGTTTGCTTCTTTGCTTAAGGAGTTTGTTGCTTATTTTGCTGGTTAATTCCAAGAGCGATAGTAGTTGTCTTTGGGCTTTATATGAAAATGTTCAACCTTAGAAAACGGTTCTGAGTGGTGTCAAAAAAGTGTCAATCGCCACTGTATAGCCACTTGTCAGTCACTTGTATACTTACCTGTCAACCACTTGTAACCCTCATTTTTGCTCAAAAATGCGTTGTAACTGTTTGCTAACAAACAGGTTATGGCACAAGGTTCGGACTGTCGATCCGAAGGTTGAGGGTTCGAGTCCCTTCGGCCTCGTTAGAAAAAATTAAGGCTATCAGGGATTACGCTTGTCGGCCTTTTTCATTAGACCCTTTAAAACGCTCCTTGCACCAACTTGAAAGCTATCCAAAGCTTGGAGCATATTCGTCTGGCTGCAAATCCTTTTTCTTTTTAATATTATTACAAGTTACAAAACGCCAAGAATCAGCTTTATGACAAATTTTGAGGCTCTTGTTTCTGAGTATTCCCACAAATTTTAATCTTTGACAGTACGTGAAAAATTTTGTATAAGTTATTGGAATTGAACAAGTATGATATTTCCGGCCAAGACACGTGTATGAAAGTAAGTGAGGATGGCAATTATTTTATTAGGTGACGTGACACAGACGTGGTTGATGCAGAGACTGGTTGACTGTGTGGCTTTAGCTGGTGAGATAGACGCTGTGCTTGCCAAATGACCTTATAGGAAAAGCCGTTTGTTATATGCGAGACTCAGCTAACTTGAATATAGGGGCAGAAAAAAACCAATCAGAGATATTGGAATTTGCTTCGCTGATAGCCCATCAGCTGCAATCACCTATCGGCACTGTTAGTACAATCTTGAATACGCTTGTAAGTGAGGCTGCTGGTCCTCTGACGTCAAAACAGAAAGATTTGCTGACCAGGGCCAACGCTCGTTGTGAAGAAGGGGTCTCCACCGTTCGGCGCATGCTGGCAATTGTTTCCGCAATGACCAGCCGAGATAAGGGAGGTGTAAGCCATACCGATATAGCTGCGATTGTCCGCAAGGCCAAGACTCGCTATGAAGAAAAAGCTCTCCAACTAAACATAACGTTTACTGTGGAAACTAACGTTGACTCAGTGTATGTACGAGGTGCCGAACCTGCCCTGGCAGAGGTCCTCGACGCCCTAGTCGATAATGCGTTAAAGTACACACCTGGGCACGGCCGAATTAAGGTGACTGTTTTTGGGAGTCCTTGTGAACAGATAGTTCACCTTTCGGTGGCTGATTCGGGAGTAGGAATTCCCGAAGGACTGCGTGAAAAAGTTTTTGAACCATTTTATCGTACTCCTGCTGCCAGAGACTCTACCCGCGCAGGAATAGGACTCGGCCTTTCTTTCGTAAAAGCGGTTATCGAGGAGCTCGGCGGAACAGTGCAGGCTGGAAAAGCTGACCTGGGTGGTGCAGAAATTACGCTCAAGCTTCCTATGGTTGAACGGGCTGGTGAGGAGCCGGCAGAAAAGGCTGCCGCCTTCAAAGTAATCATAATTGGCGGTGTAGCCGCCGGTCCAAAGGTGGCATCCAAGACCATCCGGTTAATACCAGAGGCCAACGTCACTGTCATAGAGAAAGGCGAGTTTCTCTCCTATGCCGGCTGCGGTCTTCCTTACTATATTTCTGGTGTTGTAAAAAACCATGCGGATCTCATGAGTACCCCAATGGGTGCTCTGCGGGACCTGGTCTTTTTCCAAAAAGTCAAAAATGTGCGGGTGCTAAGTCGAACCGAGGCTGTCGAAATTGATCGCACCGCCAAAGAAGTTCGCATTCGAGACCTCAGTAGCGGAGTAGAATCTAACCTGAACTACGATAAGCTCGTGCTCGCCACTGGCGCATCTCCTATACGGCCATCTATTCCAGGTAGTGATCTAAGTAACATCTTCTGCCTTCATGGTGTTCGAGATGCAGAGGGAATCAAGGCTGCTCTGTTGGCAGGCAAAGCCCGGGATGTTGTCATTGTTGGAGGGGGCCTGATTGGAATGGAAACCACCGAAGCGTTAGTTAGTAGCGGATGCCGGGTGACAATAGTGGAAATGTTACCGCATACTCTCCGGATTTTGGATCCGGAAATGGCCAAGCTGGTTGAGCTTTATCTTGAGTCAAAAGGGGTGAAAGTTCTTATTAACACGAAAGTTGAATCGTTTCAAGGCGACGGTAAGGTGCAAACCGTTCTTACAGACAAAGGAGCTGTTCCTGCGGATATGGTAATCATGGGGATTGGTGTCCGACCGAATGTTGCTTTGGCTCAGCGTGCGGCTCTAGAGCTGGGTGAAACCGGTGCCATCAAAGTGGATGAGCATATGTGTACTTCCGACCCGGATATATATGCTGCTGGTGATTGTGTGGAGAGCAGAGATATTCTCACTGGCCGGCCTTGCTACGTACCACTTGGCTCTACCGCAAATAAGCAAGGTCGTGTAGCTGCGATTAACTTATGTGGCGGTAACGATACTTTTCCGGGCGTTCTGGAAAGCACTGTATGCAAGGTTTTTGATTATTGTGTAGCCCGAACCGGGCTGACTGAATCGGCGGCCAAGAAATTAGGCTACAAGGTTACCACTGTCCTGGTACCTGCCCCAGACAGGGCTAGCTACATGCCGACAGTGAGATTGCTTATGCTCAAGATCATCGTGGACAGCGATACTCGCCGGTTTCTCGGAGCACAGGCTGTAGGTCCGGGCGATGGTGACAAGCGCATCGATATTGCCGCCACTGCTATCACAGGCAGTATGACAGTTGACAAGGTAGCGAACCTAGACTTATGTTATGCGCCACCATACTCGCCTGCTATGGATAACATTATAACAGCGGCAAATGTGGCGCGAAATAAGCTTGATGGTTATATGGTTGGTGTATCCGCAGAGGAAGTGCATAAGATGCTTACAGAAAAGAAGGATTTCTTTTTCCTCGATGTACGCACCGTGGGCGAACATGAGCAAGTTCGTCTGCCTGGAGCCACACTGATGCCATTAGCTTCACTTCGCGGACGGCTAGATGAAATACCCATGGACAAAGAGATTGTGACGTTTTGTCAGATATCTTTGCGCGGTTATGAGGCGGCCCTGATCCTCAAAGCAGCCGGTTTCAAGGATGTGCGTGTGTTGGATGGTGGCATAGCCATGTGGCCGTATGAGAAGATTCAGTGAGTGACTTGACCCGGTTCAGGGTTTGCTATACTAAAAAACGTCGACAGATCTCTGCTGTATGTGTGTGTGGAAAAGTGTTTCCGAATAGGTGAAAATATGAGTTCATAGGAGGAACGAATATTTGACTTTTCAGGAACATTACAATATATACTAAACCAGTTGTTAATACCAAATAAATCTAGTTACGTAAATTGTCTAAGAGGAAAAAATGGGACAGGAAAGAATTTTAATTATCGACGATGACCCTGATATTACCGAAGCGATGAAGGTGATTCTGGAAAATCAGGGCTATGCCACAGATAGTGCTAAAGATGGCTCTAAGGGAATGGAGCGAATAAAAGCAACTAAGCCGGACTTGATAATTCTGGACGTTATGATGAATACCCTCAGTGAAGGTTTTCTCCTTTCCAGGGAATTAAAGAAAGACCCTGAGTATAAACACATACCAATCTTGATGGTAACTTCGGTCAAAGAAAAAACAGGTATAGATTTCGAAACAGCCGCAGGAGACGAGACTTGGCTTCCGGTGGAAGGATATTTAAATAAACCCGTAAAGCCGGAAGTGCTTTTAGACAAGGTCAAAACACTTCTCCATGAGCAATAGAAAACATAGAAACCCTTCTTCAAAATAAATGAAAGGTTAGGTATTTGTTGTTGGCAGCAGGAAGAACAGCTGATTGTGCTTGACGGCTGATATTCGGCAGTATACAAATATCGGCCAATATATATGCTTGATATTAGGTGAAAGATGGAGACTGTTTTTATAAGTGAATTAAAGCCGTTTTTAGATGCCGTTTCCGAACAAATGGAACTTTACGTTCCAAAGAAAAGCGGTGAATACTATGTATACATCAAATACGACCCTTCTTCCGAGAAAGCGGTGGAGTTTAACAATATACGTACTTGTACACCGATAAAAGAATTTTTGTTTCCACTGTGTGAGCTTGCTGCAATCTTCCCTGACCCACTTGAGCCGGAGGATATAAAACCATTTGCTGTATTCGGGCTTAAGGACTGCGATTTGCGCTCGATTGAAATTCTGGACAAGGTCTTTTTAGAAGAGGAATTTGAAGACCCATTCTATGTCGCCCGGCGGGAGAAAATGTTTATTATCTCCTCTGATTGTTTTGAGCCTCGCGGCAGTTGCTGCTGCACCCTCTTTGGCGGCCAAAATTACGCTGAGAAGGGTTTTGATTTGAACCTTGCAAAAGTCAAAAACGGCTTCGTTGTTGAAGCTGGCTCGGAGAAGGGCAAAGAGTTTCTGCAAGAGCACAAGGACATCTTTGTCAAAGTTCCCTCCGGAGCGTCGGCGGAGAGGGATTCAATCCGGGCTCAAACCCTGAAGCAGCTCGAAGAAAACAATGCCGAATACAAACTTGACGCCCCTGTTAACGAGATTATGGAAAACAGTCCTGATTCAGACGTATTCGATATTGAATCACAAAAGTGTGTCGAGTGTCAGGCCTGCACGCGGGTTTGTCCTACCTGCCACTGTTTTTATCTTTACGACACAAAGCAGAAGGATTATTTTAGCAAGATGAAGATGTGGGACGGTTGTATGCGGCTTGCTTACGCTAAAGTGGCTGGTGGTGCAAATCCGCGAAAGATGCTCGGCGACAGGATTAAACACCGGCTGATGCATAAGTTCTCGTTTTTCTTTGACAGATATGGAATCGATATGTGCGTCGGCTGCGGCAGATGCATCGACTCTGATTCCCATAAGATGGACATTCGAGTAGTGTTGAAAAAACTTAATGAAGAATTAAAGAACAAACCAAAAGCTAAAGTTGCGAAATGAACCAAAATCTCTACCAACCTGTAAACGGTAAAATCGTTGATATTATAGATGAATCCCCAACGATTAAAAGTTTTGTCGTTGTGCCGGAAGAAGAATTTAAGTTCCAGACCGGCCAGTTCGTGGAGCTGACTCTGCCCGGTGTTGGTGAAGCACCGTTCACACCTTCATCGTCGCCGGCTGACACCAAAAAGATGGAAATTACCATTATGAAAACTGGTCGGGTAACAGATTTATTACACCAATGTAAAAAAGGGCAAAAAGTCGGTATTCGCGGGCCATTTGGTAAAGGCTATCCGGTCGATGATTTTGTCGGGAAACAGATTTACATTGTTGGTGGTGGTGTAGGTTTGGCACCAATCAGGTCTTTGTTTTTGACCTTGGTTGAGAGAATAAAAGACTTCAAATCAGTAATTTGCCGATTCGGAGCCAAAACACCTGATGATTTTATTTACAAGAAAACCCTTTTTGGTCCCTGGCAAAAGATTGCCGGTGTGGATATGAAGCTCACTGTTGACAAGGCAAATGGTGCTTGGAAGGGCAATGTGGGCGTAGTAACCACTATCCTGGCAGCTGGGGAGGTGAACGTTAAAAATGCGGTTGCGGTGGTTTGTGGCCCGCCAATTATGATGAAATTCGCCACGCTAAAGTTAGTGGAGTTCGGATTTGCACCCAAAAATATTTATCTTTCTATGGAAAAGAATATGAGTTGCGGGATAGGCAAATGCGGCCATTGTATGATAGGTAAGTATTATGTCTGCAAGGACGGTCCGGTTTTAACCTACGAGCAAGTAGAAAAATATTCTGGTATCTTTGATTAGAAACAAAATAAGATTCTGTATGGCTGCAAAGTTAATAATCGATTTGGCAAAATGCAAACTTCAGGGCGAATCCGAAGTGCGGTGTTCATACAAGCATCATCCTGAAAACAAAGGAATTGATTCGCTGCTGGAGATGATTCGCTTCGCCCTTATATGTCGCAGGTGCGAAGCAGCGCCGTGTATAAACGCCTGTCCACAGGGCGCGTTAGAGAAAATACCGAGCAAAAACAACGATGCCGGTGTTCTCAAACGGGCAAATATGTTGTGCACCGGCTGCGGCACCTGTGCGATAGCGTGCCCGTTTGGGACGATATATACCGATTTGATACCATATCCATCCAGCGTTTGTGACCTTTCCAAAGGCAGATTAAAAAAAGGTGAAAAGCCGTTATGTGTTACCACCTGTGGGGACGAAAGCATAGATTACAGAGAAGTTGATGTAACAAAAGAAAGTGATTTGGTAGAAGTTTTTGATGGTATTGTTGTCAAAGTAGCTGGTGGCCAGTTATGGGAGCCATTTTTGAGGAAAGAAGATAAGAAAAAAACAAAGATATGACTGAGACATTACAGAGTTTATTCCAGCTTTTGTTCTGGATTTTGATTTTTCCGGGCTTTTTATTTACTGCCTGTCTCGGCTTGATTGCTTCGTGGATAGTTCGCAAGGTCAGCGCCCTCGTGCAGTGGCGTGTTGGCCCGCCGTTCCTTCAACCATTTTATGATGTCATAAAACTGATGGGCAAGGAAACGCTTATCCCTCAGGAGGCCCAGCGAACCGTCTTTATGGGGGCGCCTCTTGTTGGTCTGGCGGGAGTATTGTCGCTTTCGATAATACTCTGGCGGATAACCCTCGACCAAACGGCCTTTGTTGGCGACATTATCGTAGCGATTTATTTGATGACTCTGCCGTCTTTAGCGCTGATTTTCGGCAGCAGTGCCAGCGCCAGTCCTCATGCGGCAGTCGGCACAGGCAGGGAAATGAAATTGATTATGAGCTATGAGCTGCCGCTGGTGCTGGCTTTTATCGTGGTGATTATAAAAACCGGCGGACAGCTCAGTTTGGTTGCAATTGCTCATCAAACGCCCGCTCTTAGCATATCTGGAATGCTTGCGTTTTTGGTCGCCTTGTTATGTATCCAGGCAAAACTTGGGTTTGTTCCATTCGATATAGCTGAGGCAGAGACTGAGCTTGGCAGCGGTGTTTTGATGGAATATTCAGGGGCTTTGCTTGCCGTCTGGAAAGTTGTTCAAGCAATGATGCTCGTGGTGTTGCCGCTGTTTTTAGTAATGGTGTTCCTCGGCGGTTTTGATGCAAACTTTTTAGCAGGACTTGCAAAGCCGGTTGGCACCTTGCCTGTGGGCGTAATAGTCCTGCTGGTTTTTATTGTCGCGAGCTTATTGGCAAGGTTTAGCAAGTATATCGATATATTGGCTTTGCTGAGTTTAATTACCGCCTGTTTATTAGCAGGGCTCGGCAAATATGTGTTAATAGTGGTTTTGCTTATTTTGATAAAGAATACCAACCCGCGTGTGCGGATTGACCAGGCGATGAAATTTTTCTGGTTTTACTGCGGTATTGCTTTAGCTGTCGCTATTATTTTAGCCTTAATAGGCAATGCTTATGGCGTCAAGTGGCTGTAAGGTGAATTTATGAGTTGGAAAATATGGTCATTAAAAAAATCACCATGGGTATTTCACGTTAATACCGGTGCGTGCAACAATTGCGATATTGAAATCGTTAATTTGCTGACGCCGAAGTTTGACGTTGAAAGGTTTGGCATCAAATTAGTTGGCTCCCCCCGGCATGCTGATGCCCTGTTGGTAACCGGTGTAGTAACCCGCCAAGCAGCACCACGACTGCAGGAAGTCTATCGTCAGACCCCTAAACCCTGCGTTGTCTTTTGCATAGGTGCCTGCGGCTGTCATACGGGAATATTCAAAGGCGCCTATCATGTGGTTGGGCCGGTAGATAAAATAATCAAAGAAGTTGACCCCAATGCAATTATCGCCTACATTCCGGGCTGCCCGCCTAAGCCGGAAGCTATGATATCCGGCGTGGTAAAAGCATTGTCGGTTTTATAACGGGACATAATATGAACCGAGAAGAACTAAATAGCAGATTATCAGAAATAAAAAATAAGCTTATAGCTATAGAGCAAAAGACGAACAGCAGGATATACCTTTTATGCGAGGCTGAAAACAGCTACGACATCAGCAAATTCCTGTTTGAAGATGTTGGTTGCAGATTTGTGATTGTTACCGGTATTGATGCTGATAACTGTTTCGAGCTTTTATATCATTTTGCGTACGACCAGTTAGGTTGTGTGATTACTGTAAAAGCTTTCATTCGTGACCGCGAAAGCCCGGCGATTGAATCTATTACGCCATTCTTGCCAGCGGCAGAGTGGATTGAAAGAGAGATACACGACGTATTAGGGATTGATTTTAAGAATCATCCTAATCTGAGGCGACTAATTCTGGCGGATGATTGGCCAGCGGGCGTATATCCGTTAAGGAAAGACTTGTCCTGAGTCCAGCAAAGGAACTTAAGAAATGCACGATACTGTCAGAAAACCTGTTCTTGCGGTCGGGCCGTTCCATCCATTGCAGGAGGAAATGGAATTTTTCCAGCTTACTATCGACGGCGAAAAGGTAACCGACATAGATGTGAGATTATCGTATAACCATCGAGGCATAGAGAAAATCAGTGAATCGCTGCAATTTGACCAGGTGCCGTATTTGGTTTCGCGCGTATGTGGAATTTGTTCAGCCTCGCATCCTTTGGCTTATGTGCAGGCAGTGGAAGAGCTGGCCAGCGTAAAACCGCCAGAGCGCGCCCTATACGTGCGGACAATTATCAACGAGCTCGAACGTATCCATAGCCACATCCTCTGGGTAGGTCTGGCCGGGCATTTTATCGGTTATGACACTGTCTTTATGTGGGCGTGGAAATACCGCGAGCCGGTGCTTGATTTACTCGAAGAAATCACTGGCAACAGGAACAACTACGGAAACGTCAAGGTCGGCGGCTGTCGCGAGGACATCCCCGACGATTTTGCGCCCAAAATGCTTAAAGAGCTGGATAAAATCGAAAAGAAAATGGAGATGCTTACTAAGGCGGTGCTTGACGACCCTGTTTTGCACGCCCGGCTCAAAGGTATAGGGGTATTGAGCAAAGAAAACGCTATAAAATATGCGGTAACAGGCCCCACAGCCAGAGGCAGCGGTGTTGCTATCGATGTAAGACGTGATGACCCTTATGCAGCCTATGGCGATTTGGACTGGAATGTAATTACACGGCCTGAAGGTGATGTGTTTGCAAAAGCGGTTGTCCGTCTCCTTGAGGTCTTTGAATCTATTAAGATGATCAAACAAGCCCTGAAAAAGCTTCCGGGCGGCCCCATTACTACAGAAGTCAAGGAAATCCCTCCAGGTGAAGGATGTGGGCATGCTGAGGCACCGAGAGGTGAGACGTTCCATTATGTTCGCAGCGACGGCGGTAACAGGCCGGTCCGCCATAAAATCAGAGCTCCGAGTTATGTTAATGTGCCCTCGTTCAAGGCCTCGTGCCTTGGCGGGCATATTGCCGATGTCACGCTTACACTTGCGGCAGTTGACCCCTGCTACAGCTGCACCGAGAGATTAGCTGTGGTTGACCAGCATAATAATATTACACACAACTATGAAACATTGCTGAAATTGAGCCGCGAAAAAACAGCACAGATTAAGAAAGCTTTCGGCTTATCGGGACTAAAAATGGAGGATTTATAAGTTGGATAAAACTTTACTTATTTCGGTTTTTTTGCCTTTGATTGCAGGCTTTGTAATGTTGTTTTTGCCGAATAAGGTCAGACTATTGCCCAAGGCATTAACACTAATTATTTCAGCTTTTGTATTCGTACAGGCCATCCGGATATTCAATCTTGGTCAA
>Ga0315282_10010998_pt1 | contig 14095 bp, 7 predicted proteins | sample YL17G07_20_MG_FD_203693 | JGI IMG/M metagenome (GOLD analysis project Ga0315282, IMG submission 203693) | Sediment microbial communities from Yellowstone Lake, YNP, Wyoming, USA - YL17G07_20 | ecosystem: Environmental > Aquatic > Freshwater > Lake > Sediment | place: USA: Wyoming | collected... | reverse complement strand
CTGTTTCCCATAATCCGGATTGCCGAAGGCCGCGGGGTTAAACCATTGGTACATGCTCCGGGTAATGCCAGAGAGCGGGTTGCCGATCAGGTTCGGTTTCTCGACGTTAAAGATGTTGCCAATCTGCGCTCGGTCGCCACAGAAGCAGCCGATATCAAACGGCGGGCCATCGGAAAGCGTCAGGATGCCATTGGCTTGCCAGCCGCCGAAGATCCGATCCACCACTCCGCCGTGGTTGAGGAACGCCTTTCCCTTACCCAGGGGCACCTCGTACAGCCAGCTCGACACCAACCGCCGGGTCTGGTCGAAGGCCGCCGAGCCCCACAGTAACTTCAGGTTGTGCGCGTCCTGCGCAATGGAAGATACCGAGCCGCCCTGGGCCTGAATCTCGGAGAACTGGTCAACGGCGTGCGCCCAGGTGAAGGACACGAGCGTCTGAACGCCATGCGAGAAGCGCTTGTCCACTTTGAAGGTCATGGCGTGGTACCTGGACCCCAGAATGTTGGCGTTGGCGAAACCGCTTTGGGCGAAGTTCTTGTACGGCACGCGATCCTGAGTAGGAAAGCAATTGACATTCAAAACCGCCAAACCAGTGCACTGTGAATCGTACTGAACGCCGTTGTTGTTGTTGACAGGGTAAGGACTGGTCGTGGGAGGCGGCGATGCCTGGTTAAAGATCCACTGGATGGGCTCACGAATGCCGTGCGAGCCCTGGTAGCCGAGCTCGACCATCATCGTGGGCGTCACGGCATACTGAACGTTCAGCGCCCACTGCTGGAGGTAAGGAGTTTTGTTATTCGGAAGCTGGCTCTGCACGCCGGGACAATAGTTCGAGATGTCGAGGATTTTGGTCCCCGTGGAATCAAGAATGTTCGAGGATGGGGCGGTGCAGTGAGGAGCGGGGAGGCTACGCCCGGCAATCGTGTAAGGCACCGGGAACATGTTCCGAACGTCAAGCGGCGGCGTGCTCTCCAGGGCGCTGGCAGTTGGCAAGCTCGGCGTAAGGTACGGAATGTTCATGGTCACCGACTGCGTGTTGTAGTATTGCATCAACACGTCGTAGAAGATCCCGTAGCCGCCGCGCACCACGAGTTTGTTATTGTTCTTCCACGGGCGCCAGGCGAAGCCGATCCGTGGGGCGAAATTGTGATAGTCCGTATTGATCAAGTTAGGACTGACGCAGCACCCGAAGTACGTGGTGTTATTCACCAGACCGGTGAAGGCAGAGTCGGCGAAAATCCGGCGCCCGCCCGGCGTATTGAAGTCAAAAACTAACCCGCCATTGCTTACGTCGTGGAAGGGCGTATGGACCTCGTAGCGGACGCCGAGGTTCAGCGTCAACTGCGGGGTGACGCGAAAGTCATCCTGATAGAAAAACATGTAGTCGGTATTGCGCAGGCGGGAAAGGGTTTGTGGGAAAGCGCTGAATCGGGGCCCGGTGGTGCTGGAGTTTATCGTGCTCATGTAGCCCAGCAGGAAGTCGGCAAAGCCGTTGCCGGTATTCGCCGCCCCGGCGGTCTGCGTGAGGCCCGGGTTATAGGCGGTATACGCACCGCCGAAAGGTAGCACTCCGTTTCCGTTCGAGCCGTTCTTCTCGAGGCCCTGGTTGCGGCGGACATCCGCTCCGAACTTCATCGTTTGCCGCCCGCGGGTGAGCGTCAGGTTGTCGGCATACTGGAAGGTGTTCACAATGTTAAAGATCGGCGCGGTGCCGCCAAAGCCCACACCCTGATAGTTGGTGCCGAGCGAGAGGGCAGGCAGGGCGTAGTTGGTGGGATCATCCCAGAGACCTGTTAGCCCGACCGCCTTCCAGTAATTCGTTCCGCCGAAGGCGGTTTCAAAGTCCTGCAAGAAGTTGATGCGGTTGTAACCGAACCACGCCTCGTTGAGCGTGCGCGGGCCGAAGCTGTGGCCCCAGCGCAAGGTGCCCAGGTCGCCCGCTTGACGGGAGTAGGCTCCGGACAAAGGAATGACTGAAGGGCTGGGCCGGTTCTCGATTTGCCACATGAATTCCCCCCAGATCCGGTCCGCTTGCCCGATATTGTGGTCTATGCGAGCCAGGTATTGGTCCATGTTGTCCGGGGTGACTAACGTCGTCTGATAGTTCAAACAGGGCATCGTGCAAGTGAGATTCGGCGAGGGCCAGTACTGCAAGAGGTTTTTACTTACCGGAGCGAACATCGTCGTGGGAATCTGGTTACCGGTGAACGCTGTGCGGATGACGGGGGGAGTGCCGCCGGGATTGAGCACGCCGGTCAGAGGATTATAAAGCTGCGTCGGCCAGTCGGAAAAATTGCCGGTCTTCTCTGCGGCGGTGGGGAGTTGCGCTTGACTCAGCGATGAGGTTGTCCGACGCCCACCCTGGTAATTGAAGAACCAGAACGTGCGGTCTTTGCCGTTGTAGAGATGCGGAACCACGATGGGGCCGCCCAGCGTGAAGCCAAACTGGTTCTGCCGGAAGGGGGGCCGGGGATTCGAGCAAGGAGGCACTTGCAGGGCGCCGCCACTCTTTTGCAGGGCCGCCTGGCACGAGGGGCTAGTGGCGTTGACGTACGGGACGCGCGGGTTGCGCGGCTGAAGCGCCTCGTTGCGGAAGAAGTCCCAGGCTGCCCCGTGGAGGGAGTTGGTGCCGGATTTTACTGCCACACTGACTTGGCCCGCTCCCATGCCAAAATCTGCCGAATAAAGGCCGTTTTGCAGCTTGAATTCCTGGATGGCATCAACGGTGGGGACATTGGACTGCCCCTGGAAGAACTCATCGTTGGTGGGGACACCATCAATCACGTAGGCCACGGAGGCCGGGCGTGACCCGTTGATGCTGTACATCCTCCAATTGTCGTTATAGCCGTGTATGCGGATCGTCGCGGCGGTCGTGATGCCGCCCTGGAGCTGGCCAGTGCCCACGCCCAGCCCGACCAGGCTGGAATAATCCCGCCCGTTCAGGGGGAGCTCAGTCACTTCGCGGTTCGTTATCACCGTGCCGAGCGTCGCTTGGTCGGTTTGCAGCATCGGGGCGGCGGCCGTCACCTCCACCGTTTGGGTGGTTTGGCCCACCTGCAAGGTGAAGTCCTGCCGCACGGTCTGGTTTACGTCGACCTTCACCAAATCGACGACTCCTTTCTTGAATCCGGTTTTCTCTACCTCCACTCGGTAAGAACCGGGCAGCAGCGCGGGGAGATAGTAATCTCCGCTGTTATCGGTTGTAAAACGGGACGAAATGCTCGTGCCCAGGTTCGTGACCGTCACCTGGGCGCCGGGCACCGAGGCCCCCGAAGGGTCCTGGATATGCCCAACGATCGTCCCGCTGGAGGTCTGAGCCCTGACAGCCTGAACTCCGAAAACCCCCATTAACACGCAAACTACCGTGAAGATGTTGACACGTTTCTGCCACATGGGATTCCTCTCCTCCGAAGGTTGTTCGGCCCGATCCCGACGCAAACGTCATCCGTTCTATGGAATAGAACGACAAGCGATCCTGACCGGACATTTTGGCTCCGGGTCTCCTTCCTGTCAAGCAAAATGTAGTATAACTGCCAAAATCCGATGACCTATTCATTCTAACCAATAGAACGATCTGAAAGAGCCAATGAACATTTTACTGTACAAACTTGCCGAAGCTTGTTAGGCTAAGTGCATTCATGCCGACCAATAACTACATTTCTGTCGTGGACAAAGCCATGCGAGTGCTGGAGGTAATGCGCGGCAAGCGCGAAGTGCCTTTGGGCGAGATTGCCTCTTCTACCGGCCTGATAAAGAGTAGCACCTTCCGGATTCTCTTCACATTGGAACACCTCGGGTACGTAGAGAAGGGTGTGGGAGGTCGATATTCGCTCACGGCACGCTTGGCTCGCCTTACGAGCAACGACCGGTCATCTCCAAATCTCGGCAACCTGGCAGAACCTTTTATGGCCGAGTTACTGCGGCGGTTCCGGGAAACGGTCAACCTCGGCGTTGTGGACGACGGCGAGGTTCTCTATATTCGAGTCCTGGAAAGTTCCCACGCCTTCCGGCTGGCCGCCCACGCTGGCATGCGCAGTCCGGTGCATTCGACAGCACTCGGCAAGTGTCTCCTCTGTTGCCTGCCGCGCCAGGAGATTGAGACGATTTTGAAAAAGCATCCTCTGCGGCCGAAAACACCCCGCACCATCCGAGACCGGCCCAGTTTTTACCGCGAGCTCGAACGGGTTCGGTCCCGTGGCTACGCGGTCGATAACCAAGAGGATTCCCGCGGGGCCCGCTGCCTGGCCGCGCCGATCTGGACTCCCGCGGGCGACGTCCGCGCCGCAATCAGCATTTCGGGCCCCGCGGCACGGATGATTCCGCGCAGGGACCGGGAGATTGCCGAAGCGCTTCTGGAAACCTGCGGGAAAATCGCCAGGCTGCTCGGTTACACCACGGGCCCACAGAAAGGCCCGAGTCTGGGAGCCCCCTAGCATGGATCTCGCTCTTTTCGGCGGACAACCCGTACGACAGAAGCCATTTAGCCCCTGGCCGACTTACGGAAGCGAAGAGGAAAATTCGCTTCTGGAAGTCCTCCGCAGCCGTTCCTGGGGTGGTTACAGTGAGAAGGTGAAGGAGTTTGAATCGACCTTCGCCCGACTCCATGGAGTCCAACATGCCATTACTTGCGCCAATGGGACGGTTGCATTGGAAGCAGCGTTGAGCGCAGTGGGAATCAAGTGTGGAGACGAAGTAATCGTTCCACCCATCACGTTTATCTCCACCGCGACGGCGGTACTGTCGCGCCACGGAGTCCCGGTTTTCGCCGATATCGATCCGAGCACTCTTAATCTTTCGCCGGAGGCGGTCGAACAAGCCGTTTCCCCACGCACACGGGCCATCATCCCTGTCCACTTCGGAGGACATCCTGCCGACGTCGACGCGCTGGGTGCCATCGCCAAACAACATGGGTTGGCGATCATTGAGGACGCCGCCCATGCCCACGGAGCGGCGTGGCGCGGCGTCCCTGTGGGCAATTTTGGGGCCGCAGCGACATTCAGCTTCCAGGCGTTCAAGCTGGTGACGGCCGGCGAGGGAGGCGCGATCCTCACGAACTCGAAAGCGCTCGCCGAAAAGATCTGGAGCTTCTGCAACCTCGGCCGGCGCGACGGCGGGGGCTGGTTCGAGCACTTTACCTTGGGCACCAACTACCGCCTGACGGGATTCCAAGCGGCCGTGCTCTCCGCGCAACTGAAAAGGCTGCCCGAGCAAAGCTGCGTGCGCGGGGAGAACGTGCGGTACTTTCGCGAGCGGATGCGGACCTTCCGCGGCCTCACCTTCGCGGAAGACGACCCCCGCGTGAGCAAGCATCCCCATTACATCATTACCTTGCGTTACAACCCTGCAGCATTCGCCGGTGTGGAGCGCGATTTTTTCCTTCGCGCCGCGCAAGCCGAAGGAACTCCAGCCCAGCCAACCTATCCTTATCCTCTGTACCGCAATCCGCTCTTTCAGTCCCTTCCTCCCTGCGGTTGCGGAAAGTGGACCACGCCGCAGGATTACAAATCGCTGTTTCTCCCTGAGAGCGAGCGGATTTGCAAGGAGGGCATCTGGCTAGAGCACCCTATGTTTCTTGGAACTCGTCAAGATGTTGACGACATTGTCGCTGCCTTCGAGAAAATTCAGCAACGAGCTGGCTCCCTTTTGTCGCTTCAGGAGAGCTCTCACGGATCGCGGCTATGATCCAACGAAAGCAACTTGCCATCGCCATCCTGGCTCTATGCGCTGCCGTATGCGCGGATGCTCGTTCCAGACCGTTACCGCCCGGCGCGCCGCAGCGCGCATCTGATTTGACTCGCTGGACCTTCCGTGAAGACTTTAGCCATGGTATCCCGGGATGGATAAGCTTCCCTCTGTCTCAGGATGTGGGCTATGACCCTACAATTTATACGACGCAAGTGGGCGGCTCACCGGTGCTGGTCCGTGACATGACCTCCTACGGCGAACGACTCTTGCGTGTCGGTCTAGTCCGGCCGCTAATGTTTCATGTCGCCCCGTCTTCGTCATTTCGGATCGGCTACGATTTCGAGACGTGCGGAAGAATCCTGCGTGTGCGTCTCACCCTGGGGGCCGTAAACGGACAGCGTTACAACCATTCACTCTCCTTCCAAGCCGGTGCCCACGACGTACAGGTCGATGGCCGCCAACTGGAAATCCCTGTCGCCGGCGTGGACGTCGAAGTGGTCGTCCTTGAGGCCGAAGTTGCAGCGCCTCCGTTAGGGTCCCACAGTCGGCTGACCCTCCGCGCTCTGGAAATTCAAGCCGAGAGGCCGCCGGGCGTCCTTATTCGTGCGCCGAAGCTGGACCGCTCAGCGGTTAATGATATCGCCGTGGCGCAAGAAATGGTGGCGGCTGGTAACCTCCTGAACGTGGAGTTGGGGTCCGGCGCTGCCGCGCGAGTAATTGTTTGCGACGACATGGGGGGGCGGGTACGCACTGCGAACACACCGGCAGGGGGAGCTCGATATACGCAGGTTGCCGCCCCCGGCAAGCCCGGCCTTTATAAGGCTGATATTACCAGCCGACCAGCAAGGTCGGAATTTTACTTCCTGGTGCTGGGCAAGATTCCCGTCCATCCTCGTGTTCTACTCACTGCCGAGCGCTTGGAACAATTGCGTTCGCAATCCTACTCGAACGAATTGCTGGCCATCGTGCACCGGCGTGCGAGCGAGCTGCGGAACTCCCTCGCATACAATCCCAAGGCGGGGCAAAACATCGCGCTGCTTCCCGTCGTCTCCGTGCATCCTGGTATACCTGAATACTTTGCCTTGATGGAAAGTTACGGCAATGCTATCGCGTTCAACGCGCTCGATTTTCGCATCGGCGGTGACCGGCAGGCGCTGGAGGCCACGCGGCGCGCGTTGCTGACCGTTTCCGCTTGGTCCACTTGGACGCCGGCGTGGTTCAATGCGAAGGGGATCCACACCTACTATGAAGTCGGCGTGTTCACGCAAAAGGTGGCGCTCGGCTATGACCTGATTGCGGATGAGCTCTCGCGGGAAGAAAAATCGACGATTGCGGAGGCATTGTGGAAGCTTTCAATTCACCCCACTTTGGACGACTACTTCTTTTACGATCGGCTGCCAATCGCCGCCAGCAATCACGAGGCCCAGTCGGTGAGTGGGGCTATCGAGGCCTGCGTGGCGCTGTATGGCGACGTTCCTGATTGGACGACCAGGTTCGGACCGGCTTTGGCGGAACTCGTCGTGGCGTATGAGCGCCTGCTAGATGGCCTGTTCCCCGGCGACGGCAGCGAGGCTGAGCCGGCGGGCTACGAACGCTTCGCCATGGATGGGATGTCGTGGGGAATGGCGGCGCTGCACACCCTGGACATTCGCCCCCGCGGTTTCGAGAAGATGATGAAGGCCTTTTGGTGGCTTCGCTACGCCCAGGTTCGCCCGGACCTGCTGCTTGATGCCGGTGACTTCGGCTCTGAGCTCAGGGCTCTCTCGGGGTACGCTTGGGGGGCAGAATACGCCAGCGACCCAGCGCTGCGAGCGTTCTATGAGACAGCGACGGACCAAAGTCTGATGGGAGTCTTTGGGATGCGTCATACCGGGCGAACCGTCGAACAGGCTCCGGGTTTTCTGGACCTCGTCTGCTGCACGCATCCATCGGAGGTGACGCCGGAACCACCGCTCTCACGAATCTTTCCCGCGCGCGGCAGCGCCGTCATGCGCAGCGGCTGGCTGCCCCAAGATACGGTGATTTCCCTGCGGGTTGGTCCCTGGTTCAATCACGAGCACCATGACCAAGGGAGTTTTCGCGTCGCAGCTTATGGCGAGGAATTGGTTGCCGAGGCGGGTTACGCGGATTACTACAAGGACCCTCACTACCCCGATTACTTTACTCAGGCGCCGGCACACAATACCGTGGTTGTGGACGACGATCCCTTCAGCCAGGAAGATTACGACGGCCGATACTGGCCGGCGTTTCAGAATTTCGCGAAATTTGAGCGACACGTCTTCTCCCCCGGCATCGATTATCTTGCTGCTGACCTCGCTCCTGCTTATGGCGACGCAAGCCAGATCCACCGCCTGACGCGCGAGTACCTCTTTGTAAAGCCCGACATGCTCATCGTCCACGACCGTATTGAGGCCGCCATCCCTCATGGTTATTCATGGTTCCTGCATATTCCGCCCGGGGCACAGACTAACGTCGATGCCGCTCAGGCCCGGATCCGCCGCGAAGCCGCATTTGCCGCACTCACCGCAGCAGGGGAGAACACCCATTGGAGACTGCAACCGCAACCGGTCCCCACCAACGCTTATATTGACTTGGATCGAACTCCGGCCGAGCTGCGTGAAGCTTTTCGATTGGATTCACCGCGACAGAAGGAAGGTAGCTTTCTCGTCGCCATGCATTTCCAAAAAGCCTCTGAAGAAGCAGTGCCGCTCTTGCCCCTTCGAACCACGTCCGGGGACGGATTCAGTGCCCGATACGCGAGCGGTTCGACAACCGCTTTATTCCGCCGCAACGCTGGACCGTTGATGGCGGGGGAAATTTCTGCTGACGGCAGCAGCCTTGTGGTTAACGAAAGGGACAGCCTCGAGGAGATTTTTGCCGCTCAGGTGCGCTCCTTGCGCCGCGGCCAACAGGTATTTTTATCCGCCAACCTTGCGGTCGAGTTGGTGTTGGATAACAACCCTTCTTTCGCTGATCTCCACGTGATGTGCACAGGTGAAACAGATTTGCGGATTTTTCCGACAAAGAAGCCTGTTACGGTGACACTGGATCAAGTCCGCGCCACTCCGACCTTCGCGGAGGGATTCATCTCCCTCGCGCATCTCGCCAAAGGAGAACATGTTGTCAGGATCAGCTATTGAGCCTGCTTTCAGCGAAGTTTCTGCTTGGGACTTGTTTGACGCGAACGTGCGGATGGGCCCTTCCGGGGTGCAGGGAGAGATCGCGCTCGAAGCCACCCATCTCCTGGCGGAAATGGATCGGTTTGGGATCAAGCAGGCCCTGGTCTCACACATCGCGGCGGAGGAATACGACGCGGAGGAGGGAAATCGAGCCCTGGCGCGTGACCTTCACCCACGTTTGGTTCCGGCCTGGGCGGCCCTGCCGGAGCGGGGATTCATCGAGAAACTTTGGGCACTCCGGCCCGCAGCGGTTCGTCTTTCTTTCGGAGCAAAGAAACACAACTTCTCCCCGGCCCCTTGGTGCTGTGGAGAGCTTTACGAAAGCCTCCAGGAGCGTTCCACCCTCACGGTAATTGCGCGAGAAGACATCGAGTGGGATGCACTCGCTTCCTTGCTTGAGAGTTTTCCCCGGCTCCCGGTTTTGCTGCTGGAAACAGGTTATAGGGCCGACCGTTATCTTTTCCCGCTCTTCTCTCGATATTCCAATTTGTACATTGACACATCGACGTACGTCGCGCACCGGCAGCTTGAGAGTTTTGTCGATCGGTTCGGCGCCGGGCATTTGGTCTTCGGCAGCCGCTTACCGTTTTACACGCCCGGTGCCGCTCTGGCGGTTTTGGCGAGTGCACGGATCTCGGAGGAGTCAAAACTAGCCGTCGCCGGCGGGACGCTGCGTCAGCTCCTCCGGAGGGCCACCGCATGAAATCTCCGGTCCCCATTTATGACTGCCATGGACACCTCGGCGCACACCCGGACTTCCCTTCTGTTAAACACAGTGCGGAAGAAATGATCCAGGTGATGGATCTCCTTAACATGGCAGTCCTCGCCATTACCTCGACGCTGGCCTGCTACAATGACTGCCCGCGCGGAAACGCTGAAGTCGCTCTAGCCGTGGAGCGGTACCCTCAGAGGTTTCGCGGCTACGTCACCGTCAACCCCAGTCCCGAAGGAGAGGCACTGTGCGAACTGGACCGCTGGAGTTACTTTCATCGGCCGCCGCTCATCAAGCTTCATCCCGACCTCCACAAGTATCCGGTCGATGGTCCCAAATACCGGCCGGTCTGGGACTATGCCCACCAGACGCGAGCTGTGGTGCTCGTGCATACGTGGGAGTCTGACCCCAATTGCAGCCCGTTGCAGCTCGCCCCCATCGCTCGCGAATTTCCTCAGGTAAAGATTCTCCTGGGGCACTCGGGAGTGACTTGGCGCGGCTACGAGCAATCCTTCGAAGTGGCCAAGGCGGCTCCGAACACCTTTCTTGACATTACCGGCTCCCAAAGCCACCGCACGATCATCGAGCGCGCGGTTACTTGCCTGGGTGCCGGTCGGGTGCTGTTCGGGTCGGACCTGCCCTACCTGGAAGCAGCCGTGGCGCTGGGGCGAATCCTGTCAGCCAGGATTTCCGATGCAGAAAAGGAACTGATTTTAAGGAAGAATTTCCTCCGCCTACTCGAAGAAGGTTGCGACTGAGAGGGGAAATTTCTTTCCCTCCACGAATGAAGATGGAACCCTAGGAGGTTGTCATGGAACGCACGCGAATCGGCGTCATCGGTCTCGGAACCATGGGTAGTCTTTACGTGAAAATCTACTCGGCGCATCCTCTCGCCGAAGTCGTCGCCGTCAGTTCGCCGCAGCAAGATCAGGTAGACAAGATGCGCTCGCTCCACGGGATTCTTCACGGATATGCGGACTATCGGCAAATGGTGGAACGTAAAGATTTGGATGCCGTGGTCGTCGCCACGCCTGACCGGCACCACTTCGAGCCGGCCCGCGCGGTTCTGGAGTCGGGCAAGCACGCGCTGGTGGAAAAACCCTTCACCACCAGCGCCACCGAGGCCGACGAGTTAATCCGCATTTCCCAGCGCGTGGGCAAGACCATCCAAGTCAGCTTCAATCACCGCTGGCTTTCGCCCTACCACCAGACCAAAACCACCATTGAATCGGGTCAGATCGGGGCGCCCCTCGCCGGGTACGCGCGCAAGAACGACACGATCTTTGTGGCCACCGAACATGTCACCTGGGCCGGCGAAACCACGTCCGCCTGGTTCCTCTCCTCGCACGACATCGATCTGATGCGATGGTGGCTCGCTTCGGAACCGGTCGAGGCGCGAGCCTGGGGTCGCAAGGAGGTCCTGGCCGCGAAAGGCATTCCGACTTACGACATTATCCAAGCGCAAGTGAAGTTTGCTTCCGGAGCCTTCGTCACATTTGAATCAGCTTGGGTCTACCCGAACACTTTTCCCGCGATTGTCGAATCTTTCATGGAAGTCATCGGGACCGCCGGGCACATCCATCTGGACCGCAAATGCGAATCCATGGAGCTCAGCACCCAGGAAAAGTTTTCCTATCCGAAATTATTCTTAAACACCGAGGTCTTCGGACGAATGCGCGGCGCATTTCCGGCTTGCCTCGAGGATTTTCTATTCGCTATCCGCGAGGGAACCGAGCCTCACGTAACGGCGGCTGATGGCCGGCAGGTTACGGCGGTGCTCGAAGCGATTCACCGCTCTCTGGAGACCGGTGAGACAGAAAAGGTTCTCCCGCCACCCCCCGAGATTGGAGCGCGCTATGCGCAGAGCTGACATCGCTGTCCTGACGGCGTATCTCCTGACCATGGTTGTGGTGGGGGCCGTTTACGTCCGGCAGATGAAGTCGCTCAGCATGTACTTCGCCGGCGGGAAGCGACTCTCCTGGTGGCTGGGGGGCGTATCGTTCCTGATGTCCTATGTGAGCGCGCTCTCGATCGTGGTCTACGCCTCGCTCGGTTATCAATATGGCCTGGTGGCGCTCTCGATTTACTGGACCGCCGTTCCTGCCACCTTGCTGATCACGGCACTGCTTGCCCGCCGCTGGCGACGCGCGGGCATTATCACCCCGGTTGAATTCCTCGAAACACGCTTCGCGCCCTCCGTCCGGCAGGTGTTCGCCTGGTCGGGGATTCCTCTCATGGTCATCGACGAAGGTCTGAAGATCGTCGCCGTGGGAATTTTTGTGTCCGCGGGCATGGGGATCTCGCCGCTCAAGGCCATGATTGCCGTGGGCGTAATCACCCTGATATACACGGTGCTGGGGGGCCTGTGGGCCATCGTCATCACCGACTTTGTCCAGTTTGTTCTTGTGACGACCGCGATTCTGATGCTGGTTCCCCTGACCTTGCACGCCGCGGGAGGCTGGCATAAGTTCGTGTCCACGGCTCCCGCCGGCTTCTTTCATCCGGTGAACGGCCCTTACACTTGGGGCTATTTGGGCGCGTTTATCGTTCTCACGACGCTGTCCCTGGCCGGGAATTGGTCGCTGATTCAGAAGTTTTATTCGGCACGCAGCGAGAAGGAATGTCTCGGCGTTGGCTGGCTGGCGAGCGTGTTGTTTTTCTTGCTTCCGCCCGTGTGGATCTTTACCGGGATGCTGGCCCGCACCTTTATCCCGCGCGGCGGCTTTGACCCGCAGACCATTTATGCGCGCGTCAGCGCTGCGTTGCTCCCGGCCGGGATGCTGGGGTTGGTCATTGCCGCGCTGTTCGCGGCCACCATGTCGGTGCTTTCTTCCGGATACAATGTGATTGCTGCGGTGTTGACGGTGGACGTGCACCAGCGGTGGATTCATCCCCGCGCCACCCAGCGCGAGCTGGTCATCATCGGACGTTCCCTAACGGCCGTGGTCGCGACGGTGGCCTTATCGATCGCGCTCGCGGTCACTCATTTCCACTGGACCATCTTCGACACCATGGTGGCAGCTTTTGGCTTTTTCCTTCCCCCCACCGTCTTACCGGTGTTGGCTGGCCTCCTGAGCCGACGGCTTTCCGCCCGCGGGGCCCTGGCCGGATTTTTCACCGGCATCGGGACGGCTTCAGGATTCTTGGCCTATAAGTTGGTGGCCAAGCCCGCGAACTTCAGTGCCTTCCAGGCGGTCAGCATTGTGATTCCCGCGCTGGTGACGGCCCTGGTCCTGCTGGTGGCTGCCTTCTGGTTTCCAGCCACGGGCGAGGCCGCAGAGCGGGCCTTGCGGTTTTTCGCGCGTCTGAGCCAGCCTACCGCCGCCGCTCCCGTGACCGGCGAGAGCCCGGCTCCGATTGCGGGATTGGTGATTTTCGCCATGGGTTTGATCTTGGTCATCGTCGGTTCCGGCGTCGCGGCCGATCGAGCCAACACGCTGACCCTTGGGACAGGGATCATGCTGGGTCTGATCGGTTTGGTCATGATGAGGTCAGGGGGCTTATTGCGTCGCCTGTGGCCTCTTGCCGCGACGAAACAGCCTTAGTGGGGAAAGGGTTGCAACATGTGGACGCTATAGCTCGAATGGAAAGGAGGCTTGAAATCGTGATGAACAAATCTCATTTGCTGCTTTTGATCGCGCTGTGCACCACTTCGATGGCGGTGGCCCAAACGGCCGCTCCTCCTGCACAACACGAGCTCTACGGGCTATGGCTTCACCCCGGCAACGTCGGCCATAGCAACGCAGAGGTCGCTGCTTACATGGAAAAGGCTCACAACGCCCACATCAACACCATTGTCCTTATCGTCAAGAACGCAGGCGGGCTTGGTTATGCGAGCAAGCTTTTTCCAGAGGCCGTGTCTCCCGAGTATAAGAATTTCGATATGCTTCAGGCTGTGATCACTGAGGCACACAAGCGAGGGATGAAGGTGCACGCCTGGCTGACGGATTTTCTGGAAAGCCCGAACGGGTGGGCGTACCAGCATCATCCGGAGTGGGCGGAACTCAATCCGGAGGGCAAGACGACGCTGTCCGAAATGCTCGGACCAAACAGGCCGTATCCCGATGTTTGGATGTGTCCCGCCCAACGACCCGGTTACACAGATCAATACCTCCTGCCCATGATCCGGGAAATCGTCACCCATTACGATGTGGACGGGATCCACCATGATTACGTCCGCTATCCAGGAGACGTCAACCCGGATGGTTACTGTTTTTGTGACTACTGTCTGGAGCACATTTTCACTCACGCCCATCTCGTTTACGAGACCGAGCCGCCCATCCCGCCCGTTGACAGGTTCCTGCCGCGTCTCGATGCCGACCTCGGCCGGGAGTACGCGCCGAAACCGCCTCGCTGGGACGATTGGACGCGGCGTGAGAAGGCAAACTTTCTCCTCTACGGGCGTTTCCAGTACGACTCTGCTCCCGATATGTCCTACTTCTTCTATACTTACCGCACCGACGCGATCCGAGAATTCGCCCGCGAGTCCTATGAGCTCGTGAAAAGCATTCGCCCCAAC
>Ga0315282_10010997_pt1 | contig 14097 bp, 8 predicted proteins | sample YL17G07_20_MG_FD_203693 | JGI IMG/M metagenome (GOLD analysis project Ga0315282, IMG submission 203693) | Sediment microbial communities from Yellowstone Lake, YNP, Wyoming, USA - YL17G07_20 | ecosystem: Environmental > Aquatic > Freshwater > Lake > Sediment | place: USA: Wyoming | collected... | reverse complement strand
AATCATATTCACCATCTGGCGGCGCTGCTCTGGTTGAAGTCTGGTCATTCGGACTCGGATGACCTCAAGCCAGCCTCCGCCGGATGGTTCCGGCTTATAATGATGGGAACGTTGGCCTAAAATGAGGTGACGTTAAGTTGGCGTGTTTACTTAACAGGCAGCAGTGGGTTTTTAACTCGCGGCAGGAGTTTTCATAGTGATGAAACATGCCAAAGCATGAAAGCTCCAAAAAGATGGATGTTAAAGCCGTGGTCCCGAAGAGACCTCCAGAGTCCCACAAGGGGGACTTTGGCAGGTTGCTTGTGATTGGCGGGGGGTCGCGCTACGTCGGTGCTCCGGCGTTCGTTGGCATGGCAGCTTTGAGGTCCGGGGCCGACTTGGCAATCATCGCCGCCACCGAACGGGCAGCCTGGATCATAAACTCATTTTCACCGGACCTGATCACCATCCAACTCCGCGGCCTCGACCTGGAGCCAGCCGCGCTCCCTGAGATTTGGCCGGAGCTGGAACGTTCGACGGCAGTGGTTGTGGGTCCTGGCTTGGGCACGCTGCCGCTGACGAAAGACGCCGTCATAGAGCTGGCGCGCGCGTTGAGAGAAAAACATCCCAAGCTTCCCGTCCTGTTCGATGCAAACGGGTTGAAGGTGCTGGCGTCCGGGCCGGATTTGGCGAAGGGGATGCCATGGGTGATTACGCCTCATGCTGGGGAGTTCAAAATTCTGACAGGCACAGATCTCGATTCAGACTTGCAGACGCGCGCCGAGCAGGTCAGGCAGGAGGCACGGGAGCTGGGTTGCACTATTCTGCTGACGGGGAACGTTGACATCATCGCCTCGGCGGCCGGAGAGCTGAAGCTGAACCGTACGGGGAACCCGGGAATGACGGTTGGCGGGACCGGCGACGTTCTTGCGGGAGTCGTTGGGGCGTTACTTTCACAGGGAGTTGAGCCGTTCAAAGCCGCGGTGGCCGGGGCGTGGGTCGCAGGGAGGGCCGGAGACCTCTGTTTTAAGGAGAAGGGATACGAGTTCATCGCGTCTGATTTGCTAGATAAATTGCCGGAAGTTTTCAAAGAAGTGAGGGGGCAGGGGTGAATCCATGGCAAAGTTTGAAGTTGCCGAGAAGCGCCTGTTCAACGTCAAGATTTGCATGCGCTGCAATGCCCGCAATCCCATAAGAGCGACCAGTTGCAGGAAGTGCGGGTACTCGGGGCTCAGGCCGAAGTCTAAAGAACCGCGGGCGTAGGGCAAATTTTTGGTTGTGTATGGCGGGCCCGGAGGGATTCGAACCCTCGGCCTGCCGGTTACTACCAGCTTTTGGCTGTTAAGAGCCGGCCGCTCTACCAGACTGAGCCACGGGCCCGGGCCCATTAACCCCTTTATGCGGCAATTTATAAATGAACAATGATATGCTGGTCTTCGTCGGTCTAGGTCTGCACGGCGCGGGAATTTCTCTCCAGGGGCTGCAGGAGGCGCGGGGAGCCGACGCCATCTACGCGGAACTGTACACAAGCATAGTCCCGGGTCTTGATCTGAAACGCATGGAGAAGGAGGTTGGAAAGCCAATCAAGCCCGTCAGGCGAGATGTCGTGGAAGAACACCCAGAAGAAATCATAGAGGCAGCCAAAAGAGGCAGAGTGGTTTTCCTGGTTCCGGGTGACCCGATGGTTGCGACCACGCACGTGGACCTCCGTCTCCGGGCCGAAAAGGCAGGGATAAAAACACGCGTCGTCCCCGCAAGTTCAGTGGTTTCAGCGGTTCCTGGGTTGGTGGGCCTGCAGAGCTACAAGTTTGGACCTTCTGCCACGGTCCCGTTTCAAGACAATCCTTCGGCACGCCCGTACGAAGTCCTATCAGATAACTTGGCTCGCGGGCTACACACCTTGCTGCTGCTGGACATCCGGGCGGAGGAAAAAAAGGCGATGACGGCGAACGAGGCCATCGGAATTATGCTCAAGCTTGAAGAAAAAAAGCGAGATGGAGTTTTCACGGCGGGAAGGCTGGTGGTGGTGGTCGCCAGGGCCGGTTCTGAGGACAGCTTGGTTGTGGCTGGTCGAGCGGAAAATATCCTTACCCGGGACTTTGGCCCCCCGCCCCACGTCTTGGTCGTCCCCGGCAAGCTGCACTTCATGGAGGCCGAAGCTTTGAGAGTACTGGCGGCGGCACCCAAGGAGGCTTTGGATGAGCTTGAAAGATGAGCTTGAGGAAGAAATAAAGAAGTGGACCGGGAAGCTAGACTCCGCCCTCGAAAGTGTCAGGGCCACAGACGAGCGGGGCGAGAAGCTCTTGGTCAACATCAAGGCTTACAGGGAAGATTCCGGACACTTTGCGCGGAGTGATTCAGTTAAGAGCTTCGAGTGTCTGGTCTGGGCCTGGGCACTGCTGGAGATTGGGAAGGATCTGGGGCACCTGACTAAACAAACATGAAATTTTCATCCAGAGCCGAAGCCCAAAAGCTGCCAGCCCTTGAGTTCCGCGGCCATTGCGTCCAGCTGGGACTTGGCCAATGTTTTCAGGTCTGCAGCGACAATCAGGCCAGAATTGTTTTTTGAACAGGTTTCTCCAAGTTTTTTCACGAACTCCAGAGTCTTTTCTAGCCCGTTTGTCCCCACAAGCCCGGAGAGCCCCTCGAGCATCACCACTGCATGGGAGGTCCTGGAGAGATAGTTTGTCACGATGTCGCCGGCCCGGTCCAGACTATTTGGCGGCAGCGTGGCCTCGCCGGGGAACAACTCGTTGGTCAAAGAGAGGATGGCGGTTTTGCTCAGGCCAAACCTCGTCTCCACGCTTTTGGGGTCCAGAGTGGTCAGCCACAGGCCGGGAACCCCGTGGTTAACGTTTTCTCTAAATATCTCAAGTGACATCTTTGGGGAGCTTTCCACCACCAAGTAATTCACATCCGGCCTGTACTTCGGTTTTGTCGTCAGGCGGTCCTCTGGCATTGGCATGAAGAACTTGACCATCGGGGAGAAGTGACTCATTGACATGCCTTACCTCCTCCTTTTGCCCCTGCTGGCTTTCCTTGCCCGCCTTGCGCCTTTCCCGCGCGGCTTTGCCCGCTTGCGGCTCTTCATGTGGGTGAGCAGCATTTGCGCGAGCCTCCTGTACTCCACAGCGGCGGGGGCGTTTGGCGCGTACAGCACCACAGGCATCCCGCGGGTTATGCTTTCGGGGACCATGTCGTCTTCCGGGATTTCCACGAGGGTCGGCCAACCCAGCGTTCTCCTGATGTCTGAAAGTGAGATCTCGTACCTCTTCTTCGTGATTCTCGTCAGGACTACACCAAAGACGGGTAGCTTCAGGCGGTCGGCCGCGCGGAATGTCTGTAGCGTTCCGGCTATGGCAGGTACTTGGGGCTGGCAGCACACGAGTATTTCATCGCATACCTTCATCCCGGCGTAGACCTCGGGAGCGAATCCCGGGGCGGTGTCTAGGATTATAACTTGGTATTTTTTCTTCAGTTCATCAATGATTGAGCTCAGGTCTATCGACCCAACCTCGTCGGTGAAGGCAACGGAGCCGGGAAGGACATGCATTCCATAGTCGGTCTTTATCACGGCGTCAGAGACCTTGACCCGCCCGTAAACTACATCTTGAACGACAATCGGCGGGTCTAACACTCCAAGGTGGAGTCCTAAGTTGGAGGCGGTCATGTTGGTCTCGGCCAAGAGGACCTTGTCTTTCAACTTCTGGGAGATGGCGGCCCCAAGGTTGGCGACGGTGGTGGTCTTGCCGACGCCGCCCTTGGCAGAGAAGACACCAAGAACCATTCCCTTCCTTTTTTTAACCATTTTTTTACCTCTTCACCTTTTTGGGCAATTCCTCTATCTTGACCTTCCTGAGGCAGCGGGGGCATGTGGCGTAGAATTTTGACTTGCCGCGGTAGTCCCAGCCGTACCCGCACCTTTTGCAATTTAACTTCATTTTATTCCCAGTTAGTAGTAGTTAGTAGTAGTATTTAAGCGCGACCAGCATTCATCCAGGAGTCAGAATGAGTTTGAGCATCTTCGATGTCACTTTCTCCAGAACTTTGATTTTCGCGTTCATCTTGGCCAGCTCCCTCTTGGATTGGACATCCGACAGCTTGATGGTCTTCCCCAGCTCCACCCTCAGCTTCTGGATGGCGTCCCCGCTATCCACCATCTGCTGGTGGTATGTCTTTATCTCGTCTGAAATCCGCTTCAGGGTCTCGATGTCACCCGTAATCTTGCTGAGCTCCGCCCGCGTGACGGCCTGCTTCACGAGCACGTCCGTCTGATTCACGGTCTTGCTTAGGGGCTTCATGGCCTCTTCAACCGAGACAACTTTCAGGGAGAGGTCCGTCACGTCCTTGAACCTGCGCTGGAACTCCAGAAACGCCGCCATGACCTTGTCCGACATCACCTCGACTTGGTCCCTGAGCTGCTGTATCCTTATGATGTTTTTCCTGGCATCGTCGGACATCCCCATAACGGCCTCCAGCCCCTTGAACTGGGCCATCATGTTCCTGAACTCCCTCATCTCGTTCATGAGGTTTTTGATCATGTCGTCGGTGGAAGAAAGCTTAATCTTCATGGCCTCGACCTCGGCGTCCCTCTTGATTATCGCAGACCTGAACTCCTCGGGCTTCACACCCTCAAGGGACATCAGCGCTTTCTCTGCCTTCGCCTTCGCGTCCGCGCCTTCCCTGGCTTGGGTGAGAACCATTGACCTGACTTCCCCAATCTTCTCGCTGATCATGCTGAACCTTGTGTCGTATGTTTCCCTTAAGCTGGAAAGTGCGCCTATCTGTGCGTCGTGCTGCTCAAGCTTTCCCGCAATTGGCTTCAGGGCAGCCTTGACCGCCTCGTCCCCGCTCCCACCATTTTCTTTTTTAGCCATGTTTGCCACCCTTTACACTCTTCTCGGGGTTATTTGCCTTTTTCTTTGTTGTGGCGGGAGACATGTCGTCGCCGTAAGTATATCCCATACCTGAGAGCGACCGCTTGATTGATTCAGCCAAAGATTTTCCTGAAGTGGGGTTTGTTTTCACGTTTTTCGCAATCTCCCCGTTCGTCATGCTCTTGCCCTTCGCACCGGCATCGTAGTGTAATCCACTCGGAATTCCCCCGTCCGTCTTAGTCTTGCCCCTCTTCCCCACCCTTGAAGACATGTCGTCGCCGTAAGTATATCCCATGCCTGAGAGCGACCGCTTGATTGATTCGGCCAAAGATCCCTCTGAAGCGGGGCCTGCTTTCACGTGCTTCAAAGTTTCCCCGTTCGCAATGGTCTTGCCATTCTTTCCAGCATCGTGCCATGGGTTTTCTGGGGCGGGGCTTGTTTTCACTTGCTTTAAAATCCCGCCGTCTGTCTTTGTCTTGCCCTTCGCCGCCTTTGCTGGCGCCTTTTTCGCCTTTGCTGGTTTCTTTTCAGCCTTCTCCTCGGCCTTCTTTGCGGCATCCAGCGCCTTCTGGGCGTCGGGGTGCAGCGTCTCTCCCTCCGCAGGTTTTTCCTCAGCCTTTTCACCCTCTTTTGCACCCTCCTTCGCAGCCTTCTCCACTTCCTTCAGCGGCTTCACGACCTCCCCGTGGGTGACCTCCTTCTTCGGGCCGAGCATTTCGCGGTATGCCTCAACTATTTCCGGTGTCTTCTTCGCCACCGCAAGCACTCTCTCCCTCTCCCTGATTGCGGCCATCTGCGCCTTCTTGATCTCGTCCTCTGGGACCAGCTCGATCTCCCTCTTGATTCCCTTGAGCTTGTGCCTTGCGCACATGTCTTCGACCCTTGGATCCAGCGAGTCGAGGTAAGCGTTGACCATGTCAAATGAAGCTTCCTCCAACTTGCGCTGCGCCAGCCCGAGCTCGATGCGGAGGTCGAACACGTCGATGCCTTTCTCCTCGAGCTTCTTGAGCTTGAACTTGACGTTCTCGACGCGGTCGTCCACCTGGTAGTACTTGTCGAGTTCCTCAGGCGTAAGTCTGTATGGCGAGTGGAGGATGGGCCTGAAGTTGACGTAGTAAGGCCGCCCCTTGTTGTAGTCTGGGTTGACGACCATGCCGAACCCTATCGGGGCCTTAGAGACGGACCGGACGTGCTCGTCCCCATATTTCGCAGATATTCTCGTGAGCTCGCTTTCCTCTCTCGTCCAGAACAGAACCTGCGTACGCGTGTTGGTCTTGATGGTCTCCGCGAAGTCGGCGATAGTCTGGGACACCAGCATGACTCCTATACCCCACTTACGGAACTCTCTGACTGCGCGCTCAAGCTGAATCTCACCAGCGCCAGAGCCGCCGAACTTCGGAAGCAGCCTGTGACACTCGTCGTATATGATTAGGGTCTTGAGATCTGGGTATTCCAGCGGGCGTGAGGCGAATATCGACTGTATGGTGTTGGTAACGAAGATGTCCAGGTCTCCAGGCTTGAGCCTCTCAATCACGAAGACGGTGATCTTTCCGCGCGTTTCCTCGCCCAGAAGCTCCTTCATGTCTATCTTCTGCCTCGGGTCAGTGATCATCTTGACGACTCCAGGGAAGCTCCTCGCGTCGCTGTCTTTCAACCCGAACTTCGGGTAGTGGGAAAGCATCTTCTCTGCAGTGCACTTCCTCAGGAACCCTGTCCACTGGGCGGTCGGGTCGAAGACGATGACGTTCTTTCCTTGCAGCAGGGCTTCCTCGGCGATGACCATTGAGGAGATAGTCTTGCCGCCGCCGGTCGCGCCCGCAGTTATCATGTGCATTTTGACGTCGTCCAGCTTGAGGAAGGCGTCGCGCTTGAGCTCGGCGAGCGTACCAAACTTGATCGTGTTCGGCCCTGCCTGAGGCAATTCATTGGCAAAGAGGGTCACCTCGAAGCGTTTCTTCTTCATGCCTCTCTTGTGCACGTACTTGCGAGCGAAGTAGCCCGAGACCCCCGCAGTGACGATTCCGATGACCATCGCTATCAGCAGCCAGAGGGGCATGCCGAGGATTCTGAGCTCCTCTGCAGGCTTCTTGACCGCGACACTTGCAGACGAGGACAGCGAGACTGGCGTGTTGTCCCGCATGTGTTCCGCATCCACTCTCACAGTATAACTCCCCTCGGCTGCGTTTTCAGGTATGTAGAATTCATAACTCTTGGTCACGGGTTCTCCCACCCGCACCAGGAAGGTGTTTTCGGGTATATTGTCGACGACTTCTCCGTTTGGCCCGATGAGCAGGACGTAAAGGTTTGTGATGTCAGAGTCAATGGCCCCCATGTTTTTGAACTGCACATCGACCTTCAGTTTCTTTCCAGGAGTCAACGAGCTTGCCCATGGCAAGACCGTTATGTCGAAAATGCTCCTCTGCGTCGGAAGCACCTCGATGATGGCTTGGATGTTTTCCATGATTCCCATTGCTGCGTTCTCGATTTTTATTTTGCCGCTGTAAGTTCCTTTTTCAGTAGTGTAGGAGGCAGTCACCGCCACCTTTATCCAGCCGCTCCCGTTTCTTTCAAGCCTGAGGGAGCTCCCCCCGCCAGAGTAGCCGATGGTGACGTGTTCGGTGATATAATCTGGCAGATCTTCGATTCTTACCGTGAACTCGATTGTACCAGTCGTATTATTGGTCACAGTTATGTATTTTTCCACTTGCAATCCGCCTTGGTACACAATGAACGACAGTGCCCGGGGGTCGATGGATATTGTTGCCTTTGGAACATTTTCGAACTGCGGGACGATGTCCTCATTCATTATCAAGAGGGCGTTGTCCAGCAGGGATCGGAGGCGGGAGGCATTTTCCAAGTTGGTATTTTCAAGATTTTCGATTTGGGTGGCGAGGGTGTTAAAGTTCGTCCTCAGGTTATCCAGCACCTGTTGGACGGTTGTATTATCTGCGTAATTTTCGGTCATCAGGATTTTTATGTTTTCTTTGATTTTGTCGATGGTGTCCAGTATGGAATCGGTCAAGCTTTGGATGCCCTGAACGTTTTCTTGGGTGGCCAAGTTATCTACAACTGTTTTCATGTTGTTAACGATGCTCTGGAGGGCCTGGAGGTTCTCCTGGGTGGCAAGGCCCCCAACTAGTTGTTTAATGTTTTCGCTGGTGCTTGCGAGGTCCGCGGCCGTCTGCTGCATGCTTTCGGTAGCCGATGCCAGCGCCGCCGCGTTTTCGGACATCGCGTGCGTGAGGTTTTCCATCTGCTGCTGCATCTGCAAGAGCCCTCCGACGAGTTCCTCCAGCGGGATCTTCTTCTCCTCCGCCAGCACATAACAGACGGGCGGCGGGGCGAGCCCCTCGTTATCGATTGCGGTCACCGTGTAGGCGTAGATGTTGACAGTCCCCAGGAGCTTGTCCCAGTTTTCGCTTGTCTTTTGCCTGCTATCATAAGTCCACTCCGCGTGGTATATTCTCGCCCACTGGACGTCCTTTATGACGTTCGTGAACGTCGAGAAGTTGTAGGTGACCTCGATGTTGTCGTAGCTGTCCGTGAACACTTGGTGGGGCGACACTGCCACCACCCTGAGGACGCTCTCGGTCGCCGGGATTGCGGCGAAAGCGGTCGGCAGGTTGTCCGCCCTTATGAAGTTCTCGATGTGGACCCAACCATTCTCGTCCACCGTTATGAAGTTCTCGATCTCAACCCGCTCCTTCAGCCCCTCCAAGTTCAGGTTTTTGAACTTGATCTTTATGCCGAGGTTGTCCAAGCTGAGTTCAAAGTCGAAGTGTCCCGCGAAGGCCCACCTGTCGTAGTTCCCGTTGCTGTTGGTCGTGATGTCGCTGAAGGCCTTGTTTGTCGTGCCAACCTCGTAAAAGGACATGGTGGCCCTGATGGGCTGTCCGTCCAAGTTCTTCAAAACCCCGTGGATGTTGATTGGAGTACCGACCGTGACACCGTTGGGCAGAGTGTTTTCCGCGGTTATGCCGTCGGCGTCTGCCAAGTCCACGCGGACGGAGTATATCCCGCGCGTGTTAAATTTATACGTGTAGAACCAGTCGCCCGACAGCCCAGTAGTGTTTTCACCAACCTTGCTGTTTTCGACGTAGATGTTGACGGTGGTGTTCTGGACCGGGGTGCCGTCCGGCCAGCGCACGGCCTGCCCGGAAAATCTGAACGGCACCTCAGCTTCGGCCACTGGGGCAGATCCAGCCAATGACACGGCAATCGTCTTCACATAGATTGTGGCTGAGCTTTCCTGCTCAAGGCCCAGGCTGTCCGTAACGGTTACTTCGACCGGGTACGTGCCCATGTCTTCAGGGATTGTCAGGGGCGCGGAGTACTCTCCTTGGGCGTTCGTTGTGACCCATATTTCGTTGCCTGCAAAGGTGACCTTCACACTCTGGTTTTCGACCGGGGCCCCGCCCGGCAGGAGGGTCAGGACACCGGACGCGGAGACATTAGCCTGTCCCGGGTTGACTATGGAATCGCTGGCGTTGTCCACGGCCGAGAGGGTGAGCCCGAGCGCCTTGACGGAGTATGAGAGGGCCTGGCCGGTGGCCGCGCCGTATATCCCGTTGGGCTCCCCGCTGGTTCCCCAGACATTCACGCTGTAGGAGTAATCGTTCAAGGGCATGGGCGCCGTGAAAGCGAGGGCATAAGAAGGAATGTACCAGTACCCGTTGGTTTCGGATATGTACGAGAGAGTCTTGGCATCATAACCGCTGATTTGCATCACGAAGGGATTACCGCCCGAGGTCGTCGTTACAGGGAACAGTTCAGTGCCGTTGTTTTCCATTATCCGAACGCTTGGGCGGAAGTTTTCTCCGGGGTTCACCACGCTGTCGAGCTGCCGGTGTTCATCATAGGTCCCGAACCACGTGAACAAAAGCGTCCTCTGCTCAAAGCCCCGAGTGTTATCGCCAGCGATGTCGTCGTCAGGCAGCGTGGTGTCCACCGTTATGCTGTGCTTCTCAGCCTTGTCTGCATCGGTGGTGTAGGCGTAGGAGTAGTAGCCGTTCTCGTTGGTTTTGACCGGGCTGCCGGGGAGCTCGATGACGCCGTCTTTTATGATTTTGACATCGGCATTTTCCACCAAGGTGCCGTCTGGGAGAAGTCTGGCCGTCCCGTATATCGTGAAGTCCTCGGTAAGTCTCACTATGTTGTCGGAGAAGTTCAGGGATATCTGGACCGTTTTTATGTAAACGTACGCGAAACGTGCCCCGCCGAAGCCCTTGTAGTTGGCTATGCTAACAGTTCCCTTGTAGGTGCCGAGTTTTGTTGGCGCCGTGATAGTGATAGAGTAGTCCCCGTTTTCAAGGGTGTTTTCAGAGCCGCTCCCCACCTGCGCTGGAGTCTCGTTTTCGAGGAAGAACGTGATGAGCGTGTTAGGCACGTTCTCATTCTCATTGTCTGTGATGAGGCTTGCGTGGCCGTACACGGTGATGTTGTCGCCCGGGTTTATGATGTTGTCCTCATAGTTTATTGTGATGTCGACCCGCTTGACCTTGAATGTTTGCGAGTTCTCGCCGGTTATTTCATTCGTATGCTCGGCGATTGAGGCATAGCAGGTTTGGGTTCCAAGCGCCTCCGGAGCATTGACCGTGGTACCGTATCGCGCGACACCCCCGACAAGCACTGTGGGGACTATCTTGTGCTGTCCCAACAGCCAGATTTCAACGTTTTCGCCAACAACTGGGGTTTGGGTGCTCCCGTCAAGCAGCCACGCCTCGCCAGTGACGTCAATCTCCTCGTTTGCAATCACTTCGTATTTCTCCAGCACCTCGGTCAGGTAGATGGTCTTGACCGTGAAGTCCGCCGTGTTCTCCCGCGCGATGCCGTCGGGGTTGTTCTCGGCCACCCTCACGGTGTTGGCGCCGAGCGTGGTCGGGATGAGTATGGTGGTCGAGTAGCCGCCGTTATCGTAGGATAGGATGGTCTTTTGATAGGTGTCCCCGAAGTAGATCTTGATGGTCGCCTTCGGTTCTGAGACATTGTCCGGCAGCCTTGTGACGGTCCCGTAGATGGTCACGTTCTCCGCCGGGTTGACCACGTAATCATCGACGGACGGGGACTTGGTTTGCCTGTTAATGTAGACGGAGATGAGCATCGTCTCCACCTTGAAGGTGACCGTGTTCTCCTCAGTGACGTTGTCGTTGTCGGTGGTTCTGACCTTCACGGTGTGGAGCCCGAGGTTCTCGTTGGAGTAGGTGTAGGTGTACTCTCCATTCTCGTTGGTCGAGACATTGTCGACTAGGTTGTTGTCCACGTAGATGAACACGGTCTTGTTGTCGACCGAGAGGTTGTCGGGCTGCCAGCTGGCCCTCCCCGAGATGGTGACGTTCTCGCTTGGGTTGACGGCATTGTCAGAAGTGGCGGCCGAGATCACAAGGTCATTGACCCTCAGCCTGAGGTTCTCCGCCCAGTCGCCAGCGTTGCCAGCCCGGTCGACCGCGCGCACCCGCCAGTACCAGTCGCCGACCGCAAGAGAGTTCTCCGCGGGGAGTGTGAACCAGTTCTCTTTGGTGGTGATGGTGAAACTCTGGGGTGAGCCGAAGTTGGAGTCGTCGTCGATCTCCAAGATGTAGTTCTCTATCCCGCTGACATTCGGCGTAATGTCGGTGTTGTCGGTGATGTTCTCCCAGGTGAAGTATGGGGTGTTGTCGGAGGAGGTGCGGTTGTTCTCTGGCATGAGCGGTGTCGAGGCGAGCGGCATTACTGTGTCAATGACGAGCTCCCAGCTCTCAGACCAGTTGCTTGGCCTCCCCGCGCGGTCGACCGCCTTCAGGTGCCAGTAATACCTCTCGTTGTCCGGGAAGGTCACGTCCACGAACAGGCTCTTTATGTCGTCGGGCGTCTCCCCAAAGAAGCCGCTATCAAGCGTAGAGGTGAAGTCGCCGTCGTTGTCGACCTCGATTTCGTAGTGGTCTATTCCAGATGGGTCATATGTTTCGTACCACGAGAGGCGAACCGTTTTGTCGTTCTCAGCGGCGTTGTTGTCCGGCTTGTACAGGTCTGGTGCTGGCGGTGCAATGGTGTCTATAATGAAGGTCCATGTTGGGCTCCAGGCGCTCTTGTTCCCGGCCCAGTCCCAGGCGCGGACCTGGTAGGAGTAGTTTTCGTCCGTGAACCCGTTTACTGGGTATTTGGCGTCGAGGTAGTTGAAGCGGTTGTCGGTGCTGTTGTCCTGGTATTCTGGAGAGCTAAAGTTGTTGTCGTTGTCAATCCAGATTTCGTAGCACTTGACTCCCGCGTTCTCTCCGGTCGGGGAGTAAGAGCTGTCGGTTACATAGTTCCAGTGGACGTACGACTTGTTGTCTCCGAGTATGAGGCCATCGCCAGCGTACCACTTGCTTTCGAACAGGTTTTCATACTGCGGCGAGGAGCTCGGGGCAGACGGAGGCTTTGTGTCTATGAGCAGGGTCCGGTTCTCGGAGAACTGTCCGGCTTTCCTGATGTTGTTCCAGTTCTTCCCGTCCCAGGCCCTCACCATCCAGAAGTAGTTCTCGTCGGAGAACTCGAAGGACGGCGTGTACGAGGTGCTTTCCGTGTTTTCTACGAGCAGTTTGCCGTCGGAGTTGTCGAAGCTCGGCTCATTGTCTATCCAGACCTCGTAAGTGACTCCGGTCACGTCATAAACGGAGTTCCACTGGAGCGTCGGGGTGTTGTCGTTCGTCTTGGTGCCGGTTGTCGGGGAGCTCAAGGTCGGCGCTGGCGGCGGGTTGTTGTCTACTGTGAATTTCCACACAGTTTGGTAAGAGCTGGAGTTCCCAGCCTTGTCCCAGGCCACCACCTTCCAGTAGTACACCCTGTCCGACAGGGTCGTGGAGTACCAAGTGTTTGGCCCGAGGTAGTGGTTTTCCGCCGAGGTGAAGGTGTTGTCGTTGTCGATCCACATTTCATAGTTCTCCACCCCAGACATTGCATCGGTTATTGGAACGCCGCAGTTGTCGTTTGTGGGGAGGTCGTTCGCCACGTCCCATGTCAAGTCCACGGTGGCGGTCGCGATGTTCTCGTTGTCCACAGGCATCGACTTGTTTGGCGCTTCTGGAGACGTGGTGTCCACAATCATCCACGCGATTGGCAGACTCCCCCAGTCGCGTATGTTGCCAGCGCTGTCCCTCACGTTTACCCGCCAGTAGTATTTCTCGTCTTTCGGGAAGCTCTGGAAGCTATTGCTGTACTCCGATGTCGTCCCAGCTGTGGTGGTGTTTCTCTTGTTTGAGTGGATGAGCGTGAAGTTGGGGTCGTTGTCGATCTGAATGTAGTAGTTCAGGATGCCGCTTTGGTCCGTAACGTCGCTCCAGTCGAATTTCACGCTGGACGTCTGCTTGGTCATTTTGCCGTTCTCGAGCAAGGTTGGTGCCGACGGAGGAGTTATGTCCACGTTCACGAGCCAGGGCGTCTGGTTATCGCTGACGTTCCCGGCCCAGTCCCAGGCGCGGACGATCCACTTCCAGTTTCCTTCTGGGAGGTCCAGGAAGATGTTGGTGTCCGTCGTGTTCTCGTCTTTCTCGTAGGGCGGGATGAGGTCACCGTCCACGATTATCTCGTACCAGCGCAGGCCGGCGTTTTCCCCGGTTAGAGACTTAGAGTTGTCGCTAACGGCGAGCCATATGAAATTCAAACTGGTGGAGTTGGTTGTCGTGTTTTCAGCCGGGTCCTGGGTATACGTGTCGGGCTGCACATCGAATTTCTGAGGCGTGTCGGGCTTCACGGTGTCCACCAGGAACGTGTTTTCGGGGAGCGAGAAGCCCGAGAAGTACGTGAGCTTCCAGCCGCGGACCTTCCAGGTGTAGTTCTCGTCCGAGAGCTCGAATGATGGCGTGTAATGGTTATCGGCCGTGTTTTCTATGATTAGCTTTCCTCCGGAGTTGTCGAAGCTTGGGGAGTTGTCCACCCAGATTTCCCAGTAGCTCGCGACCCAGGTATTGTCCCATTGGAACGTTGGTGTGTTGTCGTTGGTCTTCGCCCCGTTGGACGGGGAGGTGAGAGTTACTGGAGGACCGAGCGACACTGCTGGCCCGCTCCAGCTCTCAATAGAGTACCATCCCTTCAACAGCGGCGCGCTGACAGTCCCGCTCCAGCTCTCAATAGAGTACCATCCCTTCAACAGCGGAGCACTCACAGTCCCGCTCCAGCCCTCGGTCTTGTACCATCCCTTCAACAGCGGCGCGCTGACAGTCCCGCTCCAGCTCTCAATAGAGTACCATCCCTTCAACAGCGGCGCGCTGACAGTCCCGCTCCAGCT
>Ga0315282_10010996_pt1 | contig 14099 bp, 20 predicted proteins | sample YL17G07_20_MG_FD_203693 | JGI IMG/M metagenome (GOLD analysis project Ga0315282, IMG submission 203693) | Sediment microbial communities from Yellowstone Lake, YNP, Wyoming, USA - YL17G07_20 | ecosystem: Environmental > Aquatic > Freshwater > Lake > Sediment | place: USA: Wyoming | collected... | reverse complement strand
GCGGTGAGGTCGTCAAAGTCGCCCCGGATGAGGAGCAGGTGGTAGTGCAGGGCGTCAACCTGCAAACCAAGCACCAGCGCCAGGTCCAGGCCCAGGGACGGACAGTGACACCTGGAAAAGTTCGCTTCGAAGGCCCCATTCACCTTTCCAATGTAATGCTGGTTTGCCCGCATTGCAAAAAACCGACCCGGGTGGGTCTCAAACGAGAAGGCGGTAAAGTGCAGCGATTCTGCAAGAACAAGGGATGCGGAGGCCTGCTGGATGAATAGCCAGTCTGGGAGCACAAATTATGAATAGGATGAAAGAGCAGTATCAGAAAGAAGTTGTACCGACTTTGATGAAGTCGTTGAACCTGAAGAATGTTATGCAGGTACCGCGGGTTCAAAAAGTTGTGGTCAACATTGGTATGGGCGAAGCGATGGATAACCCCAAATCGCTCGATGCAGCGGTCAGCGACGTAGCGCTGATCACCGGACAGAAACCAGTGGTGACGAAGGCCAAGAAGAGCATCGCGAACTTTAAGCTGCGCGAGGGACGCACGATTGGCGTCAAGGTAACCCTGCGCGGTGACAAGATGTGGGCGTTCCTGGACCGGGTAATGAACGTGGTTTTACCCCGCGTGCGTGATTTCCGGGGTGTTTCACCGGATGCATTCGACGGACGCGGTAACTATACTCTCGGCCTGCGGGAACAGTTGATCTTCCCGGAGATCGAGTATGACAAAATTGACAAGATTCGCGGTTTGGAGATCACTATTGTGACATCTGCCGGATCGGATGATCAGGCAGCCATCATGCTGCAAATGCTTGGCATGCCTTTCAGGAAGGGTTAATTATGGCAAAGAAATGCATGGAATATCGGGAAATGCGGCGCAAGTATCCCACCATGGTGCGCAATCGCTGCCGGATTTGTGGTAGGCCGCGTGGTTATATCCGCAGGTTTGGTTTATGCCGCATCTGCTTCCGCGATTTGGCGCTGAAGGGCCAAATCCCTGGAATTACAAAGGCATCCTGGTAAAAAGGCCCGGAGGTAGTGAGAATGAGTGTGAATGATCCAATTTCAGATATGTTAACACGCATCCGGAATGCGGTAGCAATGGGCCAGGCAGTAGTAGCGATGCCCAGCACCAAAATCAAGTCCGAGATAGCCCGAATTCTCAAAGAAGAGGGTTTCATCGAAGAGGTTGAAATGGTGGAAGGGGATCGACCTACCCTGCGGTTGCGGTTGAAGTATGTAGGTGAGCGCCGCCAGCGTGAACCAGTCATTACAGGACTGGTACGAGTCAGCCGGCCTGGGCGGCGAGTATATACTCACAAACAGAATATCCCCTGGGTGCTCTCAGGGATGGGGATAGCAATCCTATCGACTCCCAAAGGTATCATGACCGGCCAGAGAGCCTCCCAATTGGGTGTTGGTGGCGAAATCCTGTGCAAGGTGTGGTAGGAGGATTGAACCATGTCTAGAATTGGTCGCTTACCCGTGACCGTTCCTGCCGGTGTGCAGGTTTCTATCGCGGGGAATGAGGTGAAAGTCAAGGGCCCGAAGGGCGAACTGCAGCGCCTGTTTTCTCCGGTGGTTTCAATCGAGCTGGAAAATGGGAAAGTAGTTGTTACCCGCAGCTCGGATGAAGCTCTGGCGCGTGCGCTGCATGGGACGACGCGGGCATTAATTCAGAATATGGTGACGGGCGTCAGTGCCGGTTTTATCAAGGTGCTGGAAATTGATGGCGTGGGATACCGCGCCGAGATGAATGGCGCTAACCTGGTGCTGTACCTGGGCTTTTCCCACCCGGTGGAAGTACCACCGCCTGCCGGCATCACGTTCGATGTAGATACCAAGACCCGCCAGGTCAAAATTTCTGGGTGGGATCGTGAACAGGTTGGCCAGGTAGCTGCTGATATCCGCAAGATCCGCCCACCAGAACCCTACAAGGGTAAGGGTGTGCATTATCTGGGTGAAAAGATCCGCCGCAAGGCTGGCAAGTCTGGTAAAGCGAAGGGTAGTAAGTAAGGTGACTTATGAGCAAATTATCTCGTTCTGAGGCCCGGCTTCGCCGCCACCATCGTGTGCGCCTGACGGTCGCAGGCACGCCTGCCCGGCCGCGTTTGTGCGTATTCCGCAGTCTGTCGGAAATTTACGCCCAGGTGATCGACGATGAAGCAGGTCAGACGTTGGTTTCGGCTTCTTCAATTGACCATGAGCTGCGCACAAAGAATGACGATCTGAATAAGATCGCCCAGGCGAAGCTGGTGGGCGAAATGGTAGCAAAACGCGCCCTGCAAAAGGGGATCACCACGGTGGTGTTTGACCGGGGTGGTTATAAATACTTCGGCCGGGTGAAAGCTCTGGCTGAAGCTGCCCGCCAGGCTGGCCTGGAGTTCTAAGGTTTACAAGAAGCATTGAGGTCTTGACTATGGAAAGTATAGAATACCAATCTTTGGAACAGGTATATGACGAAAGAATCATCGAAATCGCCCGTGTTGCCAAAGTAGTAAAAGGCGGTCGCCGTTTTCAGTTCCGGGTAACGATGGTCTCTGGTGATAACCATGGCAAGGTAGGGCTGGGAGTTGGCAAGGCCAACGCCGTGCCTGATGCCATGCGCAAGGCGACAGATCGGGCGCGTAAGAACATGGTTTCCGTGGCGATCATGGGCACCACCATCCCGCACGAAGTGATCGGTACGGTAAGCGGTTCACGGGTTTTATTAAAACCCGCTTCACCCGGAACCGGCGTTATTGCAGCAGGTGGTGTGCGCGCTGTGCTGGAAGCCGCCGGTGTGCGTGACATCCTGACGAAATCGCTGGGTAGTTCCAACACTTTAAATGCGGTAAAAGCGACCTTTGTGGCATTGGACCAGCTCAAGTTTCCTGAACAGGAAGCTATAAGGCGCGGTAAGCCGGTGAGGGACCTGATACCTTATTGGGAGCGGAGGAAGAATGGCTGAAAAAACCTTACCTGCCAAGAAACTGCGCATAACCTGGTTGAGGAGCGCGATTGGCTATTCCGTAAAGCACAAGGCCACCATCCGTGCCCTCGGCCTGCACCGCCTGCACCAGTCTGTTGAGCTAGTTGATAACCAGGCGCTGCGCGGCATGTTGATGAAGGTGAACCATCTGGTTTCAATTGAAGAAGTCAAATAAACAGGTAGAGCGATGAAACTGAACGAACTTAAGCCGAATGAAGGCGCAAAGAAGAAACGTAAACGACTGGGCATTGGTATTTCTGCTGGCGGCGGCAAGACTGCCGGCCGCGGCACCAAGGGCCAGGCATCACGCGCCGGCGCAGGTGGTCACTTGTATCGCCAGGGTGGCAACTTGCCTTTCTTCCGCCGCCTACCGTTCATCCGTGGCGAAGGATTTACCCCGCCAAACCAGGTGAACTTTAACGAAGTCAATCTCAGCCAGCTTGCTCAATTCCCGGCTGGCAGTGATATCAATCCGCAGACACTGGCCGAAGCGAATATGATCAAGAATTCCCATAATCCAGTTGTAATTTTGGGGAACGGTGAAGTTACCGTGCCGCTCAAGGTTCAGGTGCAGCGTGTCAGCAAGAATGCCAGGGCCAAAATCGAGGCCGCTGGCGGTAGTGTTGAAATCGTTGCTTAACTGGTAATCAAAAGGAGACCCCACGCATGAAGCGGTCCGCTTGGCGCTATTTGTGGAAGTCGGAGGATATCCGGAAAAAACTGCTCATAACCCTGCTGTTACTAATCCTTTACCGGTTAGCGGCCAATATCCCCGTACCTGGGATCAATCCTACGGTGCTGAAGAGTCTGGCTACAGCAGGTGGAGCGGCTGGAAACCTGTTCAACCTGCTCGACTTACTGTCCGGCGGCACGGTTTCGCACTTCTCTATCCTGGCAATGGGGGTTTATCCTTATATTACTGCCCAGATCATTATCCAGCTTTTGGTCCCAATCATCCCCGCCCTGGAGCGCAAACTTAAGGAAGACCCCAAAGGCGGCCAGTTGTGGATGGAACGCTGGACAGTCTTCGGGACGGTGCCGATGGCGGCGCTTTCGGCGGTTGGACAGATCAATATCTTCAACCAACTGGCGGGAGGGCAGTCTATCCTGGAAAACTTTGGCTTCAGTGGTCCGGCGCTGCTGCCAACCCTGGCAACCCTGAGCTCGATGATTGCCGGCACCATGTTTGGTATCTGGCTGGGACAGTTGATTTCTGAGTACGGTATCCCCAACCAGGGCCTGTCGCTGATTATCTTTGCTGGCATCGTGGCTCGCATCCCCTCCAACCTGTCTGGTGTACTTTCTGACCAGCAGAATGGTTGGTGGCTGCTGATCGTCATCGCTATCATCCTGGTGCTCACCATCTTCGCCATCGTTTTCGTCCAACAGGGACGGCGTAACGTGCGTGTGATCTACAAAGGCCGCCGGATGGGTAACCGCATGTCGATGCCGGTGCAGAGCAACTTGCCTTTACTGGTCAATATGGCGGGCATGATCCCATTGATATTTGCCCAATCCTTGCTGACCTTCCCGGCCATCGTGGCGAGCTACTTCGTCAAGCCGGCCAACGATACCCTCATCAGCCAGATAGCCACCGGGGTCTACCATACTTTTGGCGGGAATAATCCGTGGTATGCTTTGATCTATTTCATTTTTGTCGTGGCATTCACCTTCTTCTATACGGACGTGCTATTCGGCCAGCAGAACTATGGTGAGAACCTGCGCAAACAAGGTGCTGAAATCCAGAATGTTAAACCCGGCGTTGCCACTCAGCGCTACCTGACCCGAGTGCAGCGGCGGATCACCCTCCCAGGAGCCGTGTTCCTGGGGCTCGTGGCCGTGCTGCCCTACATATTGGGAGGATTCCTGCCGAAATCGACCTCGGCTGGCCTGTTCCTGATCTCGTCGGCTGGTTTGCTGATCGTGGTTGGTGTGGTGCGCGATACTTTCAGTATTATTGATGCTGAGCTCAAACTGCATGGCTACGAAGAACGACTGGTGAAGGGGTAATCCGTATGCGAATGTTTATCGTCCTGTTAGGACCTCCTGGAGCTGGTAAAGGTACTCAGGCCACATTCCTCAAAGAGACTTTGAAACTGGCGCATATCTCCTCGGGAGACCTTTTTCGAGAGAACCTGAAGGCACAAACCGACCTGGGCAAACTGGCCCAGGGGTTCATGGACCGAGGCGAGCTGGTGCCGGATGATGTGACCATCGCCATGATCCGCCAGCGCCTGACCCGTCCCGACTGCGCCCAGGGTGCTTTGCTGGATGGCTTCCCACGTACGCCGGCTCAGGCCGATGCCCTGGCAGCTATGCTGGCAGAGACTGGCGACAGGGTTGACAGTGTGCCCTATATCTCGGTACCGGCAGAAGTGCTGATTGAACGGTTGAGCGGACGCTGGACCTGCCGCGCGGCCGGGCATGTATACCATGCAAAATACAACCCTCCCAAAGTGAACGGGGTGTGCGATGAAGATGGCTCAGAACTTTACCAACGGGATGATGATAAATCTGAAACCGTGATGAACCGGATCAAGGTTTATCTTGAGAAAACCTCCCCGTTGATTGAATATTACCGCAAGCTTGGACTGCTGGCCGAGGTGGATGGTACTCAAAGTATTGAAACCGTCGAACAGCAGATATTAAGCGCAGTAAAAAAGGATAAGTAGCATGGCCTGGGACCGTCAGATCACTATTAAAACACCACAAGAGCTGGAAACGATGCGTATGGCTGGCCGTATCAACGCTGAAGCGTTGGCGGCGACCTTTGCTGTGATCCGGCCGGGGGTGTCGACAGCGGATCTGAATGCTGCGGCCGAGGAAGTGCTGCACAAGTATGGGGTGTACTCACCTTTCAAGAATTACCCAGGCCCGTACCCTTACCCATCCAGCACGTGTGTCAGCGTAAATGACGAGCTGGTGCATGGTATCCCGAACGTAAAGCGTAAGCTGCACCAGGGAGATATTGTCTCGGTGGACTGTGGGACGGTGTATGAAGGTTTTGTGGGTGACTCGGCATTCACGGCGGCAGTTGGTGAAGTAACTCCCCAGGTGCGCAAACTGTTGGAAGTCACCGAACAGGCCCTGTATATCGGAATCGCTAAAATGAAGGCGGGCGGCTACACCGGTGACATTTCAGCCGCCATCCAGCAGTATGTGGAAAGCTCAGGCTTCCAGGTGACGCGTGAATACACCGGGCATGGGGTTGGGCGCAGGATGCACGAAGGACCACAGGTGCCTAACTATGGCTTGCCTGGACGGGGGGTTCTGTTGCGTAATGGTATGACGGTGGCATTAGAGCCGATGGTGTTGGTGAAGAACCCGGCCACGCGGGTTACATCCGATGAATGGACGGTTGTTTCAATGGATGGCCTGCCGACGGCTCACTTTGAACACACAGTGGCCGTGACGGAAAACGGCCCAATGATTCTGACGCTGCTCGAGAATGGGCGGCCGCCGGTTGAAATACTCAGCCCTGGACATTTGTCGCAGGTATCGGTATAATTGCGTCTTTGCAGTGGTAGCAAATTGATTAGAAGGAGTATGGCATCATGAAGGTTTCACCATCGATTAAAAAGCGTTGCGCCAAGTGCAAGATCGTCAAGCGGCGCGGTATTTTGTTCGTAATCTGTGATAACCCAAAGCATAAGCAACGACAGGGATAGGAACTTATGGCAAGAATTGAAGGTGTTGATCTTCCGCGCAATAAGCGGGTCGAAGTTGCCCTGACCTATATCTTCGGGATCGGACCGACGCGTTCTCGGCAGATTATATCGGCAACACGTGTGAATCCAGATACGCGGGTAAAAGATTTGACAGAAACTGATGTCAGCGCCCTGCGTGAATTCATCGGTAGGAACTATAAGGTGGAAGGTGATCTGCGCCGCGAGGTGCAGATGAACATCAAGCGGCTGATAGAGATCGGCTGCTATCGAGGTCTGCGCCACCGCCGTAACCTGCCCGTCCGCGGACAGCGTACCCGCACCAATTCTCGCACCCGCAAGGGTCCGAAGAAGACAGTTGCCGGTCGCGGCCGTCGTCGAGGTGGAAAGAAATAATCTCTACCGGTGCAGCCCATTCCGGGTGGGGACCTTCCCTCCCCGCGGCAAGCCCGCCTTGGTGCGCTCTGTGGAGTTTATGATCGTAGAGATACAGTTTTTCAGAGGTTGATAGCGAGGTTATATGGTTCAAAATGTTCGCTCGACGCGTCGCACGAGTACGGCACGCAAAGTCAAGCGCACCCTTTCGTCAGCGCAGGTGCATGTTTTTGCCTCTTTCAATAACACCATCGTGACGGTGACTGATACCCAGGGCAATGCAATCTGCTGGGGCAGCGCCGGGTCGGCTGGTTTCAAGGGCAGTCGCAAGAGCACGCCCTTTGCAGCCCGCCTGGCGGCTGAGCAGGCCATCAAGGCAGCTCAGGCGATGGGTGTCCAGGAAGTGGACTTGATTGTAAAGGGGCCTGGCCCGGGACGCGAGTCAGCTATCCGGGCTGTGCAAACGATGGGGATCAAGGTGCGTTCGATTTCCGACGTGACGCCGGTACCGCATAATGGCTGCCGGCCTCCCAAGAAACGCCGCGTCTAATAAGAGAGAGGGAAGATATGGCAAAGTATATTGGACCGGCTTGTAAATTATGCCGGCGTGAAGGTGAGAAGTTATTCCTGAAGGGTGAGCGTTGCTTCAGCCCGAAGTGCGCTTTTGAACGGCGCGGGTTTATTCCCGGCCAACATGGTCGCTCTGGACAGGGCCGTAGTGAACGGGCATCTGATTATGCTCGCCAACTGCGCGCCAAGCAGAAGGCTCGTCGAGTATACGGTATCCTGGAACGCCAGTTCCGTCGTTACTTCGGTGTGGCGCTACACCATCGTGGTTTGACTGGTTTAAACTTGTTGCAGACGCTTGAACTGCGTTTCGATAACGTGGTATTCCGCATGGGTTTGGCTGACAACCGGGCACAGGCCCGCCAGTTGGTCAATCACGGGCATTTCATGGTCAATGGCATCCACTCGAATATACCTTCGATGTTGCTCAAACCAGGTGATGTGCTTTCGTTGCGAGAAGGTTCGCGCAGTCTCAAGTTCTTCAAGGAACTGCCCGATTTTGCTGAGAAGCGTAACTGCGCGGTCTGGTTAGACCGCGACGTTAAGAGTATATCGGGGCATGTGCTTCGTATACCGGAACGTGCTGAAATTGATGGTAATCTGAACGAGCAGTTGATTGTTGAATACTACTCGCGCTAAAACCAACTAGCCCGGTGCGCGGTTCTACAGGGTGTACCGGAAAAGGGATCAAACGTGACTGCACTAAGTAATATGGTAATACCGAAGGTCGAGCGGGAAGCTGAAGCTCACAATTATGGCAAATTTGTAATTACACCTCTGGAACGGGGATATGGTGTGACTCTTGGCAATGCTTTACGCCGGGTACTGCTTTCCTCACTTGAGGGAGCTGCCATCACATCCATCCGTATTCAGGATGTGCTGCATGAGTTCAGTGATATCCCCGGTGTGCGTGAAGACGTGATCCAGGTGATGCTGAAGGTTAAACAACTGCGCCTGGTGCTGCACGATGTGGAATCGGCTCATCTTCACCTGGATGTTCGTGGTGAAGGGACCGTGACTGGTGCGGATATCCAGGTGCCGGCTGAGGTTGAAATCGTCAACCCTGACCTGGAGCTTTTTAATGTGGACGATGCCAAGATTCGCCTGGAGATTGACCTGACCGTCGAACGCGGTCGGGGTTATTCACCAGCCAACGAACGCAGCGGGCGCCTGCCCATCGGCGAGCTGCCGATGGATGCCATCTTCAGCCCGGTAAAACGGGTCAACTGGACGGTGGGGTCGGCGCGGGTTGGCCAAAGCACCAGCTACGACCGCCTGGTGTTGGAAATATGGACGGATGGAACAATCACCCCGGAGAGTGCCCTGGGGACTGCTTCCAAGATCTTGATCGATCACCTGCGCTACATCTCGGGAATCAGCGAGGAAACCCTGTTGGTGCCAGGCGAGAAAGAAGTGGTAGGCAGCCGGTTGACCAGTGAAGCGGCTGAGACGCCGATCGAGAACCTTGACCTCTCGGTGCGGGTATTCAACTCGCTGAAGCGTACTGGCATCACGACAGTGGGTGATGTGTTGGAGCTGCTCGACAAGGGCGAAGAGGCAGTCATGTCTATTCGCAACTTTGGTGAAAAAAGCCTGGAAGAGCTGCGCCAGAAGATGCAGGAAAAAGGTTTCCTGCGAGACGAAAAAACTACGGAGTAATGGAAGATGCGTCATCAAGTTGCAGGTTATAGACTCGGTCGGACCAAGGACCAGCGGATTGGGCTGCGGCGGACAATGATCCGCCAGCTTTTCACGCACGAACGCATCACGACCACGCACGCTAAGGCCATGTCGATCCGCGGCGAAGCTGAGCGTCTGATCACGCTGGCCCGCAACAGCGGCAAGGCTACCGATATCCAGAAGGTGAATGCTCGCCGCCAGGCAGCGGCCAAGCTGGGTGGCGATCCGGTGATCGTGAAGAAATTGTTTGATGATATTGCCCCGCGCTATGCAAACCGCCCCGGCGGTTACACGCGGATGTTCCGGTTAGGTCCACGACTGGGTGATGCAGCCGATATGGTTCTACTGGAACTGGTCGAGGAATAAACCATCCGGTTCTTACCGGCTGGAATGGAATGGCACGTTACCAAGTTATTCTTGCTTACGACGGAACAGACTTCGAGGGCTTTCAAAGACAGGGAAGCGCTCGCACAGTCCAACTGGTGGTCGAAGAGGCTCTACGCAGCCTGAACTGGCAAGGGCGCACGATCCTGGCAGCCGGACGCACCGATACGGGTGTACACGCCGCCGGGCAGGTGATCGCCTTTGAGCTGGAATGGGCGCATTCGACCGAAAAGTTGGGCCGGGCGATCAATGCCAACCTGCCTCACGACGTGGCAGTCAAGGATGTGCAGTTTGCGGCGGATGATTTCCACCCGCGCTATTCTGCCAGGGCGCGCAGTTACCGGTATCACGTGTACTGCCAGCCAGAGCGGAACCCGCTGTACGACCGGTATGCCTGGAGATTGTGGCCCGAAGTTAACCCCGATAGGTTGCGCCAGGCGGCGGAACTGCTTCCCGGTACACACGATTTTGCAGCTTTCGGTACGCCGCCTCAGCCCGGCGGCAGTACGATCCGCAGCGTGCACCAGGCGAGCTGGCTGCCCTACGCTGGCGAGGCCGGAGGTTTGTTGTTCGAGGTTACGGCAAATGCGTTCCTGCACCGCATGGTACGGAGAATGGTGTGGCTGCAAGTAATGGTCGGGTTAAACCGGCTGGAACTTGATAAACTGGCCCGGGCCATTAATGAAGCTCAGCCGCAAACCTCTGGTCTGGCCCCAGCCTGTGGGCTGGTTTTATGGAAAGTCTGGTACAACGCCGGGCAAGAAAACGAAGAAAAATTTCAAGCTTAAGTAATAAGTTCTTTGGCTGCAAGTGGAGAGGATGACCGTGGACAAGACTTACGTCCCTAAAGGAACAGTAGAACCCAAATGGCTGCTGGTTGATGTGAATGACCAGGGTCTGGGTCGTGTGGCTACCCAAATATCACAATATCTGTTGGGCAAACACAAGCCCGAATTTACCCCTGGCGTCGAGATGGGTGATTTTGTTGTGGTGATTAATGCTAGCCATCTGCGCCTGACAAACAAGCGCATGGACGACAAATCGTATAATAAACATTCGGGCTATCCGGGTGGTTTGAAAACAGTCAGTTTGCGCACTCAACTGCGCATTCACCCCGATCGAGTGATTCGGGCAGCAGTGTGGGGAATGCTCCCGCACAACAAGTTGGGCCGCCAACTGATCAAAAAACTGAAAATTTATGCCGGGAACGAGCATCCCCATGAGGCTCAAAACCCGGAAAAAGTTGCGTAAAGGAGCAGAGGAATTATGTCTGTCCAGTATTATGAAGGTATTGGTCGCCGCAAGGAAAGCAGCGCACGTGTGCGTGTGAGCAACGGCAGCGGTAAGTTTATCGTCAATGACAAACCAGGCGAGGAATATTTCAACCGTCTGGGGGATGTTCAGGCTATTATGATGCCTTTACTTACGGTTGGGCAGGATAGCGCGACCTATGATATTACCGTCGTAGTAAAGGGCGGTGGTGTTACCGGGCAAACCAGCTCTGTGCAGCTTGGCCTGGCCCGGGCGCTGGTCAAGATGAACATCGAATCGGTCGCTCAACTGCGCAAAGGTGGTTTATTGACGCGTGACCCACGCATCAAGGAACGTAAAAAACCAGGTCTCAAGCGTGCTCGCAAGGCCCCGACCTACACCAAACGCTAAACCTTATTGGATTATTTATTGATTGTCCGGCTGCCAACTGCCGGACGATCAGAGTTTATTCCGGCTTGAATGTAAATAATAAGGGTAAACAGGTGCAACGTACCTGTTTACCCTTATTTTTTCGATGTTACTTCGGACAGCCAGGTGTGACCAGCTTGAAATCGATGATACCGGAATTCGCTGAGTCACAGCTCATGATACAATGCAATCAATTCGCAATTGTGATAAAGAAAGTCTATCATGAATAAGATTGTAAAATTTTATGGAAATACTGGTATTACCTTGTTGGGTTTAGGTCCCGGCGACCCCGGGCAGCTTACCCGCCAGGCATGGGATTGGCTGCAGCAAATCCCTGAAATTTACCTGCGAACCAGCCAGCACCCCAGTGTACCCGGTTTACCCGCCAGTTTGGCCGTGCATTCGTTCGATGAGTTATACGACCAGGGGGAGCGTTTCGAGGCAGTTTATGAAGAGATCGTCCGGCAGGTGCTGGAACTGGGGAAAAGACCCCAGGGAGTGACCTATGCTGTACCGGGTCACCCGTTTGTGGCAGAGGCCACTTGCCCGGAAATAGCCCGGCGCGCTCGCTCAGCCGGCCTGCCAGTGCAGGTGATCGAAGGCATCAGCTTTCTGGAGCCAACGTTCAGCGCCCTGGGGATCGATCCTTTTCCGCAGATGGTGCTGGTGGATGCGCTGGAGCTGAGCGCCTTGCACCACCCACAGTTTCCACCGACTGAAGCGGCGCTGATAGCCCAGATCTATTCCCGCCAGGTGGCGGCCGAGGTTAAGCTGACCCTGATGGCAGTTTACCCAGACAAACACCCGGTACGGCTGGTGCATGACGCCGGCACCGCCCAGCAGGTGGTCGAAGACCTGCCGTTATATGAGATCGACCGTTCACGCCACCTGGGGCTGCTTTCAACCCTTTATCTGCCGCCGCTGGGAGGGGATACCTCATTGGAGGCCTTTCAGGAAATCGTGGCGGCTCTACGCGCCCCGGATGGCTGCCCGTGGGACCGCGAACAGACTCACCAGAGCCTGCGCACCAACCTGCTCGAAGAAACCTATGAGGTGCTGCAAGCGCTGGATGCCAACGACCCGGACGGGATGTGCGAGGAGTTTGGCGACCTGATGCTGCAAATTGTGCTGCATGCCCAGATTGCCAGTGAAGATGGCGAGTTTAGCATGGCGGATATCCTGCAGGGCATTAACCGCAAGATCGTACGCCGCCACCCCCACGTCTTTGGCGACGTTAAAATCGAGGGCGTTGCGGGTGTGCTGCAGAACTGGGAGAAATTGAAGGCTGAAGAACGCAAAGCCAATGGCGAGCAGCATGTCAAGGGTTTGCTGGATGGGGTGCCGCTGACGTTCCCAGCTTTGGCGCAAGCGCAGGAAGTACAGGATCGTGCTAAACGAGTCGGTTTCGATTGGAACGACATCGGACCGGTGATCGATAAAGTCTTTGAGGAATTGGCTGAAGTACGCAGCGCACAGACCGATGAGGAACGTCAAAAAGAGCTGGGCGACTTGCTGTTTGCGGTGGTTAACGTTGTACGCTGGTATAAGGTGGATGCCGAAACCGCCCTGCGAACCACCAACCTGCGCTGGCGCAAGCGCTTTGCCTATATTGAAAAACGGGCGCATGAACTCAGCCGCAACCTGAACGAAATGACCCTGGCCGAGATGGATGTGCTGTGGGAAGAGGCCAAGGAAAAAGAGTGATCTTTACTTGAAATAAAGCCCACTCACCTTCTGTGAGCCATCGGCCAGGAAGGAAAGCTGCATGGCGAGGCTGCCTTTTTCCCATTTCAGCGGGAAGATCACAATGTAATACTTCTTCCCATTCTGGTTGAGTATGTAGACCGAGCCATCTCCATGGGATTGGTAGGCGCCGAGTTGAGAGCTCAAAGTATTGAGCATCTGGTCGAAATCGGCTTGTTTGCTGACCTGCAGCATGGTGGCGTCAAAATCTCTCTCGTAAGAGGTAAAGTCCTTGTTCTGCATAGAAGTCAAGATATTATCGGCGATCGGGCCGGCGTAAGCCAGCACCTGGTTGGCTTCGTCAACCTTGACCAGGTTTGGCTGCGCCCCATTGCAGGCGGCGAGGAAAAGCAGGGTCCACATGCTGAAGAAGATCAGGCATTTTGAGGTGTTTTTCATCTGGGTTATTTCATGTTTGTAAAAGGGGAAATCCGCTGATCTAGCCTGTATTTTCGAGCGACCGGTACAATTGTACTACGCTCTCCTGCAGCTGGCGGCTGTACGACCGGATTTCATGACGCCGGTCGTTCTTGAATTGAAAGAAAACTGGCTGACCGATACCGATCTTGCTGCCCGGAGGATAGACTGCCACTGGATAGACTGGTAGTTGACCCCCGGTGGTCTCATGATACATCTGGCACAGCCACAGGTATCCTCCGCAGAAGGGTCGTAATTTTGTTTCCTGATCTATGGCTAAAAGTGGGTCTTCTGGAAAAATAAGCAGGTTCTGGCCTGCTTGCAGAAGTGCCAGGCTTTTATGAAAAACTTCGGAGCACCAGCCACGGTTGCGGTCAACGGATAAAGATCCCAGGTGATTGATCAGGTTGACCGAGATGCGCGTGACCAGGTAGGCAACCAGCATGCCAAAGCGCCCGCTGAGATGCCAGGCAGGATGGACAAAATCATCGTAGATATAACGTGGGGCGCGGCTAAAATCTACCATCTCGGCAATCGCCCACGGGTGAAAACGTAAGGGGACCGAAAGGATGATTGCGATGGGACCGGTGCTGCCAACGTGATTGGAAATAAAAATACCCGGT
>Ga0315282_10010995_pt1 | contig 14099 bp, 10 predicted proteins | sample YL17G07_20_MG_FD_203693 | JGI IMG/M metagenome (GOLD analysis project Ga0315282, IMG submission 203693) | Sediment microbial communities from Yellowstone Lake, YNP, Wyoming, USA - YL17G07_20 | ecosystem: Environmental > Aquatic > Freshwater > Lake > Sediment | place: USA: Wyoming | collected... | reverse complement strand
TGTCGGAGTGCTTCTTCCGCTTGTCTCTTTTCTGTTACATCTTCGTAGATTGCGACGATTTCGCCTGACGGGAGTTTATACACAAAATTCTCGCGCCATCCGGCAATCCGGTTATCCTTATACCTTGTGACCGGATGTGCTTCAGCGATCCCGGTCTTCGCCACCCGCTGAAACACCTCGAACAGACCAAACTCTATCACGCCGGGGAAAATTTCAAGAACGCTGTGCCCCACAACTCCCTCTTTTTTCACCTGATCGATAGTCTCCGCGGAATGATTGATGTCCCGGAAAATGAAATTCTCCCCGTCGCCAACAACATCGTAGATGGCAACACCGGAACTCATATTATTGAACAACTCCCTGAACCGGGTCTCGGTCTCATGTAATGCCTCTTCGGCATTTTTGCGTTCGGTGATGTCTGTGGCGAATATGGCAATATGTTCCACCGCAGTATGGTCAGGATTAAAAACAGGATAGATCTCGTTATGGATTGTCAAACCAGCACGGATATCGTCAAACTTTGCCGGCACCCCCGTTTCAAAGACTTGATCGATATGTTCCTTTCTTGATGGAACAATCTCGGCGGGCAGCAGATCATAAGCACAACGCCCGGTAATTTCCTGTGCTGTGCATCCCAGTCGTTTCGCCCCGTTCTCGTTGATCCTGATGATGATACCCTGACGGTCAAGGAGAGCGATGGTATCATCCGGTGCATTCAGGAGGGTTTCAAGGGTTGCCTCCCGCTGGTGGAGTGCCTCTTCAGCCAGTGTCCGCTTCCGGATATTCTCCCATTCCCGCAGGGCTCGCCGTGCTATATGCGGCAGGTTATGAAATATGTCGCGGGATTTGACAAGATAATCGATCGCCCCTGACTTCATGATCTTAACGGCGAGCTTCTCATCCCCATGGCTGGTCATCACGATGAGGGGTGTTGCAACGTGCCCATCCCTGATCGGGAGGATCTCGATCCCGTTGCCATCCGGTAACATCCAGTCAGTAATGATCAGATCCGGAGGATCGCCGGCGATGATCTTACGGGCTTCCCGGAGAGTCCGTGCATACGAGATCCGGAACTGTTCCAGAGTGGTTCTGAACGTACGCAGGGCAAGTTCCATATGGACAGGATCGTCTTCAACAACAAGAATGTGGACGGAACCCTTGTCACAGGGGTTGCCGGAAACGTTTTTTTTCGGTTTTTCAGGGAAGATGTCCTGCATATCCTACTCTTGATGCGGCATAGCATTCCATCCCAGCCAGTAGAACCCGAGGTCCTGCATCAGTTTTGTGAACATCTTGAAATCGAGGGGTTTGACCAGGTAGCTGTTCGCATGGTAATCATACGAACGGATAATATCGCTCTCGGCATCCGAACTCGTCAGGACGACGACTGGAATTTGCATGAGGTTGGGCGTCTGTTTTACTGTCTTGAGTACATCAAGACCGTCAACTTTCGGGAGCCGGAGATCCAGGAGGATGAGGTTCGGTCGCGGACTTTGCCCGGCATTTTCGTAAGCGCCATGGCGAAAGAGGAAATCCAGCGCCTGCTGCCCATCACTGACATGATAGATGATGTTTGCCACCCGCTGGTCCCTCATGCTCCGCATCACAAGCTCGGCATGGGCTTCGTTGTCTTCGACCAGCAGGATGACAAGAGGTTCGCCCGCAAGTTGTACCATAGGAATCACTCTTTTATCTTACTGTTATTATTGTTATCGGTGCTCCTGTCACCGGAAGCCGGCAGTGTGAACCGGAATGTTGTGCCTTTCCCGGCCCCCTCGGATTCCGCCCATATTTTCCCGCCATGAAACTCGATGATCCGGCGCACAATCGTCAGGCCCATACCGGCACCCTGTGAATTTACATCCAGTTTCTCGAAGAGGTTGAAGATCCGCTCAAGATAGGGCTGCTCGATGCCGATCCCATTGTCCTGCACAAAGAAAACTGGCGTTTCCCCCTTCATTTCCATGCCGATCCTGATCACCGGGTTCTGCCGGTCACCAAGGAATTTGATCGCGTTCTCGATGAGATTGACCAGCACTTCACGGATACGGGTACGGTCAACGTTCACCTCCGGCAGGTCTGGCGCTATCTCAACAGCGACTCCTCGCTCTGCGAGGGGAATGGCAAGGAGATTGACCGCATCGTGAACGAGCGTGTCGAACCCTACCTTTTCCGGTGGGCCGACAATCCTGCCAACCTGTGAGAGTTTGAGGAGATCGGCAAGCAGCACCTGCATGGTATCAGCAGCGGTAATGATGCGAAGGATATCCTTCTCCAGCTGGACGGGATCGCCCTTGTGTACATCATCCTCAATCAGTCCTGCAAATCCTTTAATCGTGATGAGCGGGCTCTTTAGATCATGGGACACGGTGTATGTGAACCGCTCGAGCTCGGCGTTCTTCTGCTCGAGTTCTTTGATGAGGAGTTTCTGCTTGTGTTCTATCGCTTTGCGGTCGGTGATGTCCTGCCCCTGTGCGATGGTTGAGATCAGTATACCTCTTGGATCAACAATGTTTGCCGAGTTCCAAAGGGCAATCTTCGATTCGCCATTGATATGCTGTATGGGAATTTCGACAGATTCCCACCGCACTCCTTCAAGAGTCTTTTTTATCAGTTCAAGGGAGGCGTTCTTGCTCTTTTCCGGGAAGAGGATCTCCAGATGCTGCCCGATAACCTCCTGCTGGGTTCTGCCAGTTAAACGCTCAAATGCGTGGTTGAACTGGGTGATCCGGAACTGCGGATCCCAGACAATGATCGGGGCATTGGCATACTGGAAAAGGTTCGTAAGATACTCATTGGTTTCCCGCTCGGCGTCCTCTGCGATCCTTCGTTTCAGCTGTTCGCGCTCAAGGCTCTTGCTGAAAACACCGGATATCTTCCCGACAATATAACTGGTTATAACGGTGAATCCTACAAGGAGTATTGTCACAAAGATCGTGTTTTCCGCGGGCAGGTAGGTGAAGAGTGTCCGGTCAAGAAAATTCTGGACAAAGATGATAACAATGAGAAGCGGCAGGAGCATCCGGAGCAGCCGCGCCCTGATGGATGGACCGGTTACATAGGAGAGGGGGAGGGATTCAGGGCCGGCTGTGACGATGAACCCGGCTCCCATGAATAAGCCTGCGAGTGCAGCATTAATCGCGATGGGAATCAGGACTGTGCCATAGAGAAACGGGTTGCCATAAAGGTAACTAAGCAGGATCGTAAAACTGACAAGCGCGATAGCACTCCCAAGGATACCAACCCAGTTCCCGATCTGCCGTTTGTATACCGGAACGCGTGAGCCTGCCAGCAGCAGGAAAAGAGCTACCGAGGAGGCAATGATGAGGATAACCGCCAAAGGTGAAATCGGTGTGGAGGAAATGGGTAAAATTGCATCTTCTGTCCGGAGGAGAAATGCCTCAACGAAGAAGTGATCCCCGCTAATATTCAGTGGTAGTTCGATCGCATACACTACAGCGGTAACAAAGACAACCACTATGGCAGCGTCCTGTTTTATGCCTGTCAAGGGACGATATACAAAGAAGGCGAATACCAGACCAAGAATGATCCAGCCAAGGCAGGCGCTCACGGCGATCTGTTTAAGCCCCGGAACAATACTGGTGAGAACTGGTATCCCGAACAATAATCCGACCAGTCCCAGGATCCCAATCAACACCGCAGCAAGAGCGCATGTAATTCCAAGAATCCGGTACAACGGGGGCCGGTGTCTGGGAATTCCCTCATCCAAAGGCTGTCCCGCATTCAATATAGACATCGGGATCTCATTTTCCTTCTGGCACTCATCTGCTATATCCTATCGTGTGTGTCGAAATAGATTCTCGGGGCAATATAGTTATCTATGTCGGTGTCCAGTTGACAGCATAGGATGGGTTTTGTTCTGTGAAAAAATTGAAGTTCGTTTTCGCGTACGGATTTTCTTAATCGGAATATTTTGTGAAAAAGCGCACTAAAAAACCAGAAAAACTTCTCTGGCGTTTTTCCTATGACGCATCTCATGGAAGGCAGACTCTCCATCGACTGGTACCGGAAGAATTAATGGGATAGAGACCCGAAAATTATCCAATAAAATTCGGAAGAGAACGTTTTCAAACCAGGTGATCTTCTCTTATAGTATTTCGAGGATTATGTCCGGTATCCCGTCATCAGGCACAAAGGAGAGATTGAACACAGGCGGAAAGATCCACAACGAATGCGATCTGCTTGCGTCCATGAAGACCCGGGGTGATCTGGGCAGGGCCATTGCCGCTATTATGCTCGCGTACTCCCCGCGGGACCTGCAGCAGATGAAATGGAATTTCTCAGAGAAGATCCGTGACATCAGCCCTGAGTACCGGAAACGTCTTGAAGAGACTATCACGGGATACTTGCATGGGACATACCAGAACGTGCGGCTGATGAACCAGCAGGGATCGTTTGTAACGATGCGTGACGCAGTAACGGCGGATGCACCGGCATACTGGAAGATGGTCGATACGCAGTGCGCGACAGGGAATGAAGAGGAGGACCGGCTCAGGTTCTTAAAGTTCCTCTTAGGTGCATTCTGCATGTTCGTACAGGGGCTTCCCGGCCATCCTGTCGGCATGCCATTTCCCGGCGGGGACAAGGTGGAAGTCATAGACGGGATTTATTACTGCCCGGTCCGGACAAAAGCAAATGACGTTGATGCAGCTCTGTGCCCTTTCTGTCCTGCCCTCCAGACAGCCGGGATCGGGTATCTCAAACCGCCACTTAACGCAAGCGAACACCGGAAACAGGAGTTCATCCGGAACTGCTACGATTTCCATAACTTCAATGGATGAAATATAAGAGGATTTCGACGTGAACCATTGTCCGGTTTCTGATATAATATTCATTTCACAGAGTCGGATGTTGACCGGGGGACAATGACTGGGTATCCGGTTTTATAGTCTGGTCGAGGTAAGATCACCGGTATCTTTTTCGTAAGGCGTTAATCCGAGTTAGCAAATCGCTCAAAATAACATTCACCAGAGGTCAGTTTTTCCCCGGGCTTGAGAGCAAGAACAAAGCTGTCGGCATGGTCAAGGCAGACATATGCCGAACAGCACCCGAATCCCTGGTACCCGATAGCATCTTTCTCACAGTATTCGCATTTCATTTTTTCCGCCATGGTATTCCCGTCTGATCTTCTTTTCATTTAGGTCTTACGCAGTTCAATCGTTCTGATAATTAGGATTGCCGATGAAAAACATAGAAATTACCTAATCCTGGTGCTTAACAGACAGCGAGTAAGTCCTATCACAATGGTTGAAAAATGGTATGCCCGGTTATGCTACAACCGGGATATTTCTTTTTCGTATACAAGGATGAATAACCCGGAGCATAAAACCGACAACAAGGACTATTGCCGACAGCACAACGATCTTTATCCACTGTGCGAGTGACAACGGCACCGTGCCAAACACCGCACCGCCGTACTGGACGATGAGAACCTGCGTAATAACGATCAGAGCCATCACCGCAAAAAATGTCGGGTTGCCCCGGAAAAATACCGGCATCTTGCCATCCAGGGCCCGGCAGTTGATCCCGTTCCAGACTGCGGCGAGGATAAATGCCGCAAAGAATACCGTGCCTATCTCCGCGGGCGTCGAACCGCCTAAAAACCCGGTCGCCATCTGGAGAATACCCGCTACGATCAAAAACGTCGCGGTGACGATGATAGAGAGCCACATGAACGGGGTGACGATCCTGGCGTCACGCGAGACCGGAGGCTGGTTCATCAGCCCGCGATGCGGGGCTTCTGAACAGAGAGCAAACGCGGCGAGCGTGTCCATGATGATGTTGATCCAGAGGATCTGGATAATGGTGAAGGGTTCAGGGAGACCAAGGAGTGGTGCGATGAAGACGAGGATACAGGCACAGAAATTAATTGTCAACTGGAAGAGGACGAACCGCTGGATATTCTCGTACAGCGATCTACCCCACCATACTGCGCTTGTGATCGAGGCAAACGAATCATCGAGAAGAATGATGTCGCTCGCCTCACGGGCGACTTCAGTTCCGGCGATCCCCATCGCAAGTCCCACGTCTGCGTGCTTGAGCGCAGGCGCGTCATTTGTCCCGTCACCGGTTACAGATACAACTGCTCCCGTCTTCTGGAGTGCCTCTACAAGCAGGAGTTTGTCCATCGGTTCTGCACGCGCCATCACGTCAAGGGTGCGTGCTGCATTCACCTGGTCATCTTTTGAAAGCGAGCGAAATTCTGCGCCGGTCATGACTGTACCGCCCTGTAATATGCCGGATTCCTGAGCGATTGCCCGTGCAGTTTCAGGATTGTCCCCGGTGACCATGCGGATCCTGATCCCTGCACGCTGGCAGGTTGCGACCGATTCTGCAATATTGTCCCGGAGGTGGTCGCGAATGCCGACAAACCCGTCCCACGTGAGCCCGGACTCGCTCTCATCGCCGTTTATTATTTCCTTGTGGGCAAACGCAAGGGTCCGTATCGCACGGGACGCAAGGGCACTGACCCCGTCAAGTGACGGTTTCTCTGTGCAGAGCGAGGCAAGGATCTCCGGCGCACCCTTGACAAGCAGCCAGAATTTCCCGTCCATATGTACCACGGTTGACATCCGTTTCCGGCTGCCATCGAAAAGATATTGCCGGGTCACATGCGTTTCAGCCCGGATATTCAGGTAATTGAGATTATACTCGCGGAGCCAGCGGAGTAGGGCGCCTTCCGTTGAGTTACCGATGACAACAATCCTGCCCTCCCGGTCTTCGAGATGCGCCGTCCCGTTCACTGCCGCATTGAGCGTGATCCACTCACCGGAAGACTGCGGCAGGTCCATCGTATGCAACGGGTTGCCAGCCGGGGATTCGACTACTTCCATCTGGTTTTTCGTGAGCGTTCCGGTCTTGTCGGTGCAGATGGTGGTGGCAGATCCAATCGTCTCACAGGCAATGAGCCGGCGGACAAGACAGTGTGCCCGGGTCATCTTGCGCATTGCAAGCGAGAGCGAGAGCGCGACACTCATGGGCAGCCCTTCGGGAACCGCAGCAACGACAACGACAACGGCGAGCATGAAGTAATGGAGAATGTTGTTTGCCGTATCAAGGTCAAGACCCGTGACTTCCCCGACAAGGACGCCCCTGATAATAAGCGTGCTGCAGATGAGGATTGCCATCGCGTACCCGAATTTGCTGATGACTTGGGCAAGTGAGTCCAGTTTCTGTTCGAGAGGTGTCTGGGTGGCATGGTCGATACCGAGCGATGCGGCAATGACGCCCATCTGTGCTGCGTCTCCAACCGCTCCGGCAACCATCTGTCCTTTTCCCGCGGTGACAAATGTTCCTTTCAGAACCTTGTCCTGCACTCCTTTGTGTACCGGTTCGGTCTCTCCCGTGAATGCGGATTCATCGGCACACAGGTCGTCGGATGTAACCATCCACCCGTCAGCAGGTATGGCATCACCGGCTTCCAATAGAATGAGATCCCCGACAACGATCTCGCGGGAGGGTACTGATACCGGGTGACTGTCCCGGATCACTTTTATTGCGACATCGTCCCGGTGTGCATTTAAGACATCAAATTCCCTGCTGCTCCGGTATTCGTTAAAGAACGCAATACCTGTAGCGAGGAGGACGGCGATGATGATGCCAATGGTGTCCAAAAGTCCGCTTCCTTTAATAAGGGAAACGACGGTCGAGATGCCGACAGCGAGTAAAAGGATCCTGATGATTGGGTCATCGAACTTTTGCAGGTATTGTTTCCACAGCGGTTCCCTGACGGGAGGTGTCATTGCGTTGCTGCCGAATTTCCGGCGGAGTTCAACGACACTGGATGTACTAAGTCCGGTATTACCTGTCAAATTCAATAGTTCATCAAATGTCAGCATAATTTTTTGAATCCTGTATTGGTTAAAAATGCAATCTGGCTATAGTATGTCAATTTCCGGAATTATAAGTGCTCGTGTACAGTCCCCCGGCTATTCCATAACGGGATGTCCTGGATTTGATAGACAATGAAAAGGAGATACCGGCCGGCATATTACAACAAACACCGTCATCGTGTATCCAGTACGGATTTTTATACGGTGCTATCACAGCACTCGTCATGCATGGGAGAATTTATTATAAAAACTGCCTCGCCCCTTTTTCACGCGCGATGTGCAGTATTATGTTTGTGACCCTGAGGGATCATCTGCTTTTTTTAATGTCGCAACAGGGAAAGCAGTACGATGAATTTCCGGATCCTGCCCTCCTTTCCCCATCATTAAATATCCGGATCAACAGTGCCTAAAAGGAATGGCGTCAAATGATCCGGTATGGATTTGATGTTCAAAAAAAAGTGGGGCATCATGGTAAAAGCTATAATTATCATGCTTATCCTCCTTGTACCACGGATCATTATCGATCAATACGGGCTTGATGTCATACCTGTCAACACGATAGTAGGAGCATTCATCACAGGTGCCATCTTCACGATTGCGATCATCTTCACCGGCACATTCACGGATTTTAAAGAGAGTGAAAAGGTTGGCGGAGATCTCGCCGCCGCTTTAAAAGCACTGTATAACGACAGTTGCGTACTTCCTGTCACTGACGAAGCACCGGCACGGGAACTCCGGGCTCATGTCCGGGCACTCCATCGCGCACTTAATACCGGACTTCGCGGGAATACCTTCAATCTTCCCGACATCAATCGTGAGATGAACAAGATCAATACCGATCTCAGGATCCTCGCCTACGCGAATGTTGCTCCCCCCTTAATCGCCAAGTTGAGAAATGAACTGGGCACTCTTGATAAACTGACGAACAGGATTGAGGTTATTATCAGGACAGATTTCATTCCTGCGGCATATGCACTTGCCGAGTTTGCGACTGCAAGCGTAATCCTGCTCCTGCTCTTTATCCGGATGGATTCCTATCTAGAAGGTGTGATCATCTTTGGGGTCATCTGCAGCATGCTTGTCGGGCTGTTGCTTCTCATAAAAGACATGGACAACCCGTTTGAGATCGGTTCCCATACGTATGCCGATGTCGACCTCGAGACGCTGACCTATCTTGAAACGTACTTTGACGAGCAGGACAGGGAGATGGAAAGAGTGGGAACGAAAACGACGTGAGCACGAACAGGATTGAATTATTGATTCCTAAAATTTCGGGGGGGGTGTAAAATTATTACGCCAAAAGAATGGACCTCTCCCGTTCATTTTGCATAACCGGTTTTTTGTCTCACCGGTTGATATGCACAACTTTTGCCGGGGGGAACCCGTTGAAGTACGTGGACGAGGCATGGGAATACGCGCCAATATTTTCTGAATACACCAGGTCCCCGATCTCAAGTTCAGGCAGCTCTGCCGAGAGCGTGATCGTATCAAATGCATCGCAGGTGGGTCCGAACACGGCAGAAATCTTCGTTTCTCCTTCTTTAAACGCGAGCACCGGGTATGTGATATGATCAAAAACCTGCCCGGAATACGTGTGGTACACCCCATCATTGATGTAGTAGCAGGGTTTGCCATCGCGAAACGCTTTGCCAACCACTTTTGCAACGACCGTACAGGCATTGGCAACGAGGAATCTCCCCGGCTCCGCAAGGATCTGCATATCCGGGGGGAACAACCGTTTGATCTCGGCATCCAGTTTTTTGGCAAGGATGGTAAAGGATTTCACTTCGGGATGGTATTTCACCGGGAAACCCCCGCCGATATCCAGGATCCGGATCTTGTTTCCGGTGCGGGTCTCTGTCTCGTTAATAATATCCGCAGCGAGCTGCAGGGCTTTGACATAGTTCTCAAAATTAGTGCACTGGCTGCCAACATGGAAGCTCAGTCCTTCGACAACAAGTCCCCGGTCAAATGCCTCGGTGATCAAATCAACCGCTTCGCCCGGGTCAGCGCCAAATTTTGAGGAGAGTTCGACCATCGAACCGGTATTGGGAACGCGAATCCGTAACACGACACCCGCGTGGGGTGCATGCTGCTGGATTTTTTTAATCTCTTCGCGGTTATCGAAGGTTACGAGGGGTTTGTACTTGTCGAGTTCTTCTAATGTCTCTATCGGTTTTATCGTATTTGCGTAGATAATCTTGTCCCAGATCCAGTCCTGCCGTTCTTTGTCCGGCATATCCCGGATAAATTCATAGACAATCATAAATTCCGGCATCGACGCAACATCAAAACTTGCGCCCATCTCAAAGAGTGTCCTGACGATCTCCGGATTTGAATTCGCCTTGACCGCGTAATAGACCTGGATCATGGGGAGGTGTTTTTTAAACTCCAGGTAATTCCGGCGGATCTTCTCATGGTCTATCACAAAAATAGGCGTCCCGTGATCGTGCGCGAGTGACTGCAGAAGTTTCTTTTTTGTTTCGCCAATGTGGTGGACCTTCTCAACACGACCCTTTTTGGTATCTTTCTTTTTCACGTTCCCTGCCCCGTGTGTCATTACATGATTGATTCATTGCACAAATAAGAAGTTTTTGAATTGCCACACATCTTCACGGTCATAATTATTTGCCGGGTTCTCTTTGAAATATACCATCCTGTTTTTCAACGGTGTCCAGTCGGAAGGCCCGGACCAGAACGTGCCCAGGTATGGCTTTGCGATGCCGAGGACAAACTCATGCGGCAGATCATCGGGAAGACAGAACCCTTTATTCGGATTCTCGATCATCCACATTATCGCAGTAATTACACCAAGTGCGACCTGAACTGTTGTCGCGTTCTGCCCGGGTGCAAGAGTTTTTGCCTCCTCAATGGAGAGGATGCTCCCGGTCCACCAGGAATTGTACGGGTGTCCCATCAGGAGCGCTCCTAACATATCAGCCCCGGATACAATCTCCCGGTCATTCATAATCCGGAGTTTAGGTTGCAGTTCGTAGTTCCTGCCCCGCAACTCATGGAGAGAGGCAATGGTTGCATCACAGGGCATGTACGCGTAGTGCACGGTCGGCCGGTAGACAGCCTTCCCGTCATCCCAGACTGTCCAGCGGTCAGAGATGCCGAACGCTTCCCCATGCCTGATGACCATGCCGACGATCTCCTGGTTCGGGATCCAGGACCGGACCCATGTATTGATCCCCATCTTGGCAAGAAAAATCTCGTTCTTTGGTCCGTCAGGAGGCACCTGCGCCTGGTCGGGAAGCTCTTTCTCATGCGTACCCCACCCAATCTCTGCCGGGGCTGTGCCTTCTTCCTTTAAACCTTCGATACACCACGTGCCGACAAACTCGTCAACCTTTTTAGGTGACCGGCTGATCTGCGTATCCCTTTCAGCGCAGTGGATGACCTTAACCCCGGTTGCCATCGCAAGTTCGGCGAACTTATGATCCCGGATAAGTATCTCCATTCCCTTGGGATCCGGTGCGATATCATCGGCGATCATCTTGCGTGCAATGTCAAAAAGCCCCTGCCTGGCAAAGTGTGAGATAAGTCCCGGGTTTGCACCGTGGTCAACAACGCAGGTGGCTGCGTTATCAAGATCTTTTGTCAGGTTGTGGAGCTTCATCTGCCGGTAGTAGAGGGTTTTTTCGTACGGGCTTGCCGTGAAGACTTCTGCATCCGGGTCCCAAGCTTCCACCGATGTGTTGACGTACATAACGTTATTATCATGGCACCACCGCACAATCTCCCAGCAGTCAATGTTCCATGCAAGATCGATCAGGAGCCCGCCTGGGGGAAGGTACTCGGCAAGGATCTGTGTAAGATTTTCGTGCGTGACTTTTCGCTTGAAAAAGCGCAGACCCCTCGGTGTCCACGCTTTTAAGTCCGATGATTTATCCTTAAAATCGATGATGGTGATATTTTCAAGCGGTATACTCACATGCCTGAGCAGGATGGGGAGCGTGCACTTGGACACCGCGCCATACCCGATAATCAACACTTTGTTTTTGAACTCCACGTGACACCTCCTGTCTTTCGATCCTTACGCACGATCTGTGTCTAGCTATGTTCTTTTTACGTTATAAAATAATGAGACCGAGGAAAAAATGGAGTCCGGCAGGGCGGCCGACAATAACGACGTTCTGCTATGCTATTCTCTTGATTTGTCAAAGGAGCCTGCGAGCGCTCACATGCTCCCTTACCAGCACGAGCGCCTTACAAGCTGCCCATGTCACTTATCTGGTTCAACGACAGGAAGATCGTTGATACGGTAATTACGGACAGGTTTTTCTGGAGTTCGGGATGGGGGTGAAGAGGGGATTAATTATTGAACATCTGACTGAATTCAAAGACCCAAGGGATATTTAAGTTGATAAATTCACGGAAAATTGAAAGCTTTTTTTGTTTATCCCTAATATGATCAATTTTTTTATCATTGAATTTTTGAACTTCATCTTCAAGACTATTTGGAACGAAAAATACCTTTTTATTATCATTTATTTTGTAACAATAATCCGTGATTTTAATCAGATTCTTGCCAATTTCTTCCCGAATTTTTTTACTTAATTGCTTTATGTTTTTTTTATCTTGATCAATTAAAAGAAAAATATCGCACGGTTGATCACCAGATTTCAATAATTCAATAAAGATATCTTCCGCGTTGTGAACATTTCCTTCTTCTTTGATTATTGCTCGTTCGTTTCGTGATAATTGTCTTGAACTGTATTTTTTCGAAAAGTCCCTAATTATTGTTGTCTCGCCTCCTTTCACTCTAAGTTCGGTGAGTTTTTTCTGTGAAAAACATCGAGCATTTATTGATTTATTCTTCAATATTTGGTAAGTGAAGAGTTTATCGTGATCACCCTCACAAAGGATCACAAATAATTTTACCAAGTTATACGCCTCTTAAATCCATATTTAGTTCTTCTGTGATTTTTAGAGCCTTGATCACATCATAATCATATTTTTGGATTTCCCCCTCTTCCAATACTAATCGGGTTATCAATACGTTTTTCTCTCGTTCTTTATTTTCTTTGCATTGATCTAAAATTTCCTTAATAAAATCATAACTATGCGTTGTCATAAAAACTTGGATTTTTAATTTTTTGGAGTATTCAAAAATTATATTGGCTAATAAATTCATGTATCCCGGATGCATATGATTTTCAGCTTCGTCAATTAATAAAATGCCATTTTTTGACTTGATTAAAAAATGTAACGTTTTAATAAGCGATTTAAAACCATCTCCATAGTAATCATAAGGTAAATATTTCAATCCATTTTTTGTCTTAAAAATGATCCCTTCTTCAGTTAACCTTTCAAAATTTTTAATGATATCATTTTCTTTGATAAAATTTTCAATTTCAATAATATCTTCAATTCCCTCTCGGAAAGATAGATCTAATCTATTGAAATGATTAATCGAAAAAATCTTCAATTTCTTGAAATTTTTATTAATCGTTTGTCTTTTTATCGTTATATCTGAAAGTTCGAAGATTAAATCATAATAATCTCTTGACTGTACTTTTGTGGGGATTAATTTTGAAAAGTCCTGAATTATCTCTCGTCGTGTTTTTTTGTAATTTTTTTGATAAGGAAACATTGTAAAATAAGTTTTATCTGTCACTATCACTAAAAAGTAAAAGTAATTAAAAACTAATTTTAGAAATTCATCAGCGGTTTTATCCCGATCGCTTTTTTTCACATATTTCGTAAAAATTTTCCGAATTCTTTGATATAATTTTATCATTATCTCGTTTTTCATTTCCGGATCAAGCAAAGTCACATCTTTGTAAATTTCGGTAATCCGGTTATCTGATATAATTTCTGCTTTTTTTGAGTTGAGATTAATTTCATATTCAGGGGATTCATAAGAGTCGGGAGAAAGATCTTTAGATGACAATGAATCGATGGCACTTAATAATGTTGTTTTTCCCGTGTTATTTTTTCCAATAATCAAATTTATTGATCTGGGCGAATATCGAAAATCTGTAAATCCTTTATAATTTTTTAAAGTTAAATTTTTGATATGTGCCATATATTTGATAGTGACATGATGCCTCATATAATTTATTAAAAAAAATTTCCATTATAGGCTTGGATAGTTTAATCGAGATTTTTAAATGGTAGCGTACACGACGTGCTGTAAAATGTAAAGATGCCCTGTATCCAACAGTGAATTGCAAACAAAGAGGAACAGGGCAATGAATCTAAGAGACATCGTACTAAATTATCTTACCGATAACGAAG
>Ga0315282_10010992_pt1 | contig 14103 bp, 13 predicted proteins | sample YL17G07_20_MG_FD_203693 | JGI IMG/M metagenome (GOLD analysis project Ga0315282, IMG submission 203693) | Sediment microbial communities from Yellowstone Lake, YNP, Wyoming, USA - YL17G07_20 | ecosystem: Environmental > Aquatic > Freshwater > Lake > Sediment | place: USA: Wyoming | collected... | reverse complement strand
TACCCAGATGCTGTTTGGAGACCCGGATATTGGGCTTATAGGGGAGGGGGATGGGTTTGGATCCCAGGCCATTGGGCAAGACCTCCGAGGCCTTATGCCCATTGGGTGCCTGGCCATTGGGAACCCAGAGGAGGGGGTTGGTTCTGGATCGATGGCCACTGGGAGTATCGCTAAATTAAAAGTTAAGAGTGATGAGTTTTAAGTTATGAGTTAAAAAGAATTAAATTCATAATTCATAACTGATAACTCTAAATTGAGGTGTTTAAATGTTTGGTTTGGGGTTTCAGGAAATTCTGTTGATCCTTGTCATTCTCTTTTTGATCTTTGGGGTGAAAAAACTCCCAGAGATCGGGAAGGGGCTTGGGGAAACACTGAAGGAGATCAGGAAAATTCGAAGTGAGAGAAAGCCAGGAAAGGAAAAAGACAAAGAGGATCAAAAAGGGAACTTGATTTCAGATATAAAGAAAGGAGTTGAACAAATTCCAGGACTGAAGGAAGCCAAGGAGATTAAAGAGACTGCCGATAAAGTCAAAAACATTACAAAATTTTTAAAATAACTTCCATTAATATTTAATCAATAGAGATCGTTGCTCGAGTCTTGCCCATTACCTCCCGATTGACCACAGAACCTGGCCACCTCCCTCTCAAAACATCTGAAACATTTTTTGCAGCCCTTCGTTTCAATTCACTGATTGACTCTTCAGAATAGAAACCGACATGGGGAGAGAGGAGTACATTTTCCATTTTTAGCATGTGATTTCTGGAGTCGGGTGGTTCTGTTTCCAGCACGTCCAAACCTGCACCAGAGATATGTCCTTCCTCTAATGCCTGAATCAGAGCCTTTTCGTTGACGATCGGTCCCCTTGAGGTATTGATGAGAAGAGGTTTCCTCTCCATTTTTTTGAATTCTTGCCCTCCGATTAAATGCCGCGTGGACTCGTTCAACGGACAGTGGATAGAGATGAGATCCGATTCCTTTAGAACGTTATCCAGGGTGGTTAATTCAATCCCCTCCAGAGCCTTTTCGATATAGGGATCAAAGGCGATTACCCGAACGCCGAAAATGGCCATTTTTTTTGCCACTTCCAAGCCGATTTTTCCGCATCCTATGAGACCCAAAGTTTTTCCCCTGGTTCGATGGATAGGGATCCCTAAACGAAAATCCCATTGATCTGATTTAATCTTTTGATTGAAAAAAACTGTTTTTCGAATCAACGACAGTATCATCGCGATCGTATGATCTGAAACCTCATCGATACAATAGTCCGGGACATTCGAAATGATGATTCCTAAATCCGTGGCTGCCCTGAGGTCGATGGAGTCAACTCCCACTCCATATCGTGCGACAACCTTGCATTTTGGAAGATTATCAAAGACCCTCCGAGTCAACCATGCATATTGATTAATCAGCCCATCCGCCTCCTTACACACACGAATCAGGTCTTCCTCTTCTCTGACTTGAGCAAGAATCAATTCTGTTCCCATGTGACCAAACTCCTCTTGTTCTTCTTCAATGGAGCCATGGTCACAATCCGTAATGACAACCTGGTACGGGTGCCGATTCATTTTACCCTCTCTTATTTCTACGGGATTAAAATCACTTTAGCAGCCTGAAGATTTTCCAACAAATGGAAAGCCTCCTCCCATTTATCGAGGGGGAGTTTATGAGTGATCAATTTCTCAGCAGGGAGAAGACCCTTTGCGATCAGACCCATTGCTTTCTCCCAGGCAGTCCAACTACTGGAGAAACAGAAATCATAGCGAAGGGCTTTAAAGATCCCCCGATCATAAGGAATCGAGACCTCGTCTTTTCCAGAAATTCCAATAGCACAAATTCTTCCAAATCTCCTTACCATCTCGAAAGCTTGAGTGATGGCCTTTCCACCTCCGGAGGTCTCAATGAGAATATCCACACCCAGACCGTCGGTCCACTTCAATACCTTCTGGACAGGATCCTCTTTATCGACATTGATCGTAAAATCTGCTCCTAGTTCTTTTGCCTTTTCAAATCTCACTCCATCATCCGCACTCCTTCCAGTCACTCCAACGATCTTCGCCCCGGCAGCCTTAGCAATAGCGAGGGAGATGAGACCAATGGGCCCTGGGCCAGTGATGACCACTGATTCCCCTGCCTGAAGCTGAGATCGTTCGAGGATAGAAGTGATACAGACTGCTATGGGTTCAATCAATGCCCCTGCCTCAAAGGAGATGCACTCCGGGAGACGATGGAGGAGACAGGCAGGACCTGCCACATATTTTGTATAAGCACCATTGATCCCAATGCCCAAAGGTCTCTTTTGTTCACAGGCCTGGGGGAACCCGCTTTGGCAGATATAACAGACCCCACAGGAACCCGTGCGTGTTTCGCTGACAACCCGGTCGCCCACCTTCCAACCTTTTACCTCTTTTCCAAGATGGGCAATGACTCCGGAGAATTCATGTCCCAGGATCACCGGAGGCCAGTAAGGATGGTTGTCATGATAGATGTGAAGGTCGCTCCCGCAGACTGAAACTGCTTTCACCTCAATCAAGACCTCATCGTCCTTAATCTTTGGCTCAGGAACCTCTCGCATTTCAACCAGGCCTTTTCCTTTTCCAAACTTTACGACGGCTTTCATTTTCCCCCCGAATGGTAGCGCCCCCATTTACTGGGGGCGTTTTAAGGGTGACCATTCCTTCAAACGTCGGCACTCAATGCCGACGCTACATTTTTCTATTTTCAAACAATCGGCAGAATCTCGCCACCTCTTTGGAGGACAGCCACCTTTGCATCACGTCCCGATAAAGAAAACGCAATTTCTAACGCTTCCTGTGGGGACTTGGCATGAAAGAATCCAAGCCTTTCTGTTTCCTCCTTTGATATGCCTGTTGATACTAAAATTCCTTTTGCCCTTTCTTTGATCACTCGACCTACATGGACGAGATGGGCAGCAGCCGTTAATTTTTGGATCTTTCTTTGACGGATTTTTTCGTTAACCTCTTCAAATGTTTGATAGCCCCATTCGAGAACTTCTGGATGACTTGGAGATACTCCCTCTTGGCAAAGGGTGATGAGGATCACTACTCCACCTTGTTTGACTGCTAATTCTGATGCATAAATTCCTTTGGCGGCAAGCCAAAGATCTGAATCATAAGGATGAGAATCAGCAATGACAATATCAGCTTCCTGGGGGAGTTTTGATTGATAGATCTCAAAAGACCTCTTAGCCCCTGTACGATAAGCCTGAATTGGGTCGCCGGTTACCACCTCAATTAATCTTCCAGAGCCGTCTTGAATGGTGTTGATAATCCATTTCAACCCTACTCTCTGAGCAACCTCTTCAATTTCTTCTTTGACAGGATTATCGATCTTTCCCAAGATCTCCCGTCCTTTAAATTGAGCGCTGAGCCAATGGGTCTTCCCTGTCGTTTCCTCTCCACAGATTCCGGGTTGAATAATATTTCCGCCTCCACTGAATCCAGAGACCCGGTGGGGAACAATCTGGCCAATGCCGATGATAAAATTCACTTCTTTGATCATTCGATTGACAAAGATGGGAGTTCCTTTTTCTGTTTCTCCAAAATAAGTAAGCTGGGATGAATCCCACCATTGGTGATTGAGAATGGGATATCGTTTTGAAATGTCTCTTCCGAATTTTTTTTGCATTTCCTCTTCAGTCATTGATCGATGGGTTCCGAGAGCGACCATTATCTTTACGCCACTTTTTTTAACTCCCGCCTCCTTCAATTCTCTGATCAATCGAGGAAGGATCTTTTGCACAGGAGTGGTCCGGGTATAGTCATCCACAACGATCAGAACTTCCTTACATCCTTTCAATAGCTTTGATAAGCGATCGGGTCCAATGGAGTGAGAAAAAGCCTCGCTGATAATCTCCTCCTCGCTTCTCTCAACTTTTGCCGTGGAGGGAGAAAAAATTCCGAGGAGGTTTCGATCCGGTATGTCCAACGGAGGAATATCGGGATAAGGGAATGAAATGCGCATAATCACTCAATTATCAATTTTCAATTCATAATTCATAATTCATAATTCACAACTCTTAACTTCTTCTTGCCTCTTGGATCGTCTTGAGAAAAGCGCGGGTATTTTCTGTGATGATATGAAATTTTTTCTCCTTAATTGCCTTCTTATCAATTAACTCGCCACCCACTCCGAGGGCAATGGCTCCAGCCTTAATAAATGCACCTGCATTCTGAAGGTTGACACCACCCGTAGGGACGAGAAGGATTTGTGGAAGGGGTCCTCTCAAAGCTTTAATATATTCTGGCCCTCCAAGTTGAGCAGCAGGAAAGACCTTCACCATATCCGCACCCGCGTTCCAGGCGGTGAGGATCTCTGTGGGAGTCATTGCACCTGGAATGACCACGGCGCTGTAACGATGTGCAAGCTGAATGAGATCGAGGTTGAGGGTAGGGCTGACAATGAATTGAGCTCCAGCCAGCAGTGCGGCTCTTCCGGTTTCAGGGTCCAGAATGGTTCCCGCACCCATGATAATCTCATCTTTATATTTTTGGGCCAGCTCTTTGATCACGTCAATTGCCCCTTGGACGCTCATCGTGATTTCGATCAAGCTCACTCCACCCTCCTTGATGGCATCAGCCACATCCATGGCTTCAGAAGCAGAAGTTACCCGGATCACCGGGATCAATCCCTCAGACATCATCCGGTTGAAGATTTCTCGCTTTTCCATATTATTCTCTCCTTCTTAAGAAATCATCTTGGAGTCTTTAGCGTAGTGTCTCAGAAATGACTTTACACTTCTGTCATTCCGGACTTGATTGAGCCTGCCCCGTACTTGATACGGGGCGGGAATGACAAAAACAGTTACCTTGAAATCCTCAGACCCGCACCTTTTAATAAAGCCTCCACTTCCTCCATGGTACTCCAGTTGAAGTCTCCTGGTAATGTATGTTTGAGAGCTGCAAAGGCGTTTCCATACTGAATGCCTTTTTCCACATCCTTCAATTTAAGCCAGCCATAGAGGAGTCCCGCAGTGAACGCGTCGCCAGCGCCCACCCTGTCCACAATCTCTACTTCATACTTCTTATCCCTGAAAATCTTTCCATCCTGATAAGCAATGGCTGTCCAGTTATTTCTCCAAACAGAGAGGTCTTCTCTGAGTGTGATGGCAACAATTTTGAATTTGAAGGTCTGGGCCAGTTTTTCTGCCACCGCTTCATAATTTTTTTCCTTAATGCCGAAGACCACATTCGTATCCTCCTCGGTGGTGATGAGGATATCCACATCGGCCATCATAGGTTCCTGGATTTTTTTAGCGTCTGCGGGTGACCAGAGTTTCTTCCTATAATTAAGATCGTAAGAAACTGTCAACCCTCCCTTCTTGGCGGCTTTCATGGCTTCAACCGTGACCTCTGAAGCAGAGGCGCTCAGGGCAGGAGTGATGCCGCTGACGTGAAAATGCTTCGTTCCGGAGAATATCCTCGTCCAATCGATCTCGCCGGGTTGAATCATGCTGATGGCTGAATAGGCTCGGTCGTAGAGGACACTCGAAGCGCGGGGAGAGGAACCAAATTCGACAAAGTAGAGCCCAGCCCTTCCTTTGTCAGACCAGACGATATGAGAACAGTCAACTCCAGCCTCTTGAACGCGGTTTCGGATCAGGTAACCCAGGCCATTCTTCGGAAGTTTAGATACCCATGTACTCTTCATTCCGAAGCGGGTCACTCCAACAGCCACATTCAATTCAGCCCCACCCACATTAAGGTCGAAACTTCGAGCCTGCTCCAGTCTTTGAAAATTGGGAGGGGAAAGTCTCACCATTGCTTCCCCAAAAGTGACGACATCATACGTCATGGTTGACTCCTATCTAAATAGATTGTCTTTTGAGTTCTATCCGCATCCCTTTTTCTGCAGAGGCGTAGGCGGCATAAATTGCCTCCACCACATCTCTTGCCAAATCGATTCCAGAGATCGGTTCTCGGCCCAACAAGACGGCCTCTATAAAATCTTCCAACTCTTGAGGATATCCTCTCACCCAATCCTCATCAGGACTTGGAAAGTTCCATCCCGCTTTCGTCTCCAATTTTTCTGCAATGTACTCATCCCCAAAGATGTGAGCTTCCGGGGCATATACCTCCAGGGCATTGTGAGGATTGATGTTTACATTGACCACCGCATTCGAAAGATAGACGTTCAACGTATTTCTCACCCCACCTAAAACGGCATCAGAGGAGAAGACCGTCGCCTTCGAATGATCTTCGAAATTGATGACCATGACTCCCCAATCCTCCACATCGTCCCATTCAGAGACGACATATTTCTTCTTCTCTTTGAGGAAGGAGGCTATTTTTGTGTGCTGCCCGACTTCAGCCATAATTGATTTAGCCCGGATGGGTTTTCCATACTTTAACATCCCTTCGTAGTGTTTAAGATGGAGAACCCCACCCACAGGGTGGGCTCCCAACCGCATCAATGCTCCCCCACCTGAAGTTTTCCATTTCCTTGAATACTTGGCATGGGAGCCGGAGTGGCTTTCCTCTGCCCGAATATCCAAGATTGTTCCTCCACTGACTTTGATCAAATTTTTAAGCTTCGTGAATGGAGGGGCATAGATCCAGTTTTCGGCGTACATGAATTTTACCTTATTCTTTTTCACCGCTTTGAGGACTCGGTCACACCCTCTCATTGCCTCTTTCAACATCAGTTTTTTACTCACTGCAAATCCGACCTTTTCTTCTTTTCTATCTTTCCCAAAGTATCCTGTCAGAGGTTTTTCGCATAGGATATGTTTTCCGGCCTCTGCCGCCTCGACGGAGAACTCCTCGTGCAAGTCCGTTGGAATACATAGATCCACCACATCGATATCCTTTCGTTTTAGGAGTAACCTGTAATCATCGTAAAAATCTGGGATATCAAACTTTTTTGCGAAGGCGGCTGCATGTTCTTTATTCTTGGAAGCGACGGCAACGACATCGACCTTAGCCCCTCTCAATTTTGAAAGGTTACGGAGATGAAGGTCTGCTGCAAACTGGGAGCCTACTATCCCGATTTTCACTCTATCCATCGATTTGACTCCTTTCTATTTCTGGGCGATCGCCTCAAATTTTTCGTGCTCACCCTACTTCTCCAAGATGGTCGGTCGGGTGAATGAAATTCCAGCGACACTCAGAGAAAGGGTAGGGTAGAGAAAAGGACAGGTGATCATTACTGGTCCCTTTGAGGTGACGATGATGGTATCCTCTGATTTCGTTCCAGTAATGGATGGATTCCAGGTGAAGGCTTGGTTCTCCTGAATGATATCAGGTGTTTTAAAATTGACTCTATAATCTCTACCTGTGTAACCGATTGAGCCACCCTGGTGGTGAAACTTCCATTCCTCTGGATATCCTTTTTCTTTATAGGCTTCTATCCCCTTCTGGAGGACTTCCCTTGCTGGAACTCTTGGTCTCGAATGAGCCATAAGGGTGCAGTCAATAAAGACATTGGCTTCGTATTTTCTTCTCATTTCTTCAGGCAATTTCCCAAAGTGGACAAATCGGGTAAGGGAGACGATGAGGCCCCACTTTCTTGCGTTGACCGAAACCATCAGATAGTTTTCGATCTTTTTTTCGGTTGGAATGGGGTGGCGGAATTGAGAAACCCGATTATCTGCTGCGGACATCAAGGTGACAGGATCGATTCTATCTTTCCATAATTCCTTGCAAAGTCTACCCACAACCGCTGACTCTTTTTCTCCCTTCTTCGTCTTCATCATCGTTTTTTCCAATGCGATGGAAACTCTTTTCCCAAGCCATCGATACCGCTTCTGTTCATCTGGAGTGAAAGAGTAACGAAGCCTGGTAATATCCTCTGCCATCATCTGTGTGTTTGGAAAGGGGCTGTCACTTCCCAGGGGACCTTCTCCAAGCAACTCCTCCACGATGGATACTTCCTCTTCTTCATACCAGGGAAATGATTTGACGATGAACCCCTGTTTCTCCAAACCTTCCTCTTCAATCATACGAGGGGCTTCAATGTTGTTCGAGATAACAAATTTTGAATTGTCAGTGATGAGGAGTGAAGTGGCCCCCATCTCTGTAGCAATTCCCACGAGATTGAGGCCACCGCATGTCATCCACGAAAAGTTTGCTTGTCGCTTAAGAAGGAGGGCCTTTAATCCTTTTGATCGAAGAAAATCCCTGACCCTTCTTTCCTTCTCTTTGATTTCATCCATGAGTGCCATTCTTTCTCCTTAATTTTTCATAACAGTTACATGACTCGCAAACAATGATAATGGTTTTTGGGTTAAGGTTACGAAGCCCGTTTAGTTTAGTGTCAAGAGGTTCAGGTCAAAACTTTAAGACCTAATAACGAACCCCTTTACCGATACGGGTATCTTTACCCTAACCCTTAAACCAAAGACTTTTATTTTTCCAAATCACCTATTGAGCCAGCACTTCTGCCCAGGTCGTCACCGACCATTGGGTCTTGAACAACTCGTCGACAGCCGGCTTGGCCTTCGTGCGGAATGACTCGGCGTCCGGGATCACGACCTGCATACCCTTGCGCTGAAGTTCGAGAAGGTACGAGTTCTCAGCGGCCTTCATCTTGGCATTGGCAAAGTCGCAGGCCTCCTTCGCCGCCAGGAAGACTAGGGTCTGGTCGGCCTTCGAGAGGCGGTCGAAGAACGGCTTGTGGATGAGCATCCCCCCAATCGTCACCATGTGGTTGGTCATGATCAGGTGCGTCTGCACCTCGTTGAGCTTGAAGGAAGTGATCTGCGACACATCACCCTCCGACGCTTCAGCTTTACCTGACTTCAATCCAGCGTAGAGCTCCGGAAGCGTCAACGGGACCGGGTCTGCACCGATAGCCTTCCAGATGGCGACCCATGTGGCAAGGACGGGCAGCCGGAGCTTCAGGTTGTACACATCGGCCGGTGTGTAGAGCGGTTTCTTTGCCGTGGTCTGCCGCTGCCCGCGGTAGATCGATCCCAGGAACTTCAGGTTGCCATTCTGCTCCATCTGGGCCTGCGCCTGCTTGCCCAACTTGCCGTCCCAGACGCGCATGTAGTGATCCCAATCCTTCATGATGTAGGGAGCGGACACGAAGTAGTACGGGGGCGCGTAGACCTGTATGTACATCGTTCCGTTGGACTGCATTTCGAGAGCACCGGTGCTGTTCAGCTTATTGATTTCCTCTTCCGACTTGGTGCCGGCCTCGATCAGCACTTCGATCCGGCCGCCGCTGCCCTGGTTAATCAATTCCTTGAACCTCTCAGCCGCATCCACCAGGATGTGACCAGTCTTGAAGGGACTACCTACACGGATGGTCGTCTTCTTCTCCGGTTGGGCCGTGGGTTTGACCGTGGGAGCCGTCTCCGCACAGGCGAAGAGGAAACATGAAAGAGCAATCATTGATAGAATGAATCCTAACCTTGCAGTTCTCATTATCTTACCCTCCTTTCTTTTTTGATCATTTTTTAATCTCCTTGACTAATTTGCCGAAGAATTCATCATCACGGGCCATCAATTTTCCGAAAGCCTCTGGACCGAGGTAGGAGAGGTTTACAGCCATGTCCTTCGCATTCTTTTTGAACACCGGATCATCCATTCCCTGTTTGAAGGCGTCATGAAGCTTCTTGATCACATCGGGTGGAGTGCCTTTGGGTGCGATCAATCCACGCCACATCCCCATGGCGAAATCGACACCTTGCTCTTTAACCGTCGGAACGTCAGGAAACATCTCAAATCGCTTTTCTGAAAAAAGGGCGATGATCTTCAACTTCCCTGCCTTCACATGCTCGATCCCTTCAGGCGGTGACACGGAGACAGCATTGATATGGCCTCCAAGAATGGCGGTCACAGAAGGTCCTCCACCAGAGAATGGGATATGATTGAATTTCACACCGGCTGCCTTCTCAAAGGCAAGGGCAACGAGATGAACTCCTCCACCTGCACCTGAATTTCCTACGGTGATCATGTCGGGATGCTTCTTGGCGTAGTCTAAGAATTCTTTAAGGCTCTTCCAGGGTGCATCCGACCTTATTAAAAACATGGATGGATCGCTCACCACGTTGATGATAGGTTCAAAACTCTTGTAGGTAAAAGCGGTGGTGACCTGATGGGGAAGGATCGTGAGAGGTGTGACTGCAGAGACAAGCGTATAACCATCTGGTTTAGCCTGAGCACCTTCTGTATACCCGACTGCGCTCCCCCCGCCTGGTCGGTTGACGACAATTACAGCCTTTCCGAGATGTTTTCCTGTTGTGGCGGCTAAGGCACGAAAGATTAGGTCTGTTGCCCCCCCCGCTGCCCAGGGAATGATGATCTGGACCTCCTTCGTGGGAAATTCCGCCGCATGAATAGGCATTGTTAAAATTAATGACAGGACAAATAAAATGCTAATAATTCTTTTAAACATATCAACCTCCTTTCTAAACTCTAAACTCTTAACTTTTGATTTCCCCTCCTTTCCTTATTTTTTTAAACATCAGCCAAATCAACGGACCTATCAAGAAGAGAACGGTTGCAAGCAAAAAGACCATTGAGATGGGCCGATTGATAAAGACTCCAAAATCGCCATGAGAGATCATCAGCGATTGCCGGAAAGCCACCTCCAACTTTGGTCCGAGGACCAAAGCCAACAGAAGGGGTGCACCCTCATAAGCCCACTTTCTCATTAGAAATCCCATGGCTCCGAAGAGAAGCATCATCCAGATGTCGAAAACCGAATTATTCACGGTGTACTGCCCTGTGATGCAAAAAATGATGATGAGGGGTAAAAGGATTCTCTTGGGAATTCTGAGTATGTTGGCGAAGAGAGGGACGAGGGGAAGGTTGAGGATGAGAAGCATAAAGTTACCGATATACATGCTGGCGATGACCCCCCAAAAGAGTCCTGGGTGCTGACTGATCATTAATGGTCCTGGATTGACCCCATGGATGAGAAGAGCACCAAGAAGAATGGCTGTGGGAGGAGCAAAAGGAATTCCAAGAACAAACAGGGGAATGAAGGCTGCTTGACAGGCGGAGTTATTGGCAGATTCGGGTCCAGCCACTCCTTCAATCGCTCCTTTACCAAACTCCTCAGGGTGTTTAGAAACCTTTCTCTCGATCATATAAGAAGCGTAAGTGGCAATGACCGGTGCTGGTCCGGGGACCAAACCTATGCCAAATCCAGCTAGCGTCCCCCTCAGAATTGCCCCAACCGATTGCTTCAAATCTTGAAGAGAGGGATAAAGTTCCCTCAGGCCTGGCATGATAACTCCTTGGTCCAGCAGCTCCGAAGGTTGATTGACATTTACCAAGACTTCTCCAATTCCGAAGACCCCGATAGCGACAGCAACAAATTCAATTCCACTGAGCAGTGGGACTGAGCCAAAGGTAAAACGGGCATCTCCAGAAACAGGATCGAGTCCGATCGTTCCGATGATCAGACCAACGAGTGCCATCATGAGAGATTTGAGGAATGATTTGCCTGTCACATTGCTCAAGACAATAAAGCCAAAGACCATTAAGGAAAAATATTCAGGAGGGCCAAAGGCTAATGCTGCCTCTGCCAATGGCGGGGCCAGAAAGACCATTCCAAAAATTGCAAGAGTCCCTGCAACGAAAGAGCCAATGGCACAGATGGCCAGAGCAGGGCCTGCCCTCCCTTTTTGTGCCATTCTATAACCATCAATACAGGTGATGACAGAGGCAGTCTCTCCAGGGACATTAAGAAGGATGGAGGTAGTAGAGCCTCCATACATGGCGCCATAATAGATTCCAGCAAGCATGATGATAGCAGAAGTGGCATTAAGGCCAAATGTTGCAGGGATAAGAAGGGCGATCCCAGCGATCGGTCCGATTCCAGGGAGCACACCGATGATGGTTCCTACGATGCAACCGATCAGACAATAAAGAAGGTTTTGGAACGTTCCGGCGATTACAAAACCATTGATTAGATGTTGGAGTGATTCAAACATAGTTGGTCTCCTTTAAATTCCGATCCATCCCTTTGGCATAGGGATGTCCAGCCACTTGACGAATAAAAAATAGGAACCAACAGCCGTCACCACAGATATCAGAATGTTTAGGCCCCACCGTTTTATCCCCAGGATTCTTAAGAGAGCTACCATTAAAAGAAAAGAGGTGAGCGGATATCCCAATTGATTGAAAAACAGGGTAGCTAAAGCCATTGCTCCCAGAAAAAGGATCAGTTGTATTGGAGACTCTGAAGATTCAATGGAGGCTTCTTTTTTTACCTGTCCTTTCTGACCCTGAAAGAAAATTTTTAAAATGAAGGCGCCTGATAAAATCATGAGGATGATTCCCAGACAGAGAGGAAACAGCCCAGGTCCTCCCAGTCGGAAGGTTCCGATGGGCATTCTTAAAGAGAGAAGGGCACTAATTCCTCCGAAAATGAAGATCACAATCCCAACGACCATCTCATCTCTATTCATCATTCCCTCCGACACAGTTAATTACAGATACAACCTGCCTGCGGCACGGATCCCAGGTTTTTGGTTTATAATTTGTAACTGACGACTCATAACTCTTAATTCATCACTTATAACTTCCGCTCTCGAAAGCCCAATCTCTGTGAAACTTTAAGAGCCGTCCCCATCACTTCCTTCTTTAGAGATTCTTGGATCACCTTCTTCGTAATTCGAAAAGCTGGGCCAGAGATACTGATGGCCGCCACCGTTTTACCCACCTCGTTATAAATGGGAGCAGCCACACATCGAATTCCCTTCTCATTCTCTTCATCATCGATGGCGTATCCTTGGGCACGTACTAATTTCAGGTGGTCTTTCAATTGTGTTGGATCGATGATGGTGTTCTCGGTTCTTTTCGCTAGGCCCTTTTCTTTGATGAAGTTTTTTAATTCTTCCTCGAGAAAATGAGCTAACAAAACTTTTCCTACGGCAGAACTGTGAGCAGGGTTTCTTAGGCCAACCCTGGATGCCATCTTCAGGCCACTTGAATTTTGTTCGGTTTCAACCTTGTCAATATAGACGATCTCATTTCGGTCGAGGAAGACGAGATGGACTGTCTCCTTTGTTCTCTCAGCGAGATCTCTTAAAAATGGTTCAGCCTCCTTCCTGAGATCGAGTTGACCGAGAAGGAGCTGACCGAGTTCCACTAATTTGAGACCTAAAAGGTAGTTTCTTGTCTTTGGGTCTTGACGGACATAACCGAAATAGGAGAGGGAAGAGAGAAGACGATGAGTCGTTCCTTTGGGGAGCTTGATTTTGGTGGATAACTCCCTGATGCTAATACCTTGAGGGCTCTGCCCTAAGATATCAAGGATAGAAGAAGCCCTTTCGATTGTCTGGACAAGGTTGTTTGGTTTGGAGGTTTGATATGTGGACATTTTATTGTTCCACAATGCGAAATAGTGTTTCTTATTATATTGCTTCCAAAAATTCTGTCAAGCTTTTTTTCAGATGAGGCAAGGCAGGCTCATTCCATCTATACGCATCCAAGTAAACCCCGTTAGAAATTCCAGTCGTTGCGACTCGAAACCGAGTGGGGCATTAAACCCCGCCGGAATTATTCTAAAATCTAACCCCGCTGCAGCCGCCGGCCCAGAGGGCCTCCCTCCGGGGCATGAGCCCTTCCGGGGCGGAGCCTGGCCCGGAGGGAGCAGCGGGGTTAGATTTCTAACGGGGTAAAAGATGTTTTTCCTTGGAAGAAGGACAAGGAAGGTTTTATCCTGTCCCCTTGTTCTGACTGGGTTAAATGTCCATTATTATGTTTTAATTCCCAGATTAGGGGGGTCTCGAAGAGATAAATCTTTCAGATACTTGATCAAAGAACTCTTTATCGAAATTGGGTCAGTTCTTCAACGGACTTCCGAAGGCCTTCTGGAGATTCATCTGGGATGCCAATGGGAAGCAAAGAAACCGCTCGAACCGTCTCAGGGAGTTTAAAAATTTTTTGGATAGCCACTTCCGCCTCTGTCCCCCAAATCCCTATCCAGCCAGCACCCAAACCTAAGCTGTATGCCGCCAAAGTCATATTCTGCGTAGCAGCCGCTCCAGCCTCGATCGCATGAAGAGGATCGATCCGGCGATCCACACAGACCAGGATGACCACAGGCGCTTCATTGATACCCAGATGAAGCACACTCTCTCTGGAGGCTTTGTCCAATGCATTTTTTAAACCTTGGTCTTTGAT
>Ga0315282_10010991_pt1 | contig 14104 bp, 15 predicted proteins | sample YL17G07_20_MG_FD_203693 | JGI IMG/M metagenome (GOLD analysis project Ga0315282, IMG submission 203693) | Sediment microbial communities from Yellowstone Lake, YNP, Wyoming, USA - YL17G07_20 | ecosystem: Environmental > Aquatic > Freshwater > Lake > Sediment | place: USA: Wyoming | collected... | reverse complement strand
AGTTTTGTTTACCTAAAAGAGGTGTTTTCATCGGTAGAGTTTCAAAAATCAACCTCAAAACTCACCCTTGCTTTAGGTAAGGATATTGCTGGTCAGTCGGTGGTTACGGATTTAGGGGAGATGCCTCATCTTCTCATTGCGGGAACCACGGGTTCCGGTAAGACGGTCTGCGTAAACTCTTTAATACTATCCTTGCTTTTTAAATTTAATCTGGGGGAACTGAAATTTTTAATGGTCGATCCCAAAATGGTGGAGCTCGCGCCTTTTAATGGCATACCTCACCTTTTATGTCCTGTAGTCACAGATGCCAAAAAGGCATCCCATGCCCTGAATTGGGTAGTGAACGAAATGGAGGAGCGCTACCGGCTTTTAGCAAAAATAGGCGTAAGGAATATTGAGACCTATAATGAAAGACAAGAGAAGATTCCTTATATAGTAGTGATTATCGATGAGCTGGCGGATTTGATGGTTGTCTCCAGGGATCAGATTGAAAATGCAATTACGCGCTTAGCGCAACTTTCCCGTGCGGTAGGCATACATTTAATCTTAGCCACACAGAGGCCTTCCGTAGACGTAGTTACCGGCGTCATCAAAGCTAATTTCCCTGCGCGCATCTCTTTTAAAGTCGCGTCTAAAGTAGATTCGCGCACGGTTTTGGATATGAACGGAGCAGATAAGCTTTTAGGCAAAGGCGACATGCTTTTTTTAAGGCCGGGAGAGTCAAAATTGATTCGTGCCCAAGGCTCACTCGTTAGCGATAAAGAGATTGAGCGGGTAGTAGATTTTATCAAGTCCCAGAGTGAACCCATATATGATGAGGAAATCTTAAAGGAGCAACAAAAATCTGTTTTTCAGGAAGGGCAAAAAGACGAACTTTATGATGAGGCAGTCAGGATTATTATGGAAAGCAATCAGGCCTCGGTATCAATACTGCAAAGACGCATGCGCTTAGGATATACGCGCGCCGCCCGTATTATCGATACGATGGAACAGGAAGGTCTCATTGGCTCCTTTGAAGGAAGCAGGCCCCGCAAGATTTTGGTGGATAGAGAGGGGTGGCTTAAGGACGATATGATGCAAGGACAGGAGCAAGGAGCATAAGCGCTATGGATTCCGCAGGTGCAAAACTAAAAAAAATACGTTTGGAAAAGGGCTTAAGCCTTGAGGAGGTACATAAAAAGACAAAGATTGATTTAAAAATCTTAAAAGCCATAGAAGAAGATAGCCTTATTAATCTTAGCCCCGTATATATAAAAGGATTCATAAAGATTTATTGTAAATTTTTAGGAATTGAGCCCAGAGATTATATGCCAAATTATAAAGAACCTCAAAGTACGCCCACATACATATCCGATAAAGCAGAGGAGCCCATATCGTTGCTTAAAACAGCGTCGATTAAATTGGGTTCTTTTAAGCCCAAACAGATAAAAATAAAGACGATTGCAATATCTTTATTAATACTTGTATTTTTTATAGGGTTATTTAATTTAGGCAAGGCTCTCTCTTCTAAACGCAACCTTACGTCTAAGAAAAGTAAAGATATACCGGTAAAAAAAGAAAAGAAAGAAGCACAAGCGCAAACACAAGCGCAGAAAGTTACCGCGCCTCAAACCGCCTCAAGCCCTAAGAATCAGGCAATTACCCCCACACTAGAAGGGATAAGCTTAGGCATACATGCCAAAGAAGATTGCTATATACATTTAAAGACCGATGGCAAGGTTGTTTTTCAGGGTGTCTTAAAAAAAGGTAGGGCCGAAAATTGGCAGGCAAAAAATAAGATAGAATTCTCTTTGGGTAATGCCGGTGTTGTGGATGTGGAAGTAAATGGTAAGCGTATCTTACCTTTGGGCAGAAGAGGCCAGACAGTGAAAAATATAGTGATAGATAAAGAGGGATTAAAGACTAGGCGATGAAGGCAGAAGATAAATACAAAGTTGGCACTTTGACTCCGCTTGAGTGCCATGGTGAGCGTAAGCGAACCATTGGAATATTGAGCCTGGGATGTCCCAGAAACCTTGTAGATTCAGAAAGTATCTTGAATAGGCTTAAGCTAAAAAAGTACCCTCTCGTAGATATAGATAAAGCAGATGTGGCAATAGTCAATACCTGCGCTTTTATAAAGGATGCGACGTCCGAATCCTTAGATGCCATATCGGATTTAATTGATTTAAAAAAAGAAGGTAAGCTCAAGAAGATAATTGTTTATGGATGCTTACCTCAGCGTTATAAAGGAGAATTAAGGGATGAGCTTCCTGAGGTAGATGCCTTTATAGGAAAGATTTCTTTTCCCGTTTATCATACTAACGGTAACCTCAGATTCTCTCTTACGCCCAAACACTACGCATATGTAAAGATTTGCGAAGGCTGCATAAATAATTGTAGTTATTGCGTTATCCCTAAGATAAAAGGAAAATTCACAAGCCTGGATATAAATTCTCTACTCAATAAAATAGAGAGATTCGATAAAGATAAGGTCGCGGAAGTAAATATTATTGGGCAGGATATTACCGGCTACGGCATAGATTTGTACGGCTCTTTAGAATTGCCCGGGCTTTTAAAAAGAATAGTCAAAAAGATAAAAAACATCGGCTGGTTAAGGCTACTTTATCTTTACCCTAATCGCATTAGCGATGAGTTATTGAATTTGATTAAGGATGAGCCTAGGATTTGTAAGTATATTGATTTGCCCGTTCAACATATAAATGACCGTATATTAAGATTAATGCGCAGGCATACGAGAAAGAAGGATATCTTAAAGGTTATTGATAAAATCAGAAAAACAATACCGAATGTAGGCATACGGACTTCGCTTATAGTAGGGTTCCCTTCAGAAACAGATAAGGAATTTAAAGAACTGCTCGAGTTTATTGAAGAGATAAAATTTGAAAGACTGGGCGCATTTATGTATTCCCGCGAAGAAGGAACACCCGCGTATAATTTTAAGAAGCAGGTCTTAAACCGGATAAAATCGGAACGTTTTAATGTGCTTATGTCTTGCCAACAGGAGATTTCCCGCAGCATAAACCAGAAATTTTTAGGTAAAATCCTGGATGTTTTAATAGACGAAAAAGACCCCGCCACGCCAGAGGATAGCGATAGCGGAGGCGGGGCTTACTTAGGCCGCAGCCAATACGACGCCCCTGAGGTTGACGGCCTCGTTTACGTTAGTTCTAAAAGAGAATTAAAACCAGGCGATTTTGTAAAGGTAAAAATTAACGATACCCTGGAATACGATTTAGTAGGAGAGACGCCGTGAATATTGCAAACAGATTAACGCTGTTGAGGATTATTCTTACCTTTGTATTTATGTTTTTTTTATCCTTTCCCTTTAAGGGTTCTTTGGCTCTTTGGGCAAAGGTTATAAGTCTGGCAGTTTTTATTTTTGCCGCTTTATCGGATTTTCTGGATGGCATGATTGCGCATAAGAGAAACATGGTTACTGATTTTGGAAGACTAATGGACCCGATTGCAGATAAGATTTTGGTCCTGGCGGCGTTTGCCGCGTTTGTCCAGATGCAGTTAGTTGACGCCTGGATGTTTGTGATTATTGTCTCCCGCGAAATATTAATCACTTCTCTTCGGTTATTCGCCCTGAACAAAGGAAAGGTGCTTTCTGCAACCCGGGCAGGCAAGCATAAGACCTTATCTCAGATGTTAGTCATATTTGTAATATTGGGATTTATTGTTTTTAAGGAAGTGATGTTGACTTTTTATACCTGGAATCCCATCGGCGAAAAAATATTTCGGCAAGGTATATATATTCTGATGCTGATTACCGTCGGGCTTACCCTTTATTCAGGCCTCTCCTATCTCTGGGATAACCGTAAGATAATTACCAAATTGTAGCTCACCATACATCTTATGAATAACGGCAACTTTTTTTATAAGCTCATCAGCACATTTTTTTATGTCGGCTACCTGCCGTTTTTTCCCGGGACATTTGCCAGTATAGTCGGGTTGTTTTTGTTTTACTTAATGAAAGATAATATTTTTATATATGTATCGGTTACCTTGGTTTTGATGATTTTGGGATTGTTATCCGCCGGCAAAGCAGAGAAGATATTTAATAGAAAAGACGCAGGATGCATCGTGATAGATGAAGTTTCAGGCATGCTCTTGGCTCTTATATTTATACCTTACAGTATAAAATTAGCCATTATTGCCTTTGTGCTATTTCGTATATTAGACGGACTAAAGCCCTATCCGGCGGGCCTGTTTCAGAACCTCAAAGGAAGTCTCGGTATAATGAGTGACGATATTGTAGCGGGGCTATACACAAATATCATTCTTCAGGTAGCCTTGAGGCTAGCTTCTTTTAAAATTTCATAGATAGGACCTTTGGGCGTGAGGGTACTTTTAAATAGAGTAATCTCAGTCACATTAAATTCCAAATTCTCTGTTTGGAACTCCCGCATTACATTTTCTAAATTCTGAACCAACTTCTCTCGATTTAAATACGATCTCAGTCTGCCGATAGTTATATGAGATGAAAAAGGCCTGTCTTCTTTTGGGATGCCTGCTTTTTCAATCCTTTCTTCTAACTCCTTGGCTATTTCTTTAGTTTCACTATCTCCTTTATCAATCCCTGCCCAGATTACCTTAGGATAACTGAGCTTCGGAAAGGCGCCTATAGAGCATAGGTGTATATAAAAAGAGTTTTTATTCTTGGCGATATCTTCAATAATCCGTATAATTTTATCTAATTTTATATCATCAATATCGCCAATAAATTTTAAAGTAAGATGGATGTTCTCAGGCGCAACCCACTTGACGTCTGCTCCCGAACTCTTAAGCTGGTTTTGCAGGCGGCTTAAGGCATCGCGGACTTCTTGAGGTAGTTCAATAGCAATAAATGTTCTCATATAACAATTCCAAAGCCTTTAAAGCTGCTTTTTTTCTTACGGCGGTTCGGTTACCTGTAAAATGAAATTTTTTATGGTGTGGGAAAGTATAAAGCACTTTCCCAACCACTGAAAATCGCTTAGAGTTATCGCCGAAGGCGATTTTCTTGCGGACGTTTTTGTTTTTGCTGTCTATAGCTATAAATACCGTGCCCACGGGTTTTTCAGGCGTGCCGCCGGAGGGACCGGCAATACCGGTTATGCCTATACCAAAATCAGTTTTGGCTATTTTTCTTATAGATTGCGCCATCCTCAAGGCAACAATTTTGGATACCGCACCGTTTTTGATGAGCACGGAGTGAGGAATTTTTAAAATAACTTCCTTGGCTTTATTGCTATAAGCCACTACACCTAAAATAAAATACTGCGAGCTCGCCGGTTGTTGGGTAAGGAGGGAACAGAGGAGTCCTCCGGTACAGGATTCAGCCACGGCAACCGTATTTCTGTCTTTTATCAGACGCTTATGTATTTGATTTATAATATGTTGCATGTATAGATATATTATAAGCTCATTTAAATATATTGACAAGATAAGATTTTTGTTTATAATAATACAAAGGTTAATCTTCGGGGCAAGGCGAAAATCCTGACCGGCGGTTAAGCCCGCGACCCCCAACCACTTTCGTATTTAGCCTTAAAGCTATACTGAAAGTGGTGGGGGGAGATCTGGTATATTCCAGAGCCGATGGCGCCACAGAAAGTGGCGTGCCGATGCATCTGTTTGCATCGGGCGTTCCAGAATAAAAAGAACGCCAATGGCACACCCAAACCTATTGGTTGGTTTGGTGTGCGCTACTGCGCAAGGTCCAGAGGGGAGAAGATTAATGTTTCCTTCCTTTACCCGAAGATCATCTTCGGGTTTTTTAATGAGCGCATAACTTACGCGACTTGATTTTTCGTGAGAAAAGACAGAGAAAATCAGGAGCGTAAGTTATATGCGCGAATTAATCCTCGAAATTGGACATGTCCAATTTCGAGGATAGGTTCAAACAATAATTTATGGAGCGAGCACCCGGCTTTATAGGAATAGCCGGTGTGCCGCTTGTGCGGCAAGCGAACGTAAATTGTATGCACGAACTTATGTTCAATACAATTCAGGAAATATTAGCGGACTTAAAGAACGGCAGGATGGTTATCGTGGTAGACGATGAAGACCGTGAGAATGAAGGCGATTTAGTCATGGCTTCATCTTTTGTCAGGCCGGAAGATATAAATTTTATGGCCAAGTTCGGCAGAGGCCTCATCTGTGTGCCTATGGAAGAAGAGAGGTTAAAGAAGCTGAATTTACAGCCAATGTTAGAGAATAGAGAAGCATCCAATAAAAAGGACCCTTTCTCGACTGCCTGGATGATTTCTGTAGATGCCAGCCACGGTATTACAACAGGTATCTCTGCTTATGACCGCGCGCAGACGATAAAGGTCCTCATAGACCTTAAGACTAACCCCGAAGATTTGATCCGGCCAGGGCATACTTTTCCTTTAAAGGCAGTTAAGGGAGGTGTTTTAGTGAGGGCAGGGCATACCGAAGCAACGATAGACCTGATGAGATTGGCGGAACTTTATCCTGCAGGCGTAATATGTGAAATTATGAATGACGATGGCACCATGGCAAGATTTCCGCAACTACTCGAGTTTGCTAAACAGCATAATTTAAAAATCTGCTCTATCGCTGAACTTATTGAATATCGCCGGCGTTTTGAGAAAATGGTCGAGAGAATCCCAGAGACCGTTCTTCCTACCGAATTCGGTACATATAAGTTAATTTTATATCGGGATTTAATCAATAATCTCTTTCATATCGCGCTTACTATGGGCGAATGGAATAACGAAGCAGTCTTGGTACGGGTGCATTCGGAGTGTTTGACGGGCGATGTATTTAGTTCTTTGCGTTGCGATTGTGGCCGGCAATTGAAGAAGGCAATGCAAATTATTGAGCACGAAAGAAAAGGTATTATTCTTTATATGAGTCAGGAAGGCCGCGGCATAGGATTGGTAGATAAAATCCGCGCTTATAATTTACAGGATAAAGGAATGGATACTGTCGAGGCCAATGAGGCCTTGGGCCATAAAGCGGACTTGCGGGATTACGGAATCGGTGCGCAGATTTTGGTAGATTTGGGGCTGAAGAATATTAGACTCCTGACCAATAACCCCCGCAAGATTGTGGGTTTGGAAGGTTATGGTCTTCGTGTAATTGAGCGTATTCCCTTAGAGATAGAGCCCAATCCTTTGAATTATAATTATCTTAAGACCAAAAAAGAAAAGTTGGGACATCAGTTGAAAATATAATAGTATAAAAATTAATTTGATTGCACAGATTATCCCGCCAAGCTTATCTATTGAAGGCGGGATCCCGCTGCGCGGGAAAAATCACCTGTCTGCCGGCAGGCAGGGATTACACAGATTAAATTAACAACGGCGGTAATCTGTGTAATCTTTTAAAAATCTGTGTAATCATTTTAAAAAAGGAGGGTAGAATGACCAAGACGTTCGAAGGCAATTTAATTGCCAAAGGCAAGAAGTTTTGCCTTATTGCTTCGCGCTTCAATGATTTTATTACCAAAGATTTAGTTTCGGGATGTTTGGATACATTGCTAAGACACGACGCAGAAGATAGAGACTTAGCAGTGGTTTGGGTTCCCGGCGCATTTGAAATTCCGACCGTCGCGCAGAGATTAGCTAAATCAAAGTCATACGATGCACTGATTTGTTTAGGTACGGTTATCCGCGGCTCTACCCCTCACTTTGAGTATATTGCTTCAGAGGTAGCTAAGGGAGTAGCCAGGGTTTCGCAGGATACGGGATTACCCGTAATCTTCGGTGTGATTACAGCCGACACCATTGAACAGGCGATTGAGCGCAGTGGAACAAAAGAGGGCAATAAAGGTAGAGACGCTGCTCTTTCTGCCATTGAGATGGTGAATCTTTTAGCGCAGATCAAATAAATTCGATGCGTAAACGCACGCGTGCAAGAGAATTGGGCCTGCAGGTGCTTTATCGAATGGATATTACCCATGATACTTACGAAGTTTCGCTGAATAATCTTTGGCAGGCGCATACGGAAGAGACTATAGAGGAAGAAGTAAAGAATTTTACCTGTGAACTTGTTAAAGGAGTGGCCGACAATTTCGAGGTAATTGATAAAAAGATTGCCCAATACGCCACTAACTGGCAACTTGAACGCATGGCAGTTGTTGATAGAAATATACTCCGCCTGTGTAGTTTCGAGCTCATGTTTCGGCCTGATATCCCCCCTAAAGTGTCTATTAACGAAGCAGTGGAGCTGGCTAAGAAATATTCCGATAAAGAAGCGGCTAAATTTGTCAACGGCGTTCTGGATAAAATAAAATTAAAGCAAGACCAATGAAGTTTGCTGATTTGCACCTACATACTTTGTTCTCCGATGGCACTTATACGCCGGAGGAACTTATTCAAGAGGCAGAAAAACAGGGCCTCTCGGCAATTTCCGTGGTTGACCACGATACAGTCGAGGGAATCGAGCCTACCATAGAAATAGCCAAATCTAAAAATATAGAAGTTCTCTCCGGAATAGAACTCAGCGCCGAATACGACGGCTTAGAAATTCATATCTTAGGATACTTGATTGACTATAAGAGAAAAGACTTACTGGAAAGATTGGATTCTTTAAAGGAAAACCGTATCGAGCGTATCTATAAAATATTGGATAAGTTGAAAGGTATGGGCATAATCTTGAAGGCGGAAACCGTATTTGATCTGTCAAAACAAGGCACGGTAGGCAGGCTCCATATTGCCCGGGCAATGGTAAAGGATGGTTGGGTGAGCTCAATATGGGAAGCCTTCCACAAATATATCGGCGATAAATGCCCGGCCTATATCTGCGGTTTTAGATTCTCACCGACGGAGGCGATAAAATTAATTAAAGATGTTGACGGTATCCCGGTCCTGGCACATCCTTATACGCTTAATAGAGACGAATTAATACCTCAATTTGTCGAACAGGGGCTTTTAGGGTTAGAGGCGTATTACCCCCAACATACGCAAGGCATGGTTAATTTTTACCTAAACTTGGCGACAAAATTTAATTTATTAGTTACTGGCGGCTCGGATTGTCACGGTAATGCCAAACCCGAAGTTAAGATAGGTTCGATGAAAATACCCTATGAGTTAGTAGAGAAATTGAAAGCAGCAAAGGCGCAAACACAAGCAAAATGAATATCCGCGAGAAATATATGAATTTAGCTTTGAGGCTTGCCTTAAAAGGAAAGGGCAAAACCAGTCCCAATCCTATGGTAGGGGCTCTGGTAGTAAAAAACGGTCGTATAATAGGCAGGGGTTATCATGAAAAAGCAGGCTCTGCCCATGCAGAAGTCATGGCTTTAGATGAGGCGGGCAAATACGCAAAGGGCGCATGTCTTTATGTAACTTTAGAGCCCTGCACGCATTTTGGCAAGACTCCTCCTTGCGTGGACAGGATAATCAGAAGCGGAGTAAAAGAAGTTATCGTAGGCATGCTTGATCCCAATCCTTTAAATAACGGCCGGGGTATCCAGATACTGAGGCAGAATAAGCTCAAGGTTGAGGTCGGATTCTTAGAAGATAAGTTAAGAAGATTGAATGAGGTCTTTATAAAATATATTACTAAAAGGATGCCCTTTGTTACGGTTAAGGTAGGGCAATCCTTAGACGGTAAGATTGCTACTAGAACCGGCGATTCTAAATGGATAACCTCTGATAAATCACGTGCTTATGTCCATCGCCTACGCCGGAATTACGATGCTATAATGGTCGGCGTCAATACCATTTTAAGAGATAATCCCATGCTGGATGCCTGGTTTTCTCATAAACGGCCCATAAAGATTGTGGTAGACAGTCAATTAAGTATTCATCAGGATGCAAATATATTTTCTCGCAATAGCTCAGTAATAATCGTAACTTTGGCTATTTCGCCGGGCCAGGAAACCGAAAATAGAAAGATTTTATCCGCTAAAGCAAAAATATTGGAAGTAAAAGAAAAAGCAGGTCAGATAAATCTCAAGGATATGATGAAGAAATTAGCGCAACTTGAAATAACCAACATCCTCGTTGAGGGCGGCGGCACATTGATTGGCACGTTGTTTGATGAAGGTTTTGTGGACAAGATACTATTCTTTATCAGCCCCAAGATCATCGGTGGCAAGGAGGCGGTTAATTCGGTGATGGGTAAGGGTGTTTCGCGGGTAACTCAGGCAGTGAAATTAAAAGAGGTTAAATTAAGGCGCATAGGCGAAGATTTCTTGGCGGAGGGATATATAAAATAAGATGTTCTCCGGTATAGTTGAAGAATTAGGCGAAGTAAAAAAAATATCCAAACAAGGCAGAATCACTTTGTTTGAAGTTAAAGCGGATAAGGTATTAGAAGATATTAAAATAGGTGATAGCATCTCTGTAAATGGAACTTGCCTGACGGTAATAAAAAAGGGATTAGGCGCATTAAGTTTCGAAGTAATGCAGGAGACCTTTAAAGGCACAAATTTAGGTTTTTTAAGTATAAAAGATAAGGTGAACTTGGAGCGGCCGCTGAAGATAGGAGAAAGGCTCTCCGGTCATTTTGTTACCGGGCATATCGATTGCATAGGGGGCATCCGTCGAAAAAACTATATCAACGATAATTTATGTTTTGAGATTGCCATACCCGCTCAATTCATGTCCTATGTTCAAGACAAAGGTTCTATCGCGGTGGACGGGATAAGCTTGACCGTGGTCAATAAGAAATCCGATACTTTTAGTGTATATGTTATTCCTCACACCCTAAAAAATACCACTTTAGGTTTTAAGGGCCCATCGGGTGAGGTGAATGTCGAATTGGATATCCTGACCAAAAGGATGAAGAATACTCAAGAAGCCTTTTCCATATGAAACAGCTCTTTTCTTTATTATTCTTGGTTTTTTGGTTTATTTTTTTATTGGTGACCGTTTTTCTTATTTATCATAACCTTAATAAAAAAAGATGGTCAGACTATTATTCTATTAAGCCTTATCTGAAAAATCTAGCCGACCCTATCCTGGAAAAAGAGATAGTGTTCTATTTGAGCAAGAAATTAGAAATATATGAGGGGGAGTTTGAAATTTTGGATATAGTAAGGTTAGATACGAATGAGAAAATCGGCATAGATTATATTTTGCTTACCATTAAAACGCCTAACGGGAAACTATGTCAGGTTACCGTTTTTAAAAAGTCTTATCCCTGGGCAAAATGGGAGATTGATCCGGCGAGTTTCAATGTTGTGGAATTCCCCGAGTCAAGGCATTCTTTTGACGTTGAAGTCCCCCAATGGATGCAGGATTATTTAGAAATTACTCCAGAGCAGGTTTACGAATATTATAAAAAGCATCCCGATATAGATTTAAAAAATATAGAGTCTATCTTTTTGGATAAAAAAACAGGAGAATTCAGATTGCCTTCTGATTGGTTTGAGACAGTAAAATTGGAGACGCACTACAAATTGATAATAAGCAGCACCACGCCTGTTAGGTGGAAACCTAATGTAAAAGAAAAGCGTTCGGGACTTTATTGGAAGCCCGACTATCCTACGGGTTATTTAGGTGCTGGTTACCGTGAATACCTTTATGATAAAATAAAACAGGAAAATTAGGCGTAAGTGGAGTCTCCCACGGACTAAAGAGGCTGTCCGACAATTGTCATTGCGAGGGAGCGAAGCGACCGAAGCAATCTCAAAAAAGGGATTGCTTCGCCCCTTCGGGGCTCGCAATGACGGTTACTGGACAACCTCTAAAGTCCGAAGGACTCCAGTAACGAGGAGCAAGGAGTAGAAGTGTTTTTAGAGTCTTTTAAGATTACGAGTCTTGCTGTTAGCCAGATTTTTCTCTTGGGAGCGATAGGATATTTTTTAGTCAAAAAAGAAATCTTAGGGCTCGCCGGCTTAAATTCTTTGTCGCGCTTGGTCGTTGAGATTACCCTGCCGATTTTAATCTTCTGTCAATTAGTAAAAGATTTTAGTTTCAATCTTTATCCGGATTGGTGGATTTTTCCCTTAATAAGTATTGCCATAACTATTTTCGGTTTGCTTGCGGGATTTTTATTCAGCTCATTTTTAAACGGTTCTCAATATAGATTACAGTTTTTAGGTTCAATTGCTTTTCAGAATTCAGGCTATCTTCCTTTGGCATTGGTAGCGGCGTTACTGCCCAAAGATAAAATAGACCCGATGTTTATATATCTATTTTTATTTCTTTTGGGATTTAATTTAGTGATGTGGTCATTGGGGGTGTATATGCTTACCTTCACCAGGGCTAAGAGATTTGAATTAGGCAGTCTTTTTAGCCCGCCGGTAATAGCCACAATTTTTAGCTTGCTCTTTGTATTCCTGGGTTTAAACAAATTTGTTCCGGATGCAGTGCTTAGGCCTCTGCGTATGGTGGGTGACTGCACTTTACCTTTGGCAATGTTTGTGGTGGGCGGTAACCTTGCCGATATACATCTGGCACGCCTCGATAAAAAGGCGATATTCTTGATATCCTTAGCCAAACTGATAATACTGCCGCTTTTGGGTTTGGCGTTAATTATAAGATTTAAACTTCCGGATTTAATGGGTTTATTGATTCTGATGCAATTAGCCATGCCGCCGGCTACATCCCTATCCATAATTATCCGGCATTATCATAAAGAGGATTTACTTATCAGTCAGGCTGTATTCTTTGGCCATCTCCTAAGCCTTATCACCATACCCTTGTTTTTAAGTTTGTATTTTACGCTGGGCATGATAAAATAAGTGAGGACATAACTTACGGAATATCGTATTAGAAACTTACTGACGTAAGTTATTGTCCGAACTTATACCGGCGAATAAGCCAAAATTATCCCACGGGGATAGCCCTTCCTAATACCTTATTAAGGAAGGGGCTTATCAAAGAGAATTTTGGCTTAGCTTATGAGCCGGTAGGTATAGATTAATAACATGTATTCTCTCGCTTAAACACTTGAAAATTTCTGCGAAATTTTCTGCGTGAACTCGGGGTTAATTCGTCCCGACGATACCTGCCTGCCGGCAGGCAGGTATCGGGGCTCATTTAATGGCTAAAAATATTACTACTAACCGCAAGGCTTACCGAGATTATGCAGTTTTAGAAACCGTTGAATGCGGCATAGAACTAAAAGGGAGTGAGGTAAAATCAGCAAGGGCGGGCAAGATAAATTTAGATGATAGTTTTGCTCGGGTTGAAAACGGCGAAGTTATATTATATAATACGTATATCAGCCCATATGAGCAAGCCAGTTACTTAAATGTTGAGCCCACGCGGCCCAGGAGATTACTTCTGCATAGTAATCAGATAAGGAAAATAACCGGACAACTCGCTCAGAAGGGCCTTACGCTTGTTCCTATGAAGGCGTATTTTAGCGAGCGCGGTTTTGTCAAGATAGAACTTGCTCTTTGTAAAGGCAAAAAACTCTATGACCGTCGAGAAGACATCAAGCGCCGGGAAGCAGAATTGCAGATACGCAGGGCGCTTAAGAGCAAAAATAGAAGATAAATCCAAAATCCAAAATCCAAAATTCAAAATAAATTCCAATGTTTTAAATTCAAAACTTTTGAAAATTTGAATTTGGGATTTGTTTTGGATTTGGTGCTTTGAATTTTAAATTTAAACCATGGGGGTGAAAGGGCTCGACTTAAGGATAATCGGGTAAAAGTAGCATGTCGCGGAGGCAAGGTTGGCCGCGTTAACAATCCTTGCAAAATACAAACGCAAACACGCAAGTGTCACGTTTATTAGCAGACAGATACAGTGCGGTTCCAGCAATGAGACTGCCTGTTATACCTGCTATGCCAAGCCTCATTCCTTAATTAAGGGATGAGCCTCAAGCCAATCTGCCTAAGGGTTGGGTTTGAGTGGGTAATTTAGGCTGGTTCTGGTAAATTAGCCTTTGTGACCAGGATGAGACTTTAAAAGGCTGCGTTTCGACAAACCATGTTTATCGGGGTTATCGGGATTAAGCGTAAAAGATAAACTAAGCATGTAGCGACTTTTATTTGATTACTTAGGGACCGGGGTTCGAATCCCCGCACCTCCACCAAATCTTTCATCAATGAAAGATTTGGTGGATGCCGAAATCCTGCCTACCGGCAGGCAGGAATGTATTTCGGCGCCACCCATTCCTTTCTTTTCCAGTTTCCCTCCCGAAGTGCGTGTGTAGCTAAGGCACTTTACATAGCTGCTTGAAA
>Ga0315282_10010990_pt1 | contig 14104 bp, 15 predicted proteins | sample YL17G07_20_MG_FD_203693 | JGI IMG/M metagenome (GOLD analysis project Ga0315282, IMG submission 203693) | Sediment microbial communities from Yellowstone Lake, YNP, Wyoming, USA - YL17G07_20 | ecosystem: Environmental > Aquatic > Freshwater > Lake > Sediment | place: USA: Wyoming | collected... | reverse complement strand
ACATTAGCCCCCAAGTCTATTTTTTCCTCCACGACTTTGTAGCGAATAGCAGTTTTTTCATCTACCTTGACAATTTTTTCTTGAATATCTGAAGGTTCGGTTAAACCTATTTTCATAATTCACCTCCTTTAAGAAAATTTTTAATTACTGTGATTGGGATTCAGCATACCAGCAGACTTGTGCCGCTGTTGCGCAACGGACATATACTTTAACCGCATTTCCGGCATCAAATTGTAAAGTTCCGCCACTGGGAAAGAGCAATCCTCCGGTTGAAGCGCTGACCGTGTTGTCAAAAGACCAGTACATATCGTAGCCGGAACGGTTATGTAAAACCAGAAAAACCCTGTTGCTCTGATTGCTTGAAGGCACCTGATACCAAGTATTAGCATCAGTTAAAGTTACCGACCCCGTAGTTTGGGAACCGCCTAAAGGCTCGATGCCAATCGGGTCGGGAATGCCGGTACCGCCAAATTGGATTGCTTGAGCTTTACGGGTAAAAAGAAAATAAACCAGACCTCCTAAACCTAAAGATCCTAAAGTCTTTAAAAAAAACCTTCTATTTTCGTCAATTTTTTCTGGAATAACTGTTGGTAAAGCGGTGTTTTCTTTTTTTGGTTTTTGTCTAATAATGATAAAGATATTTAAGAAAAATCCTCCCATAAGCAAAAAAGGCAAAAGGGTAAGGAAACTATGAACCAGATTAGAAATAGGAATCGACAAAATGAAGCCACTGCCGAAAAAAGCTAAAATGAAGGCAAAGAGGAAAATGATCAAAAAGAAAATTATGCGTGATGCTTTATTTTGACTTTTTGACTTTGAATTTCTTCCAGTGTGTGTGTGTGTGTGTGAACATGTCTTATTAGTGCTCTAAAGAATTTGAATTTGGGTTATTGACATAATGACTTTTATTTAGTATATTATAAAGTGTTTTACAGTACCGCCGAGAAATCGGCGGTTTATTTTTTTACTTTCGTTTTTATATCTTCTAAAAAGAAATGTTTATCTGATGTCAGTCTTATTTCCCATGAAATTGTTTTTCTTGATGAATAAACAACTACTTTTTTCTGAAACTGCTTTTGCAAAACCCTTGCCAAATAAACAAAATCAGAATCACCGGAGAATAAGACTAAAACATCAAAATTATTTACTTCAAGAAGGATATCGATTGCCATCTCGACATCACAATTTGATTTATAGATAACTTTTTCTTGCTTGTCTTTGATTATTTTAAGGGGTTTTGTTACCGTTTTCATCCCCATTTCGCGCAAGCGAAGAAGGAACTTTTTCATTTTTTGGTCACTATCTTTGATTCCGGTATAGTAACGGGTTTCAATTACATCAAAGTCTGCTGAGATTAGCCGAAGTGTCTTTTTCCAACTGATATTCCACCCTAAATGCTTTTGGGTGTAAAAAATATTAGCGCCGTCAATAAAGACTTTTGCTTTTGGTTTTGGGTTTTGAGCTTTCGATTTTCCCATAATCTCTATCTCTTTTTTATACCACACTCCAACCCTTTTTGTTTCCGACAGAAACTATCCCAGAAAATAGTGGAGCCGGAAACTCGTTGTGTGTGTGTGAACATTCTTATTGGCATAATTTGAAATTTACAATTTTATTTGACAAACGGTTTCATATTTGGTATAAAATAACCATCACGATGAGAGGACTACCAAAGGCGGACCTTGTTCCCCGCGGGAATGCCTCTCTTTTTATTTTCCTTTCCTAACTCTTAGTTTTTCCTTTAAAGCCGATATAACCACAATATATTCAGTAAATTTTCTAAGCAAAGACGAATATCTTTCATTCGGAGTGATAATTTTAAAGAGTTTGTCCTTGCCTTCAAGATATTCAATTAGGCAGTGGAAATCACCATCACCTGAAACGATAATCGCTTTATTATAATTTTTGTATTCGATCATTGTGTGTAAGACCAGTTCGGCGTCCACATTCCCTTTAATTTTTACTTTACCTTTATTTTTCCTAAGTTCGAGCGTAGGCTTGAAGATGCATATGTAACCGACTGATTGTAAATATGTATACAAGCTTTGATTACCTTCAACAAAACCTATAAATAAGAACGTTTTTTTAACGCGATATTTTGTGATTAAATATTGGCGGAACCTACCAAAATCCAACCTCCAGCCTTGAGATTTAACACCTAAGTTCAGATTTTGGCTATCGATGAAGGCATACACCTTTACTTTTTCCATCTATTTATTTTGTATCAATTATTGACCTTGTTTGCAACAGAGAATAAAAGCAAATAAAAGCAAATGCAAGCACCAGTTGTTTTTGGTTTTTAAATTATGTATAAGAAAAACAGTTTAACCTTAAAAAAGTTCTTTTAACCCCGCCGTTTTGAAATTTTAAAAAACAGCGGGGGCGTTTTTTCTTCCGTTCTTTTTTTACGGCAACTCTGGCCGGACTTAAAAATATCCCTTTGCAGCGCTATCTGCGGAGCACTTCGACTCCGCTCAGTGTAAAGCGGGCGCAGCCAGCGCTGCCCCAACTTCTGCTTCCATTTCCTGATGGTGAACTACCGTTTAATTCTTTCAAACTCTGTTATAGATGAGTTTATTCAAACGCTCAAGGATTGGAGGATTATTTTTCAGCAATATTCTTTTGTTATTACTCCAATCGTCAAATAAAGAGGAATTAGGTTATTTCTATTTTTTTATTTCTTAAATCAAAAGAAATTCTGAAATGATCAAAAAAGCCTTTTTGACCTAATATAATTGGATACGCTAATTCTTGCGAAAAATAAAATGGACAATCGTAACCCTTCTCGCAGGCATATAAAGTAATTGTTTTCTTTTTGGTTGGAAACTCTTTTTTATTTGCAGCGGTAAATCTTATTTCCTCTTTGTGGTGAAAATTTATCCCAAGCTAGATTCCTATATTCTCTTGGCAAAAACAAACATCTGCACCGGAATCAATGAGGGCAAAAACTGGACTTGTTATTTTGTGGGTTTTACGGTAGGAAGTGCAATGTACGGATATTTAGCCATTAAGTAACGATCCCAAAATAATTTTTCAAGGCAGGTAACAAGACTACTTCGTTACTTCTACCTTTCACTTTTTTTGAGATATCTTCAAATGATTTTGCATGGGCGATTACATTATACTTCTTATCTAATGCTATCCACCCAGATTTATAGCTTTGTAATTTTCTCGTTAAATCTATTGCTGTCATAGGTTTTTATTAAATGGCTAATATTTTAAGGATATCTATACTATTATAATAATCATGTCAGATCAAATTTTCAAGTGCTTTTTTGGCATAATAGACGAACTTATTCAAACGCTTAAGGATTAAAGGATTATTTTTCAGGACTATCCTCCTCTCCAAAACTTAGAGCTGAGTTTTCATGGAAAATCACATTCATGATCTATATGCTAAAAATCCCATTGGTCTACTTTTTCTGAAATTTCTCATGGCAGCTTGGATCGTCGATGAGCTGTTGAGGGCAGCTCTTATATCATCCTCCGTAACCAGTGAAGTGTCACTCCTCATAGCTTTAGTTTCTAAAATAATTTGGACAATATGTTCAATATCTCTTCCGCTTATACCTTCAAACAAACGACCGATTTTGAGAAAATCTATACGATCAGAGGTTAGTAATCTTCCTGCTCTTTGGCAAGCTCTGCCAAGATGGATTTCGAATATATCAGCAATTCCTGAAGGATTAGGTAACCCAAATTTAATCTCTTTAGACATGCGAGATAAAAAGGCAGGATCAAGTACTTGTCGATCATTGGTAGCCGAAATCATCGTCACCCCATCTTCTGTTAAGAGACCGTCGATTTCCGCAAGGATAATAGCAAGTACTTTTCTTGTCGCTTCGTGAGTGGTTTCTCTTCGTATGGACGCTAGAGAATCCACTTCATCCAAAAACAAAATACAGTGGCCATGTTCCTTCGCTTCTGCCTGGCAAATCAGAAAAACTGCTTTAGTATTTTTAGTTGGATCACCATACCATTTTGAGTCTATATTTGCTGCACTGACATAGGCAAAGGGAAATTGTGTTTCAGCAGCAATCAATTTGGCTGTTAAAGTTTTGCCTGTTCCTGGTTCACCTACAAATAGAATACCTCGTGGTGCTACGATTCCCCACCTTCGATATTTTTCGGGATCTCTCAATTGATCAATAAGTAATCTAGCTTGTTCTACAGCAGCTGGTTGTCCACCTATATCAGCAAAAGTGACATTAGGTCTTTCTTCGAGCATAATTGCTTGTCGTAGGTTTTCATCGATGGTCCCTTCTTGATGTTTATATACGGTTGTACTTTTTGCCGGTGCTTTTGAAGGTGCAATGATTAAAGTCTCATTGGGAATATCTATTCCGTTTGTTTGATATAAAACTGTTACAAAAATACGGAGAATATTAAGTCCTTTTGTTAATTCTCTTTCCAGTTCTTCTTTTGAGTTTATAGGAGAAGGAGAAGCATAGCCAAATTCCTTAGGTCCAAACTTAGCTATCACGCGCCGATTTTCTTGTCCAGTTTTTTTATGTCCTATTACTTGATACAGTCTATGCCTAGTAACACGTAGTCGATCATCTATGAGTGTTCTCAATTGTAATTCAAAAGTTTTAGCTTGCTCAGGATCTGAAGTAATATTTCTTATATCTGTAGAATAAGGTCTATTTAGACTCAAATAAAGTCCCACACAGTTATCTCCATGCAGGAAAATTTGGGGAACTCCACCAATCACCCCAACTGTCGGACCGGCATTTATTTCTGTTTGTCTATTCTGTTGCATTATTCTCCATGCATCCTCCAGTTCATGAATTTCGAACCCAAAAGGAGAGGAGTATTGCCGTATATCTGGACTTTTCGGTACTGAATTACCTTCTACTGCTGGCATATATCTTGCGCAGATTATAGCATTTCCAGTTCTAGATGATTAAATTGAAAGTTATGTAAGTGATTGTATGCTCCGATACAATGAAATTAGGAAAGGAAATTTAAGGAGAAAAGAGGACCTCTTGTAAACGGCGTTAGAACAACTTTTTCTAATATGTGAGCCCGGTGCGAATCGAACGCACAACCGTCCCGTTAAGAGCGGGATGCTCTACCAATTGAGCTACGGGCCCTGAAAATTTTTTCTTCTGAAATTTATATTTAAATTTCAGAAGCTACTTAGTAGCTTAAAAAATTTTTAGGGTAAACCCTTCTGAATTAATTTCATCTTATAGTTTCTTTCCCAACTTTTTATACTTGCTTCTCTTTTTTTCGCTTCTTGCTGTGTATTATAACGTTCGTAGTAAACGATGTGTATAGGTCTTTTACCTCTTAGTGATTTCGCTCCTAATTTATTATCCGTATTATGTTCTTTCTCTCTTCTTTTTATGTCTGTTGTAATACCGGTATATAAAGTATTATCTTTACATTTGGCGATATATACGTACCAGTACATTTTGCGTTTTTCGCAGAATATCCCGATTAAATCGGGATTTCTGCGCTCCTGAAGGGAATCGAACCCCCATCTGCGGTTCCGAAGACCGTTGCTTTATCCATTAAGCTACAGGAGCATATTTTCCATAAATTATATCATTAATAAGACCCGCCTGCATCGCCTTATAGCGAAGCTACTTACAGGCAGGTATAATACGTACTATGGATTTACCCCAGTAGAACGCTTGCCGTTCCCGAAGCTTACAGCTTCGCGTCACGGTGTCGCGTCTACGGGGCAAGCAATTGCTTATGCTACAAGATTATATAAGAAACTTTGCTATAGTTGCCCACATAGATCACGGCAAATCGACTCTTGCTGACAGGTTATTGGAAAAAACCGGCACTATTGATAAAAGACACATGAGACAGCAGGTTTTAGACAGTAATCCAATCGAACGAGAGCGTGGTATAACTATTAAACTCGCGCCAGTGCGGATGAAATATGTTTTGCCAGCACATTTACAAAAAATTCTCAATTCTCCTGCCTCGCCGGCAGGCAGGCAATTCTCAATTCTCAATTTGATCGACACTCCCGGTCACGTGGATTTTTCTTATGAAGTTTCAAGATCTCTTAGGGCTTGCGAAGGCATCATCCTTGTGGTTGATGCCACACAGGGCATACAGGCACAGACTGTAGCCCATATGCAGCTTATAAAAGAAGCAGGTCTTACTGTCATTCCTGTTATCAACAAAATCGACCTTCCCGGAGCCAAAATTGCCCAGGTGAAAAAAGCCATTTGTCAAGCTTTCGGATTTAATGATAAAGATGTCATCGATATTTCTGCCAAAGACGGCACCAATATTGATCAAGTTTTGGAAGCGGTGGTTGCAAGGATTCCACCACCTTCCGGCAAGACCTCCTTGCCGCTTCGTTCGTTAGTATTTTCATCACTTTATGATCCGCATAAAGGGGTAATTATATATGTGCGGATAATGGACGGTGAAATAGACAATAAAAAGTCATGCCAGTTTCATGCATCCAAGGCGATCTTTACGCCGCTTGAGGTAGGTGTTTTTACTCCCCAGATGATCAAAGTTGATAAATTACAGGCGGGAGAGGTGGGTTATGTTGCTACCGGTCTTAAGGATCTTAGTTTTGCCCGCGTAGGCGATACCCTGACACATGAAGATTCCTCCTGTCAGCCTTTGCCCGGTTATAAGGAACCCAAACCGATGGTTTTTTTAAGTCTTTTTCCCACAGACAATAACGAATATCTCCATCTTAGAGAAGCCTTAGAAAAATTACATCTTAGTGACAGTTCTTTTACTTTCAAACCGCATGCATCACTGGCTCTAGGTAAAGGTTTCCTTTGCGGATTTTTAGGACTTCTTCATGCGGAAATAGTAAAAGAGAGGCTTGAGCGAGAATTCTCGCTTGATATCATTGCCACGACGCCGACTGTTGAATATACGATCAGTTTGACGGGAGGTGAAACTCTGCTTATTCATACGCCGGATGATTTTCCCGATCCTTCACGCATCAAAATTATTCTTGAACCGGTCATGTATGCGGTTATTTATGCTCCGAGAGAATATGTAGGCAGCATTATGCAACTTTGTCAGGATAAACGTGCAGAGTTGGTCAATCTGGAATACGTCAGTGGACAGGCAAAATTTACCTATCTTATTCCCCTATCCGAAATGATTATTGATTTTTTTGACAGCCTCAAATCGATCACCTCCGGCTACGCGAGTCTTGATTATGAATTTTTTGAGCTTCGCCCTGTTACGGCAGTAAAACTTGATATCCTGCTTAACAGAAAGCCTGTCGAGGCGTTTTCTCAAATTGTGGTTAGTCAGAAAGCAGTGAAAATAGGTAATAAAATGGTTGAGAAATTGAAAACACTTATTCCCCGCCACCAGTTCCAAATACCGATCCAGGCGGCAGTGGGCGGCAAAATTATCGCCAGGGCAGATGTAAAATCATTCCGCAAAGATGTCACCGCGAAACTTTACGGGGGCGATCAGACGCGGAAAGACAAATTACTTGAGGCGCAAAAAAAGGGTAAAAAAAGGATGCGCCAGTTTGGAGAAGTGAATATTCCCCAGGAAGTGTTCCTTAATATCTATAAATCTTAGACAATCTCTTCTTTTTTCAGGTGGACAAAGTGAACCCATTCGTCAATCACTTCCACAATTGCCTTAAGCGGCATTTCGATGATGAAGTCAAAAATAAATATCAGGATGTTGAACTTAGCCAACACTTCTCCAGAGAGCCATTGACCGACCCGAAGAATCGGCAGGAAGAAAAAGTCTACCAATGGAGTGAGCGGTCCCTCTTTATCAACCACCAGATATTCGTGGGTGATGGCAGTCACCCTGAAAGCAAAGAAAGCCACCAGTGTCACAAAAAATATGAAGATGCCCTGGCTGACCGGATTGAAATTGAGCTTGGAAAGAGCGTAGATGATCGCGCCGAAAGTGACGATGTAGGTGAAAAGATAAAAGGCAGTGAAAAGGGTGGTGAAAAGCACGCTTTTTCCCTTGGCATATTTCTCTACTGATACAGAAGCGGATGTTTCTGCTGGATCTTGGCCGATGATATTTTTTATATAATTAAATATTTTGCGCGTATTTTCATCACCGGGTACGGTCACCGAGAGAATGATGATCGACATTAAAAGAGGCGGAAAAATGATGTTAATGATAATCGGGAGGTAAGAAATGGTTTTGACGACGTACATGTCGTACGGAATTTCTATAATAAAGGCAAATATCACCTTGGTCAGGACGATGTAGATGAAGGAGCGGATACCCATTCTCCTAAGTCTGCTTTTGGTTTCTTCGTATCTTTTTCTGCATGCTTCATCTACTTTATGCTTAAGAATGGTTTCATCTTTAAGAATCTGTTCGATACTACGCGGATTTTGTTCAAAGATGTCCTGGAGGATAAAAAAGGGCGGCATCTGTTTTTTGAAAAAGTTACGGATTTTATCCTTTAGGGGGTGCACCAGACTTGCCTCAATATCTTTATACACATCGTAATATCTAGGCAATACTTTATCCGCAGTCTGCCATGAAATTTCCGTGATCTCCGGAAGCATTAACCGCAAAAGACTGTAGCGGATAGTAGAGTTATCACTGTGGGCAAAAGCCCGTTCGACAGCGATATATGCCTGAATGTCCCTTTCCTGTTCGTTGTCATCAACAGGCTTAAGATTATTGCGCACCAGCTGGTAAACAAAATGGATAAAAGCTTCCCTTCTGGCAATGTTCGGATAGAGAATTTCGTCAATCTCACATGAGAGTACTTCTAAAGTGAATGAAGCAATTTTTTCCTGCTCCCCTCCTTTTCTTCCGGCCGAGATTTCATTGCGCAGAAAAAAATATTTGTCGATTGCTGATTGTACTTTACTGATGGCATCCTCGCCGATAGTACCATTCTCATAGTAGCGCGCCCAAAGCAGCTCTTTAATAAGCGGTTCAGCAATGTCTCTTCCGTTTTCGTTCAGGACCATTCTTCTTTTGAGAATCCGCTCAATGGCAGCGCGTCTGATGAGGTGTTCTTCCCGAAATTCGACGGCATTGCGCATTTTTTCGTAGAGAAAAGCCAGAAACGAAACGGTTTGTGAAACGGAGATTTTATTCGGTGAAGAAGCAGTTTTTTGGTGGGGCGAAGTCCAGGTTTTAATCAGAGCTTTCGTATAGTTAGAGACTGGTACAGGGATGAGGGCTTGCTGCGGTGCCGGGATGATCTCATAGCGAGATTCTTGTTGAGTATTTTCTGGATGTTTAGGTTGTTCCATAAATTTTAGGGTCCCCATTTCTTCGAAATGGGGAGATAATGTTGGGGTGGTATAGCGGATTCGAACCGCCAACCCCTTGCTCCACAGGCAAGTGCTCTACCATTGAGCTAATACCACCATCCCTTGTTTATTATAGATTAAATATTTAGAGAAATAAACTTAGAAATGAACAAGAGGAAAGAAAAAAGCACACCTTTACTTGTTGACACGCCTAGGATTTGCTTTAGGGGAGATGTTGGGGTCAAAATTGGAGTTACGGTTGGGGTCGGCGTAAGCCAATATTGAGATAGCAGCGGATCGCCGGCAGATTTTGCCAAATTGCGGTAAGCTTCGTATTGGGGATAAAAATTTTCTTCACCGACCTTTTGCCAGGAAAAATTTGAGAAAGGGATTGATTGGTAATTGAGGATAAACGGTGTGATGGCGATGATATCCGCATCATTCCAGACTGTTTCTGCTGCTTTTGGGATAAACTCGGCGATTTTTTCCGAATGAAAATAATTTTTATTGCTGGATGATCCTTCGGTATGAGGCCAACCTGTTTCCGTAATAAAAATCGGTAACTTTTTCTCAATTCCCAAATTTTTCAGCATCTGCCGTTCCCACTGGTAAGTCGCAATTGTTCCTCGGCCTTTGGCATCAACACTGCTTGTAAAACCGGGATTGGGATACGAATGGGAGACCCATCCATCTACGTTGGAAAAAATATCAGGTTGGCTACCTATCATAGCTTTGACAAAGGCAACTTCGTCCATTGTCAGACTGCTGTTTGGAGCTGAGGCGTCAAATCCGGCGGTAAGAACAAAAAAATCATCTGATTTCTGCTTCAGTGTTGCCGAAAAAGAGCTTACCACTTGGGCATATTCCGGCGGGTTAAGATCCCCTCCCCATTCCTTGGCATGGTTCGGTTCATTAAAAAGGATAACGTATTTATTTTTTGTCACCCAGGAAAGTGCGGATAAAAAATCAGTCCAGGGTATGACCTCGGAAAGTTGCGGTTTTTTCCATACCTGGCCTTGAATTTTTGTGGCCAGACGGACTATCGGGATAAGATGAAGTTCGTGCATGGCGGCAAAAATTTGGTTCCATTTTTCCACTTTTCTTTCATCCTCTTGCATGACTATCGTGACGTATCCCCAATCGCCTCCTTGAGAATTGACCAATTTTGCCGCCTTGGTAAGATCGTTTTCGTCAACAATATGGATGCCGTATTTATTGTTTGGCCGCTCTAAAGGGTTATAGATGGCAAAGGAATTCTTGGGGAATAAGAACGATAGTGTCAATAGGAATAAAATTACATATTTCATAAGTTAGTTAAGGGAATCCATTCTAGCAACCGGAGTTTATGATTGCAATACGCTCTCTATTGGCTTAGAATAGTAAATTGCGGGGATTAGCTCCCTAAAAAATCGGAGAGTGGCGCAGTTGGCTAGCGCGCGCGCTTTGGGAGCGCGAGGTCCCGGGTTCAAATCCCGGCTCTCCGACAAACACAAATTTTTACCGTGAGGTCACCTGTTTTTACCCTGAAAAATCGCATCAGCGATTTTTTATGGGCAAATCGGGTATCCCCGACATATGAGTTATCTTCTTTGGTTGCTGGTTTTTATTTGGATACCCACGTTCATTCTCTGGTGTTTTCACTTCAAACTCCTCAAACGTTATTGGAAAACCTTTCTCTACGCTATGTTTTTTGCACTTGTCTTTAGTATACCTTGGGATTTTCTGGCAGTCACAAATCGTATTTGGTCCTTTCCAGAAGGACATAATCTTGGTTTTTATATCATGGAGCTGCCGCTTGAGGAATACCTATTTATGTGTACTGTTACGGCATTCGTTGCGACAATGACGATTGTATTTAAATACCAAAAGGGGCGATAGTATGTGGGGAAATTTCTCTTATCTTTTCCTGATGATAATTTTTGCCGGTATTCCGGTATTGATTGAATTCATCTTTGGTTTTCATCTTTTTAAATATTTTCATAAAGGGATAGTGAAGGCAGTTTTGATATCTGTAGCCGTTACTCCTTTTATTGAAGCGGTTGCTTTGATGCTTGGTGCTTGGAATTACAATCCGGAAAGAAATCTTCACATGATAATAATTAGTAGCCCGATTGAAACAATCATTTTTGCGATTTTAATTGGTCTGGCTGTATCATTTGCGGTGACAATCTGGACATTTTATGAAGATAACGGTAAACCCATTTTCCGCACAAGCTTGTATGATGTATTGCACGGAACTTATATAATCGGGAGGAGAAAAATTATTAAAAATCGGAGAAACAAATGAAAAAGATAGTGGTATTGGCAACAGCATTTATTTTATGTTTTGCTACTTTGTTTTTTGTCGGCAACCAGCGGAATTTAGCTAAAATAAAAACAATTGAGGTGAATAACCACTCGATTACTGTAGAGGTTGCGGACACCGATCAATTAAGGGCAAAAGGACTTTCCGAAAGAAAGTCACTTCCTCAAAATCAGGGCATGCTGTTTATTTTTTCCACTACCGGTCTTTACAATTTCTGGATGAAAGGAATGCGTTTTCCTCTTGATTTTGTCTGGATAAAGGACGATACGGTAGTTGATTTGACCGAAAATGTGCCAAATCCCAAAGATCAAACTCATGATCCTACTGAATTTTATAATCCGAAATTTGCTGTTAATAAGGTTCTGGAGATAAACGCGGGTGAGATAAAAAAACTGAATATAAAAATCGGAGATAAAATTATCTATAATTTATAATAAACTATGCCCTATTACGAAACTCCCCAGGAACAGACTAAAAAGAAGATCATAAATTTTTTTGAAGACATCTGGCCCTCGGTCTATCGGTATCTCAATGACTTTCTCTCAGGAGTAATTAATTTCATTAAAGAAATTTTAACCGGATTGTGGCGGTAGGTTTGAATTGCTATAATAAATTGTTATAATAATCCAAAATTCCGAAGGAATTTTGAAAGGAGAAGCAGCGAAGCGAATAGATTTAAATTTATTTAAATCGTAATAGCGAAGCTTGCTTTGACGCGCGGCGGTAGTTCAGTGGTAGAATGCTTCCTTGCCAAGGAAGAGGTCGCCGGTTCAAATCCGGTCCGCCGCTCCCATCCCCGAGTTGGTAGGCGCACACTCGTGTCACCTCTATTCATGGTTTAATCAAATATCCGGTCTTGACAAAAAAATTTGTTTTACGTTATTCTTACTTTATGTGGAGAGGAGGTGAGTATTTTGCTTAGTAAAATTGCCGAAGATACAAAAAATACCATACTTTCAGTAATTCAGGGAGCAGGAGAGATCGGAGTGGCTCTGCAGATAGCAGTGAAGGATAATGTTATTTCCGCGCTTAAGGGTGTTGGGCAGATAACCACCACTGCCACAGGAGTTGTTTCTGATATAGTGTCAGGAGCAATTGTTGCTGCCGCGACTACTGGGACTACCCTTACAACCGCTTCGAAGAGTGTTGTAACAGGAGCGATTAAAGGAGCTCTTGAAGTGGGAACGGACAGTATTGATGCTACTCAGAAGGTAGTTTCTGGCGCCATCAAGGGTACGGCTGAAGTAGGCGGAGACGTGGCTGGTGTGGCAGTATCCTCTGTGGAAGGGGCGATTGAAGCGGCGGGAAGTGTCGGGACGGATACCGAAAAAGTAGCCAAGACGGCGGTAATGACCGCTGTTAAGGCGGCAGACGAGATTGGGACTGAAGCCGGCCAGAGTGTGCGCAAAGCACTGCTTTCTACCGCTTCACTGCCGAAAGATGTGGTGAAAGCCGCTCTGGGAGGAAAGTAAATAGGGTTACATTGTCCAACGCACTGTGTTAGCTCACACCGCTTTTGTGGCAAAAAAGTTATCTTAATTCTTCGGCCGATTAGCAAAGCTAACAATTTCCAGGAATTTTTGGTAAAATATGTTCGAGCTATTTTGTAGGTAGGCTCCGAGGATGTCGGTGTAGCTCAATGGACAGAGCATCCCGCTTCTAACGGGAAGGTTGGAGGTTCGATTCCTCTCACCGACGCTTTTTTATGGTGTGGGGGGTGTGGGATTGCCGCATCTTGCATAATCTGGCTTTGTGTAGGCGCGTAGTTGTGTATTCTCACTTCGTCCATATATCCTTTGAAATTATGATTCGGAGGGTTATGTGTAGCCAGATAAAAATTTTTGTTTGCACTTGCCGGTGGGAGTTTAGGCCAAGGTTCGACAAAAACTTCCTGTTTCCCGTCAATAAAAATGAGTTGGGTATTTCCATCCCAAGTAATAGTCACATGGTGCCAGTTACCATCTTTGATATTTGTAGCGCTTTGTGCCTACGAAGAATTAATGACATTAGCAGCTTTATATCCCGCTATCAACATGGTCCATCCTTGACTGTTGGGAAGAGTTGATGGCGGCAAGATAGTAGTCCGAAGAGGCAAAGCGGGATTTGCTATTAATTCAAGATTGAGATTGCTATTGACACTATTGCTTATAACGTTTCCGTTCTCCTCGTCCATCTTCCAATAAGATAAAAGTCCCGGGTCGGGCGTTGGTGTCAGTGTAGGTGTCTGAGTCGGCGTGCTGTCGGAGTTGGAGTATCGGTCACCATGCCGGTAGAATCACTTGATCCGGCGAGAAAAGAAAGATAGAGTTGTAAAGCCAGTGTTAGGAGACCGACTTTTCCCAACATAATATTTTATATTAAAAATTCGTCAGAATTTATTGTGGTGTATTTATACAACTCCGCTCGAACTCATTTTATCAAAAATTCCTGAAAAAATCCAAACGCTCCGCCCTGCCGCTGTGCCGCGAAACGGTACTGTCTCGCAGAAAAATTTTCTTTACATTTTTTAATTTTGCGCGCGCCGGTTTTTTCTTCTAAAAGGAAAAGAAAATTTTTCTGCTCGGCTCCGCGCTCAACCGCGCGGGGCGGCGGGCTT
>Ga0315282_10010989_pt1 | contig 14104 bp, 6 predicted proteins | sample YL17G07_20_MG_FD_203693 | JGI IMG/M metagenome (GOLD analysis project Ga0315282, IMG submission 203693) | Sediment microbial communities from Yellowstone Lake, YNP, Wyoming, USA - YL17G07_20 | ecosystem: Environmental > Aquatic > Freshwater > Lake > Sediment | place: USA: Wyoming | collected... | reverse complement strand
TAAAGGCGCTGCCCAGTCTTTGGAGAAGGTCCGCCGCAGCCGCCAGCGCACCCCCTTCACCCCAATCGAAGCCGGAGCGCAAGGGATCCTGGGGCAGGCCTTCGTGGTCGATGTTCTCCGGCTCAATTCCCAAGGGGTATCTCGGATAGCGGAAAATGGCGTTCTGAATGTGGCGGGGATGGTTGATGATCGCAAGGGAGGCCCGTAGCGCCGCCACGCCGCGCTCGATCAGATCTTGTCTGCCCGTGATCAGGCCCAGGTGCGCGAATGCCGCGCCAAATAAAGACTGCCGCATGTCCAGCCACTCTGCGTCGCTGTTCTGGCTCCGGAAGCCGCCGAAGGCATAAGCCGTGATGATGAAGTGCGGTTGCCAGACCGCCTGAAAGAACCCGGCGTAATCGGCCACGGCTTCGGCAGCGCTGAGATAATCCGGTTTCCCTGTCACCTCGTGCAGCGCCGCAAATCCGTCGATGGCCCAGAGCATGGAAAGCGTGCATTGCGGCCATTGACCGGTAAAACTGTCGAAGAAGTTCTCCGGTTTAGTCGAGCAAGAGTAAAACGTCTCGAAATCATACCAGCGCTGACGCGGCAGAATTTCCTTCTTCATGAAAGCGGCTAGACGCTCCGCCGCCTCAAGGTACCTCTTCTCCTTCGTGGCCGCGTACAGTTCGCTTAGAAACCAGATGTGGATGCCGCCTTCGCCGTTAAAGCGCAACTGCCGGACAGGCTGCAAATCGCTGGTGAACCAAGCGGGCAGGCAGCCGTTCGAGTCCATGTGCCCGGCCAGAAAATCGCCGTAGCTTCGCACGTACGGCACAATGCGGGGTTCATCCTCGCTCAGCCGTCGATAGCGGAGCAGATAGACTCCGGTCTTGCTGGCCGCGGCCGCCTGGTAGAAATCGCTCTGATAGTTCCAGAAGGTGGTTGGAAGCTTCTTCGGTTCCCAAGTGACAGGGAAAGTCCAGTCGGGATTGAAATCTTTCCCAAACTTCCAGTAACAACCAAACCACCGCCTCGCCTTGGTATTGTAAATAGAGGGGAAAATTCCTCCATTCTGCGGTGCGGCCAGCGCCAGATTAACGATCCGCCGAGCCTTGTCCACCAAAGTGGGATCCCCCCGCTTGCCCCACCAGTACATCCCCACGGCGTCCCGCACATTGTTCCACCAGGGGCTGAACTGAATATCGTAATACCACTGGGTCGGAGTGGCGCGAATCCCCCCTGCCGGCCGCCCGTCGAGATCAAACTCCAGCCAGGTTTCCAGAGGCCCAGAATCGGCCGGATCGTAAGGTTGTTTCTCTGAGTAGCGTTTCGTATCCTGCACCACATCGCCCTTGTAAGCAAAAGCAGCCGGGTAGCACACCTTGGCGTAATCCGCAAAGGGCATGGCCTGCGGGCGCGGCCTTTGGAGATAGCGCGCACCGTACCGTTTCCAAAGATACCTGCTCACCCGTTGGTAGCCACGGCTCGCTGGCGTATCTGCGCGCACAAACAGGTCGAACCCATAGCGCACTTCGTTCCGCGACAACTCCCGAACCATGGCTCCGTCGCTGTTCTCGTGCCGCCAGAAAACGTGCTGCTCGGTAATGTAATCTGCCAGACCGAAGGCAAAGACTGGGTCCGGGGATAATCCCGGCATCAAATCCAGGTCAAGAATGGCGGGCATTGAAATCTTGGTCGGATCTTGTGGTACCTGAAACCCGCGCGAGCCATCGACTGGGCGCGCACCCTTGGCATACACAACTTCGTGGTTGAGGAGATCCAGGTCTGGGACGAGGGCAGCGAACAAACCACCCTTCTGGATGATGGCAGCGGGAGCGTCGAAGATGCGGTCGCCGATGACATCGTCCGCCGCACGTTTGACACACGGGACGTGCGTAAAGTCCGGCGATGGCCCCCCGGCAAAGGTAAATGATGAGAGCAAGTATTCCAGCCGCGGCGGGTTCTCCTCGAGCGTCGCACGTATCTCAACGTGGAAGTGGTCTTGCCCGATGGACAGCGACACCAATTGCTCGATCTGGTGCGCTCCAAGTTTCCCTGAAAGGATAACCTCCGCCTGCTTCTCGGTTTTTCGGACTATGCGGACCGACTGAAAGGCCTCCGCCGCCAGCAAGCGATATTGCTTGGCCACATTCTGATCACCATAAAGCGGGGCGCTTCCTTGCGGGCGAGGCTGCGCCGGCCGAAAGGACTTGACGATGAGGGGCCACTTGCCGCTCGCTCCAGCTGCAGAGTATTCCTGCTCGATGCCATCCCGCAGCTTGCGGAAACGGGCCTTTACCAGCCCATTGTCCAGCTCGACTGAGCTTGTGAATTCCTTAACACTCAGCACAGCCCGCGGCGGTTCCTCTGGCACCGGTACAGAGGCAAGCACCACCGCGGAGCCGACAGTACCGCCCAGCGTCTTGAGCATTTGCCTTCGTGAGAGCTTTCGCATGGTTCCACCTTTCACCAGTCCATGGGTATCCACTGGCCGGACCGGGTGTCTCCACCCTTAACCAGCTCGACTCAAGTTTTTCCAAGCATTTCATTTTCTCGTCGTGGATTCCCGTACTATGAGCTTCGGCCGAACAGACAATTCGCGGGGGCGAATCCGACGCTCAGAACACATTGCCCGCAACAGAAGTTCCCCGGCGCGCTGGCCTATAAGGAGGGCACCCTGATCTATAGTTGAGAGAGGTACTCGAAGAAAATCCGAATAGTGGATATTTCCTACCCCGATTACGGCAATATCGTCTGGGACTCTCAAGCCTGCATCCAGGATGGCCCTGATAGCATCCACGGCGAGAGGATCGTTGTGACAAGTGACTGCATCTGGAAGTGGGTCGAGAGTCAGGAGTTTGCGCATGGCATCATAACCGGTGCCATCACCATAGGACGCACTGATCACGTAAGTACGGGGGACTTTAATGCCATGTCGATTGAGGGTGGCCCTATATCCATCCGCTCTTGTAAGGTTTGAGTCAATTTGGGGGTATCGAATACACGCAATCCTGGTGTAACCGCATTTTATCAGGTGCTCGGCTGCCATCGTCCCATACGCTTGCTGATCCCAGCCCACATAGTGGGTCTCCAAGCCAGGAATTCTTCTGTCGATCAAGACATACGGCACTCCAAACCTGGTAATCTGGTCGAAGATTTCTGTCTCACCACCTCTTTGAAAAGAGCTAAGGACCAACCCATCCACCTGCCGGGCAAGCAACGCTTGGATCTCTTGCCTTTCTAATTCCGCGTTGGCTTCAGAGTTTGAAATCAACAGGCGGTAGCCAGAGGGTATGGCCACCTTGGCGAGTCCCTTTGCCACCTCGGCGTAGTAGGAATGCATCATCTCCGGATATACGAACCCAACCGTGTGGACTTTCTCGTCACAAGACCGCGTGCCAACCAATTGGGCTGATAATTCAGTTCCTTGATGCGCTTGAGGACACGTCTCCTGGTGGCCCGGCTGATATCACCGCCCCCGTGTATCACTTTGGATACGGTAACGATGGAAACGCCAAGATCTTTGGCTATGTCCTTCATTCGAACGGCTCGGTTCATCGAGTTTCCGCTTGCCATGACCCTGATCCCTCCGGCTGCAGATTCTTGACGTTGGCTATGGTCCTCTTTGTGTTGGGGCCGCGGTTGGCGCAGGTCTTTTGTTTGTTCCTGCCGTCATCTCCCCATCGCCGGTCATCCTGAATCTTGACTGCCACTTACGCTGGCACGGAGTTCCTTGAAAACGTCAGCGTCAGCAGTTCTCCTTCTTTCAGGACGACTTCCTTGGCGAACACGAAGGTGACTTGCGTGCCGCTGCGCCGCAGCCCGTGCGGCAGCGAAGCCTTCCCAAGCGATACGGACGAGGTAGCGGTTGCCCCCAACTTCGCGGCAAGCGTCAGAGAGCGGCACGCCAGTTCTCCATGGACGACAGCGAGGGAAACCATTGTCTTGCTGGGGTGGACCACATGTGAGAATGTGCCCCAGCCCGTGCCCGTCGACCAGAAACAAGAAAACATTTCATGATTTATCCGAGGCTGAACCACAACACTCTTTTCACCACCGTGGTAACGAAAGCCGCTGAGCGCAAGGATCACCGCCCAGCTCGCCATGGCCCGCGCATAGTGATGGCCGCACTCTGCTTCATCCCAGGGGTTTCGTTTCTCGCCATCGTAGCGGCGACGAATGTTTTCAATCACCTCAATCCCTTGAGGAACCATACCCATATAAAGCATCAACACGGCGGCTGAATACTCAAAGCCCGTCATAAGCTCCGCGAAGTAGGGAAAGGGAGTCTCCGGGCGCTTGCCTTGTGAATAATCGCAAATCACGAGTCCGGCTTCGTCATTCAAGGCAAACACTCTCTGTACGGATTCATGGTGATAGAGCGCTCGCTTGTAATTGTACTTGTAGATTGACTGTAACGTTTTGTGAATGTGGTCGGGATCGAGCAGTAAACCCAGGTCGGCGATCTGCGCTACGTACTGGCCGACCAGTTGGTCAACCAGGCAGCCGTCTCCCAGTTGAAAATCGGGATTGTCCGGATTGACGGAACCCATTCCGGCCTGCAGTCCCTTAGCAATCTTGTCCGTCCGAATGGCCTGAACCTTCTGGATGTAGTATTCGCCATTGAAGAGATTGGCATCGAGCCACTGACTGCCACTCTCGAACACTCGACGGTACTCTTCAGCAGCCTGGGTGTCGCCCACAGCCCGAGCCATCTCCTCTCCGGCACGCAGCGCCCCCAAGTAATAGACTCCGCAGAGGGGGTTGGGACCATAGAACTCTACATCGTAGGTGTTGTGCTGCACACCCTCCATCACGCCGTCCCGGTTCGCATCCCAGCCTCCTGGGACCCAGGCAAATTCGAGAGCCCGTTTGGCGGCGGGCCAAAGGCGACGGAGCCACTCGGTATCTCCGGAAAGACGCCAGTCCAGATACAGCTTCATAATGGTGCCCATCTGCCCGTCGGCAGCAGCAATCCCAAAGTGCTCGATCCCTGCCGGCAGCATCTCACGGAAATCCATTCTGCCTTCCGCGTCTGTGGAGAAGCCGAATTGCTGCTCGCGAAACGAGCGGGCTAGGCTGGGAAAAAGGTGTGCGGTCGCAGCCTCGTAATTCCAGACGTGCGTACAGCTTCCGAAGCAACACCCGGCGCGGTCATTACACCCCTCGAAACCATGGAATATGCCGTCACTCGTGCGAAAAGTGGTTGGCGTCACCAGCGTTGAGAGATTGGACATGGCGGCGTCGCGCACGGCGTCCGGCAACGTAGTATTGCGCATCGCTTCCACGAACTTCCGTGTGCGTGCTTCCAGTTCCGGCAGTCGCGTGGCCGCGTGTTCTGCCACAGTCCAAGCGTCGCTGAAACGCGTGCAGTAGTAATTGCCGATTACATCGCGCTCGTGGCCCTTGGGCGCCGTCCAGCCGCAGCGCTCCGGCGTGCGATTGGGGAAATGCCAGCTCAGCAGAAAGGTGTACTCGGCTTCGCTCCGTGGATCTATCTCACGCTGCAGACACAGTGAGCCTGCAGTTCCGCGCACCGCCCCTTCCGGCCCCACTTCGCCGTCGGCGGCAAAGTCGTCCCAAAACATCAGAGGGCCCTGCCACCATTTGGCGCTGGCCCAGCCGCGCAAGTAAGTCAATTTGCCCTTTCCCACACCTAAGATCGAAATCGCAAATGTTCCCGCCAGCGGGTCTGTCGCTGCCAGGAACGGATTCCGCATCAGCAGACCGCGCAAATCTCCACCCCCCTGGTAATCATTACTCCGCCCCTGGGTGCCAACGGGGTTCTCCAATGAAAAAGCGACGGAGACCTTAGCTCTGGTAGCGCTCGGGTTGATCACGTGATAGCGAAGCACTGCAAGCGGTAACCCGGAATCTTCCGCTTCCAAGGGGATGAAAGGAGTGAAAGCCTCGAGTGAAACTTGCACCGGCAACTCAGAGTCATGGAATTCTATCCGGGCAAGCGGGAACTGGCCGGTAAAGGTGCAGGACTCGAGCCGCGGCAATCCTGGAACGTTAGCGAAGCCCAGCCCCATAAATCCCTCGTAAGGAGGCATAATCCTGGCTTCGAGGACGCGAACGACGGGCTTCCGCTTGCCCACCTGAGCCCAGATGGAAGGGAACGCATATTGCGGGCTGCCCCCCTTATCGGGCCGGTTGAAGATTTCCCAGTCCCGCAGTTGCCCGCGGCCGCCCAAACCGATGCTCCCCGCCCCGATGCCGCCCAACGGGAAAGAAATCATTGCCAGTTCTCGCCCGGTGAATATCCGGGGGTATTTTATGGTTCTGCGTCCCAGAGCCTTTCCCGCCGCTGGTTCCAGTCGAGCGGTCTGCTTTTCTTCTCCCTCGGCCGAAGCGTCCGGCAACGCCAGCGCGCCAGCCCCGAGGGTCATGGCCCGGAGAAAGCTTCTGCGCCCTGTCTTAATGCCGTTTCTCTTGTTTCGGTTTGCCATATGCGAAACCTCTGACTCAGAAGTCTTCAACTTTCTTGCTCTTCTCTACTTCTGCGCCGGATCTTGCTTGTTATAGACTTTTCTAACGAATAGACCCACGTCGAGACTAGGGGCAGCCTTGGGTCATTCTGCACACGGCGTCCGTGTTCGGAGTAAAAGGGCTTGAAGACAGCGCGCTCATAAGCTTTCTCGGCGGCTGCCAGGTAGCGCCGCATTTCTTCCGCATACCCGCCGACATTCTTCAATACGTTAGGCGCTCGCGGTCGCGCCGGGAAGCAGAGCGCCATATCCTGCCAGTCATTGAACACGTGGGCCGGGTATTTCTCTTCAGGGATTCTGTACGCAACCAGAGACAGGAGGGAGTGCACGAATGTCCCGTTAGCTTCCGGATCAGGAGTAGTAAGTTGCAATTGTCCGCTCGGCCCGCCCCAAAGCTCATCGAGCCGGTCTCCGGTCGTTGACGATCCCGGCCCCTCCCGTGGAACAAGTCCACTGCCTGGAGGTACAGCTGTTGTCAAACGCTAGATGAATCTGCGGACTAGTCATGCAAACAAAGAGCCTCCCCTTTCAAACTCCTGCGAGAGAAGAACGTTCTTGCTTTGTATCCGATTCATTTCGGGCATGCGTGCCGCCCTTATGCACCCAAAACGACTTTGACCTCGTGTGTCTTACCATCTGCGTATGCGGGAACGACGTTGCCTTCGATGGGTTCCCCATCCACCACCATGGATTTCACACCGAAGTTAACGCCCTCCGGGTTGGCGACCTCGATTGCGTACGTGGCACCTCGGAATGTTCGCCTCAATCTGAAGCCTGCCCACTCATTCGGTATCTTGGGCTCGACGAGCAAGCCGGTAAACACAGGTCTGACTCCGAGGATGTAGTAAACGTACGCCCGCCACATCGTGCCCGCCTTGCCCATGCACCACTGGAACTGTCCGCGGCCAAAATCCGGTCCGTCACCCACGTAGTACTCCGGGTAGACATAAGGCGGAAGCCAGAAGCGTTCGATATCCTTGCTGGCATTGCTCACCGAGGCACGCCGATACATTTCATAGGCTTGATTAGCACGATTGGCCAAGCAATTCGCCATCACTGTCCAGCCCGTAGTTCGGTTCCAGATGCCACCGTTCTCTCGCCACCCGGGGCCAAAATCGGCGACGAGGCCGACGTCGTACGCAGGTTTGGTGTAGGGTGCGGAGAGACGGGGACCGAGTTCGGTCAGCAACAGATCATCGACGGACTTCAGGCATTTGGCGGCCCGCTCCTCATCGGCCACTCCACTAAGCACCGCCAAGGCTTGGACCTCGAGATATATCTTTCCTTCCGCACAGCGTGACCCGCCGACAGGATTACCTTCGTCGGTAAACGCGCGCAAATACCACTCGCCATCCCAGGCGTACGTGTTCACCGCAGACTTGATATGTTCATACTGTTTGGTCCACGCCTCCGCTTCCAGCGATTTGCCCCACACCTTCGCCAGTTCTGTACACTGCTTCAGCATGTAACAGATTTCCATCGCCGTCAGAATCGATTCTCCTTTGCCCTCCCGGCTAATGAGACTAAGGGCATCGTTCCAGTCGCCGTAACCAGGATCTAGGCGGGGAAGGCCGCGCTCACTCAATCCGGATTGGGCCCAATCGACAGCTCCTTTCATGGCTGCGAAAACTGTCTTGGGTCCGGTCTTTGGCATCCATGGATGCGTCGACTTGGGGTGCAGTTCAGTTTCGAGGAAGGAGAAATCTCCCGTCTCCTCGACATACCAACAGACGGGATACGGCCACAATCCACGCCCATCGTGGGGGTATGGCATGGGCGGTGCCGGCCGGGCGGGGGGGTTCCATTTCAGGTCCACATCGCTTTCCAGCAGGAGGGGTCTGGGCCATTCCAGGTAATCGAGAATGTCCTCCTTGATCAGTTCTAAGTCGCAAGGTACATTGCCGACCTCGCGAATGTCCGAAATTCTTCCCCCGCCATACCCATAAGCGGGAGCCCAGACGCCGGAACCTCTTCGGCCCGTGTTGAGGTTCTGCAGCATGGATGCCCGGTGTTGGTACTTGATCCAGACGTTTATGAGTCGGTCGTTGTCTCGGTCTGGAGTTGCAACGATGAAGGACGACTCGATGTATTTGTCCCAGAATCCTTTAACTTTCCCCAGAGCTTCCTCCGCCCTCCCGGGATTCTCATACTTCTCCTGGATCCTCTCCGCGTCCGGCCTTTCCCTGATAATGCCCAAGATGAGTACCAGCGTCCGGGTTTCGTTGGCAGCTAGGTCGAGTGAATTCTGTAGCACACCTAACGGAAAGTCGGAGAAGCCGAAGGCAGGTTTGCTGGAACACTTTCCCTTACGGACTGCCCTCGGATTGTCGAAACCGTCGGTGGGCCCAAGGAACAGGGCTCTGTCACAGTCGAAGCTTTTCACGGGCAGGCTACTGGCAAAAAACCCCGTGTACGGCCACGCTTTCTGGCCCATGAACTGCCCTAAGGTGCCCCAGGCCTCATTGTTCGCGTAAAGTGCCCCGTCCCTGAATTGGACCCGCTTGAAATTGTTCATGAGCCCCAGGAAATCTCCGCCGGGAAGCACGGTGAATCGATACGGATCGCCCAGACACCATTCGACCAAACCGAAGGTATCCAGGTTCCGGCTTCGCGAAGCGTTGTTCTTAATCGTGACCAGCCAGATCAGGACGTCCTCATCCCTAGGTACAAAATAGGTCCCCGTAACGGTCAACTCCAGATCGGTGGTAGTAATTCGCGTATAACCGAGTCCTTGAACGGATTGCCAAGGAGATCCCTTTCTGGGTTTATTCAGCAGGAAGTACTCCCCCTTATCCGCATCCCTGATATAGAAGTAGCCGGACTGAGCGTTGGTCAGCCGATTGGTCGCATTATCAACCAGACAACTCTCCACGATGCTTCCATTATGACAAACCCAGGCCACAAACCGGTCGTTGCCCAGGAGATTCATCCAGGGTACGGGCGTGTCGTGTCTCTGGATGACGCATTCTTTGTTGTCAGGAGAGAATTCGTAATACGCAGATTTATCGAGGTGCGGCAGCGATGTTTTCCTCACACTTCGTTCCACAGCGGACTGGTTCCCTTCTAAACTCACCCATGCACCGCCACTCAGCGCGGTCGCCCTTAGAAAATCTCGTCTTTTCATTTCTTCCTCCTTTTAGCCAGGACCCCTTTTCAAAAATCCTACATCTTGCCCTTTTAGAGTTTCCTCCACGATTTGCAGAGCTTTGCGGGCTTCCGCAAGATTCGGCGAGAGCCGGAGCGCTTTCTCAAGCATCGGCTTCGCCTTACTCAGGTTGCCTTGGCTGGCAAGCACCAAACCCCAGTTCAGATAAGGCTGCGGGTACTGGGGAGAATCCTCGACGGCCTCCTCGAAAAGAGCGACCGCTTCGGCATTCCTTCCCAACTTGACATAGAGCGTGCCAAGGTTGTTCTTAGCTTCGGCATATTGCGGATTGATGCGAATCGCTTGTTGAAAGGCGGTCCTGGCTTCCGAGACTTCCCCCTCTTCCAGGTAGAGGATGCCCCGAGCGTTGTATGCGAGCGCCAGCTTCGGATCTAGCGCAATCGCTTTTTGGAGTTCGGACTTGGCGCCTTGTGGATCATTTAGACGAGCAAGCACAAGACCCAGATTATTCCGCGCACGGGCGTTTTCCGGGTCAAGCTCCAAAGCTTGGCGAAACATCTCTGCCGCACCCCTCAAGTCCCCCCGCTCAAGAAGCAAATTGCCGCTAGCTATATGGAAAGCTGCCTGATCCCGCCGTGTTTTACGTGAGCCTAGCTGTTCGGCCGCCTCGCTCTCCTCCCGTGCCTCGTCTTCTCTGCCGAGTAACGGGAGCAGGCGGGCCAGCGCAGAGTGTGCCTGGACCTCATCCGGTTTCAGCCGTTTGGCGGCTTCAAATTGTGACAAAGCTGCTTCCAGCTGGCCGGTTCGCCACAGCGCCATTCCTGTTTGATACCTTATGTTGTAATCGTCGGGGCTGAGACGGGCAGCTTGCAAGAGCGTCTCGGCGGCTTCTTTCAAGCGCCCCGTGTCGCGCAGAGCGCGCCCCAGGAAATAGTATCCTTCGCCGTCGTTGGGTCTGAGGCGGACATACTCTTGGAGGTAAGGCGCAGCCTCAGAACCCTTTCTCAATTCAAGCAACGCCTTAGCGAGCCCCATCAACCCCCTGCAGTCTTCGGGCTTCAGGCGCAGTCCTTGGTGGTAATGTCCGACCGCTACGTCGAGCGAGCCTAAAGACGCATAGGTCATGGCCAAGTAGAAGCGAACTTCGGCGGAATCGGGCCTTTCCGCCAAGAGAGCTTCCAGGGTTTCGGCGACACGCTTGTCTTGCCCATCGGCGGCGTAAGCCTCGGCCAGAAGCATCCGCAGAGAGAACGTCATGTCGTCGCCACCTCGACGCCCCTTGAGGGTGGACTCAAGCTGGAAGATCGCCGCCGAGGTTCTACCCTGCTGCAATAACAGTTTCGCCAAGTTATACGCCGCTCCCGCAAAATCTGGCTGGAGCCTCAAAGCGCCCTGAAAAGCCGCCAGCGCGCCGCCATGGTCACCCATGGTTTCAAGGACTACACCGAGTGCGTTGCGGGCGATGGCGGAATCCAGAAGCCGTAGCTCGCGGGCCGCCTGCTCGAGCTTTCCCGCCCTGAAGTCTGCCAGCGCTTTCTGGTACTGTTCTTGCTGTGCTGTCTGGGGTAGGTAATCCGAAGACCGTAGGTCACGGGTGGCCCGCTCGAGCTGAGCCGCCACCGAGGTTCCCGGGCCGTTCTGGTAGGGTTCTAAATCCGTTGTCTGGGATAACGCCAAGCGGCCTTGCAGCCATATCCCCAGCGATATCAGAGGCAGGATGTGACGTGCTAGTCGCCATCGCTTCGACTCGTAGCCTTGCACCGCTCCTCCTTACGACGGAAGCCCCCTTTGCTCGCACTCTGCTCGCAAGCGATGGACGCTCTGGTGGTTGGGAGGAGTTGCCCCGGCAACTCCATCCCTCCCACCATTGCCTTTAGGAAACTACAGCATCTACAAATTACGTTTTGCTCTGTTCAGGTTCGTCTTTCTCCCTTTCGTTTAGAACATCAGTTTCAACGCAAACTGCAGCTGCCTCTCGACGGAGCGCGTGCCGCCGATAACTCCGGCCGAACCCGAGAGGATGTTCGTGTTCGGGTTACCCCACGTTGGAGTGTTGGTTATGTTGAAGGCTTCAAAACGGAACTGCAGGCTAGTCTTTTCCGTAATCGCAAAATTCCGGAAGACTGAGAAGTCGAGGTTAAAGAGACCATCGCCCTGCATGAAGTTGCGCGGCGCATTTCCGAAAGTGTAATTATCCGCGGCCTCGAATGCGCTCGGGTCATACCACTTCTTGATGGTGGGATCCGAGAGCTCCGGGTTGCCCACCACGTTCGGCCGCATGTAGCAGTCGGTGCGGCCGACGTTGGCGGTATCCCCGCAGTAGTACACTCCGAAAGGAACACCGGACGTCATCTGGAGGAGTCCGTTGAGCTGCCAGCCGCCAATAATGGCATTAGCCGCTCGGCTGTCTGAAGACCACCTCTTACCCTTGCCGAAGGGCATTTCATACACCCAACCGAAAGCGAGCGTGTGGGCGAGGTCAAGGCCCGACCGGCCCTTTTCCTGCGTGAGGTCGTAACTGTTCTGGCCCCCGTTCAGGTCCAGGGTCTTCGCCCAGGTATAGACCAATTGGTATGACAGCCCACCAACTGCCCGCCGTTTCATGGTTACCTGTAGCGCGTTATACCAGTTTCGACCCCAATCGGTGTAAACGGGCGCCGCAGGGATGTATGGGTATACCTTGCGAAGGCTCGGATCGCCTGGGCCCGGCGTGGTTGCTTGGCCCAAATAATTCTGCCAGACAGTCCGCCGGCCCCTTGAGCCGACATAGTTGACCTCGAGCATCGTGGTCGGCCCAAACTGCTGCTGGATTCCAACGTTCCACTGGTCTACATACGGGTTCTTGTAAGAAGGATCCAACCACGTTCGGACGAGGTTAAAGGGTCCGTTGGGATCAGGTTGCTGGCCCGCACCAATGGTGATGTTCAAGGGGTTGGCTATTGTCGTGCCATCAAAGAAGATGTTGTTTCTGTTGGTGGCGGCCACCGCTTTGCTGTCTGGCCACAAGCCTTCCGATTGAACCACCAACACATCGACGTTGCCCCAGGTGTCGTAGTAACGGCCGATACCCGCGCGCAGAACTGTGCTGTCCTTCAGCCGGTATGACAGTCCTATGCGGGGTGCCCAGTTGTCCCACACTTCTTGAGAGATTTTGTGGTTGGGAGCAATCATGACGTGATCGGGCAGAACTCCGCCTGGAGTGGGAATGCAGGGCGCCGCGCCCTTCTCCTCGCAAGATCCGGGATTGTCGGGAATCCAGTAGACTCCTTTCAATACGTCCATGCGGCCGCTATAATAATTGGTTGTCCCTTTCGTGCCATATTGTCCGGGGTTGAACAGATCCCAGCGCAGGCCGTAGTTGAAACTCAATTTCTTGCTGATTTTCCACTGGTCTTGGGCAAAGAACCCCCAAGTCCAAGATGGTTGCTGTGTACCGGGGAAGGTGTCAGCCATCTCGCCACCATACGGTAAACCGAGCATGAAGGTGGCTACGGAGGCGCCCGTGTGGGCAAGGTCGTTCAGGTCGGCGGTTTGGCGGTTATCATAGAAAGCGAACATACGCTGGGTTACCGCCCAAATCCTGTGACGTGCAAATGTGCCCCCCACCTTGATGAAATGGTTTCCACGGATGTGATCCATGGTCGGAGAGGCTTCCCAGATGTTGGTCTGGCCCACGTACGTGTCGAAGTTATTCACCGCGGCATAGCCCGAAATCTGCTGCATGGGCGCCCAGCAGTTTTGTGACCCAAACCCGGAGCTCAACCCGCAAGCCCAGGGCCAATTCGGGGGGACAAAGGAGTCGTAGTCGAGCTTGTCCCACACGCTGCTTAGGTGAAGGTTGACCCACGTGTGCCCAAACATGACATGAAAGACCGTCGACGGCGTTATCGTGTAGGTGTAATTGGATGCAAGGTTGTATCCGAAACTATCGCGCAGGAACGATGAGCCGATCATCCCGCCTGTGACGGTGTTCGGGCTCTTGATGTGGCTGTACCGCACCGAAACCTCATGTGCGGAAGAAATGTGATAATCGCCCCGGGCCGTCCAAAAGTCCTGCCTCTGCTTCTGGGGCGCAGTGTCGATGCCGTTGGTGAGAGGAACTGGTGTAGACACAGGAGCAGGGAAGAGGGTCTTGGCGTAGAGTGTCGCTAGCGGATCAATCAACTCCGACGGGACCTTGTTGCAGGGGGTGCCGCCCGTTTGTGTCTTGTCCGCATTCGGCGTGATCGGCGATCCACCCGCATCGCACATGAATCGGTCGCGGATGTAGGTGCCAGGGTTAAGGGGGTCCTCCCGCGTGCTGTAAATGTTATAGATAGGCAATTCAGGCGTCGTTCCGTCTACTTTGTAAGTGAAGTCGCCAGCGATCTGTGCCGGTGTGGGAACCGTGTAGTAAGTTGTGCTCCCAATGCGCTGACGGAAGCCCTGGTAACTGCCAAAGAAGAAAAGGCGGTTACGCAAAACGGGCCCGCCAAAGTTGCCGCCGAATTGGTTTTGCCTTAGCATGTTGACGTTCGGTTTGAAG
>Ga0315282_10010988_pt1 | contig 14105 bp, 14 predicted proteins | sample YL17G07_20_MG_FD_203693 | JGI IMG/M metagenome (GOLD analysis project Ga0315282, IMG submission 203693) | Sediment microbial communities from Yellowstone Lake, YNP, Wyoming, USA - YL17G07_20 | ecosystem: Environmental > Aquatic > Freshwater > Lake > Sediment | place: USA: Wyoming | collected... | reverse complement strand
CAAGGGGCGCTTGCGGGACGCGCCGTTGACGGTGGAGCAGGTCTTGGAGGACATTCTACCTGCGACAGAAAGGCGGTCATTCTAGCTGCGACACGACAGCTGTGGGGTGCCAAAACTCCATCCGTACCTGTAGCATCGACACCGGGATCTGTCCGGGCCCGCCCGAGGCAACGGCGAGCCCGCGGAAGTCCCGTTCGCCCCCTCGATGATCCCGTCGACTCTCTGCTTGCCAGGCAGATGCTCACGAGCAGATGACCTGAACCTCGACCGAGAACCCCTGGGGTGCCGCACCGCAGCGGCCCAGACACCGCCACCTTCCCTATCTAAACCTCTCGAGATATTTCCTCGCACCCCCTTGACTTCTGGCGCCGGCGGAGTGATGAGTACACATCCCGCCAAGACAGAAAGGAGGTGAGAACAATGGCCAAGCGAGAACGCAAGGGGGCCGGCCAGAAGCCGTCCGCCCGTGAGCTCCCGCCGGTGGGAACGGAGCTCGTGGGGCGCTACCGGGGTCAGGAGCTCTCCGCCCGCATCGTCGCGGACGAAGAGCGGGGCGGTGCTCCCGCCGTCGAGTGCCGGGGCAACCGCTATCGCTCCCTCAGCGCGGCAGCCCACGCCATGACCGGCAACTCGGTGAACGGGTGGCGCTTCTGGCAGGTCGTGGAGGTCCAACAGGACGAATCCGCCTAGAGCCCCCCACAATGTTGCGGAAGGTCGGGGCAAACCTGCGCCGGCCTTCCTCTCTTGGCCTTACTCCCTCACTCCCTCCGCCAGAATCTCTCCTCTGCAGAAGGCGAGCCAAAAGCGCCCCAGGCGCGTCAGATTCTCGAAAACCGTCCGAACACTGTGATGCGCCGGACCAACTACGGCTCCCGGCAGCGTGAAGGCCGACATGGACGCCACTAGGACCCGCCTGCCAACATACGTCAGCATCCTCGACAGAGGGGACGATGGGACAGTCTGGCTCCACGTCCAGTTACCCACTGGAGCGCTGCTTCGCGGCCCTTACCACGGGCCAGAAGACGCGCAGCCAGCGGCGACGGCTCTGGAACGGGTGGCTCGCCGTCGCTGGGCTCAGGACAAGCCAGAGCCGGGCCACATTGGGGCCCGGATCGGCCAACCTACGCCCCAGGCCCGGATGACGGCCGACTGTGGGGAGGAATCGCACCAACGGATGGCTCAACGGGCAAGAAACTTCCCATTTCCTCGCATTGTGGCCGATTTCCTCGGCAATTGGACTTGACTTCCTGCGGCAGGAGAGTGATGTGTACACACACTACATACGTACGTAGATGACCGGGCACCATGCGGAGAAACGGAAACGGCCACGACACCAGCCTCCAGGGTCTCATCGACCTCTACCTTCTCCGCTGCCAGGTCGAGGGCAAGTCTCCCAGTACGACCCACGCCTACGCCGAGACCCTGGGGCGCTTCCTCCGGTTCGTCCGCCAGGAGGGCTTCCCAGAGGACATCAGACGCATCACGTCGGTCCACCTCTATCCCTACCTGGGCCAGTTCGCCCACCTCTCCCTGGAGACCCGCCATCGCTACTTTCGGGAGGTGCGCTGCTTCTTCAATTGGCTCGTCGCCGCCGGCTACCTGGCGGAGACACCCTTCCGAGGCCTCCGCAACGTCCGCCTCCCCCAGAAGATCGTCCGTCCCTTTTCTGCTGAAGACATCGTGCGGCTTCTCGCCTGCTCTGACCCAGGCACTGCCGCCGGGGCGCGGGACCGAGCGATCGTCCTCATTCTCCTCGACACCGGTGTCCGCTGCTCGGAGCTCGTGCAGCTTACCCTGGACGACTTGGACCTGGAGGCCGGCCGCCTGCGCGTCCTCCATGGCAAGGGCAACAAAGACCGGGTTGTCCCCTTCGCTTCGCGCTGCCGGGAGGCGCTGGAGCACTACCTGGCCTTGAGGCGCTGGGAGCCGGGACCGCTCTTCTTCGCCGTCGCCGGAAGCGGGACGCTGAGGCGCGGCATACCCCTGCAGTCCAACGGCCTGAAGCAACTCCTCAGGCGCCTGGGACGCCAGGCCGGGCTGTCCAAGGTCCACGCCCACCGCTTCCGGCACACCTTCGCCACCTGGGCCATCGAGCAGGACGCCCGGGAGCTGGACGTGCAGTACCTCCTGGGCCACGCCTCGCCGGACATGGTCCGCCGCTACGCATCCACGTACAACTCCGAACAGGCGGCCCGCCGCCACGTCATGTTCTCGCCGGCGGAGCGGCTGGCAAGCCTGAGCCTGGCGCCGTTTGCTGGGCCGCCGGAGGCCGCCAAGAGGAACGGAGAGGTCGCGGCCCATGACCATGGACCCACGCTGACTCCGGGCGCTCAGGCAGTTGCTGCCGGGAGAACTTGCGTAGAAAGCCCAGCCTGTTCATGACGGAACCGGGCCCTCCTCTTGGTAGGTCCCACTCGACCCCACGAAGTTCGCGTTCCTAGTGCAAGCCGTTTAGCGAGTCTCTGATGGCCTGTTCCGCCCTCAGGTTTCGGAGAGAGTCCGGGCTTCCTGGCCCTCAAAAGGTCCTCACTCTTCCGATCCGCCCACCGCTCTGGTCTTTCTGCACCGCGAGTCCCAGGGCTATTACCGCGGAGCTGAGCGCAGCGTCGCTGTCCTCGGGCTCCTCAAATTCTCGCTTCAGCTCCTCCGCCTCGGGCGGCAGATGGAGCCGCTCGTCATGCAGGAGCACTCGAAAGCGGGATACCAACCAGCGTTCACTCAGCATGACCTCGTCGCCCGTGGCGCTTTCAGTCCGCTCGTGACCGTCCGTGAGGTCGACGCGTATGATGCGTGCCCGCACATAGGTGCGCAGCAGGTCTACCACTGGCGGCCCCACGACGGTCGTGTTCACGTAGATCTTGGGCTTATAGAGGTAGCTCCACCGCCCGGTTGGACGCGGAAGCCCCTCGACGATCTCGGCCAGGCGGGTCGCTACGGCGCGGTACGACTTCCCTACGGGAAGGCACTCTAGATGCCGCACCTCGTGGTGTTTCGCGACCCCACCGTCCGTGCGTTGCCGCTCCACCCGCTCGACAACGGCGATGGCTGTCGAATCGTCCTCCAAATCGATGTCCACTCCGACCGTCACAGCTGCCATTGCAGCACCTCCTCACTAAAAGCTTTCTCGATGTCCTCCCGCTGGAACACAGGCATCCCGGCACTCTTGCCCGCCAGCAGGCAGTACGCCTCGGCGTGGGCGAAGTGGTCGTCCCGCCCCGAGTCCAGCCACCGCGCCACGAAGTTCCCCTGTTCGTCCCGTTCCAGTGTCCGCTTCAGGGCGAGCAGCTCCCGATAGTACTCGCCGTAACCCTGTTTCACTGGACCGCCCAGTTTCCCGGCATCGCGAGGGAGCTGCACCACACCATCGCGAAACCGCTGGAAGGTCTCGTCCAGCACCTCCGGCCGGTTCACTACATATCGGTCAGGCTCACCTGTCCCTCCCCGCCTACGGTCGTGGCCGGGCTGCTGGCGCCCGTACTGGGCCAGCCAGACCCTGCCCTTGTGGCGGACGGCGAATTCCCGGGCCAGGTGCAACTCGGGCGTGGAGTCCACAACGCACCGGCGGACGTTGTACCGCTCCATCAGCGCCTCCAGCTTCGGGAAGCCGTCCACCTGGCCGGCGAACCAGAGCCTCGGCCGCCCCGAACCGGGCCCATCAGACCTGTCACGTTCAGGATCACGCCGCTCACGGATAACGACGTGCAGCTTGAGCCCCACATCGACGCCCATGTCGCAGGGCTGGCCGGCGTAGTCGTCGAAGCTGTAATCGCCGCGGCAGCGATTCAGGACATCAAGACTCAAGCCGCCGCCAGGCGGGGCGAACGCCTCGCCCAGGTCGCTGTTCTGGAACTCCTGGAGCGCCACCGGCGTCGTCGCTTGGCTCGCCTCGACCATCTCCTTCATGTTGGCCCAGGGGCTATAGAGCCGGCTCAGGTGATAGCCGTGCACGCCATCGTTGCCAGGCGCCTGGGGCACCCAGCGACCGGGTGCTTTCACGTCGATGGGCTTTCGGCAGGAACAACACACCACCTGTGCGCTCTTGACGTCCACGTTGTCGTCCCAGGTCAGGGGTTGCTCCAATTCGCAGTGCGGACAGGGAAGGTAGTAGCGCCGCTGGTCGGACCGCAAGTACAGGGCATTGATGCCGGCCTCGGGGTACCGGGGTGTCGACCCGATGCGCAGCAGTCCCTTGCTGCTCGAGGCGAGCCGTCGGCGCGCCAGCTCGATGACACCCTCCTCCATCTGGTCGAACTCGTCCAGGATCACCAGGTCGGCGTCGACACTGGCGATCTGGCGCTTGCTGTCAGCCCCGCGGAGATAGATGGCGCCGTTGCCCAGACGCTTCAACCGCTTGCTGTCCGCTCCCTTCCGCCGGGGCGGCTCCGGTTGCAGGCGCTCTCGAAGGTATGGGCTGTCCTGGAGCGCCCGGTCCAGGCGCGCCTGGGCGAAGTCATCCATCTGATTCTGGGTGGGCATCAGGAAGAGGACGTTGCCCCGGCCGGCATATTCGGTGTCCGCAGCCCAGAGGGCCAGGTTGACCAGCAGCTCTGAGACGCCCACCTGAGCCGACTTCTGGATCACCAGCACGGGGTGGTCGTCGCGGGCGATGTCGGCCAGGGCCGGCAGGTGGATCAGCGGCCTCCCGCCCACGGTGCGGTGGGCCATCGCCCAGGCGTAAGGGTCAGCAGGATTTCGTCTTGCCCTCTCGGCCCAGAGCACTCTCCGCGTACTCGATGAGACGGTCAAGTTCTTCGTCGGTGAGGACGGCGAGCTTGGCGTCGATCTGGACATCACCACTCACCTCCTGTCGTTCTGTAGGTTCGCCCCGCGCCAGCCGCTCCAGACGCGCCCCCTCCACGATGGCGCGGATGGCGGCCTCCGCAGTCGCCTTGTCCTTCGTCATTCCGGCCAGCCACTCCGTCCCCCGCTGCTGAAGCAGCAGCGCCTCCTTCCCCTGGCGCTCGTACATCTCCCGCAGAGCCTGAAGACGCGCCTCGTCCTCGGCCCGCTTCGCCTCCCGCTCCAGCCGGGCGATGCGGTCCTGCCATCGAAAGCCGCGCGACCACTCGTAGAGGGTGCGGACGGTCGGGGTCTTCCCCCGGGCCGCCAGCACCGCGTGCAGCCGCTCAATGGACCGCTCGGCGCCCAGCCGCCAGTAGGCGTCGAAAGCCTCTCGGTGCCGCGTCGTCTCAGCCATTTCGCACCTCCAGGTAGGATCGACAGACGTCGGCGAGGGCTCGCCCCCGCCGGTTCTGCCCGTCGAGCTCCTCAGCTGCCCGTGCCACGGCCTCTTCGATGACGCTCTCGTCGTCGGCACTGACCACGAAGCTGATGGCCCGGAGGCCGCTGCCGCCGCCGGCCGCCCTCTCCAAGTCGGCCAGCAACCCCTCAAGGTCGAGGTTCAGCAGATCCAGGCTCTGCCGGATCAAGGCGGCGCTCTCCGGCAGGATCCGGGCCAGCTCCTCTGGCGAAATCAGCTCTGATAGCTCCCGGAGCAACTCTGCCCGCTTGAGGGGGTCGTCCTGCCCCTCCAGGCGGTTGAGCGTCGCGAGCAGGATAAGGGCGGTCTGGTCGTCGCAGGGCCAGACGTAGCAGGTAGCCTTGCGATGGCCCAGCCGGCGCAAGATGTCGGCGCGCTGGTGGCCGTCCAAGATCTGATAGCATCCCTCCTCGCAGGGATCGGGGCGGACGACCAAAGGCGGGTACTCGCCTTCGCGGCGGATGTTCTCCGCTAGCTTCTCTAGCCGCTCCTCGCCCATCACGTTGGCGTTCGCGGGATGACGGCGCAGTCGGTCCAGCGGGACGCGCACCAGACGGCCGCCGTCCCGGGCGTCGGCACTACTTGGTGGCGAGGACGATGAACTCTTTGTTCCTGGCATTCTTCGCCTCCGATGCTATTGACCCCAAGTGAGGGTAGGGCACCTGGAGTGCTTCGATGTTCGGCCGGTATGGCCGGATGAGGTCCTTCAGCTCCTCCAGCTCCAGAGCCGCATTGTTGAGAGAGACCAGCCAGATTGGGATGTGCCTACATGCGCAGAACAGCTGGGAAAGCAGATCAGCATTCTTCGAGAAGCCACTCACCTCCAGCCGCTCGCCTTCCAGCAGGTCGTCGAGCACAGCGTACTCGTGCTCGTAGGAGGTCGTGTTCGGGTAGGGCGGGTCTAGGTAGACCACGTCGCCGGCGACGCGGGGCAGCAGCGTCAACCCGTCCTCCTGATAGGCTTCGCCCTGCCCGGGTAGCACGCCCCCGTTTACCTCTTGAGCCAGCCGCCACCAGGCCGCCGGCCGCAGGAGGTCGAGGCTGCGCACGTAGTGCCCGACCCGCCGGGGACTGACATGGTCGTAATCGCCGGAGAAGGCGGCGCGGGCGTCAGTGCCGCGCAGCATGCTCATGGGCTGCACCCGAAGGGCCCACTTGATGAGCAGCACCAACGCTAGCGACCGCTTTGGTTCGGGGAAATAATCGCGGCGTGTCCAATGGAGCACCCGATCGACGAGGTGGGCGTGCTCACGGGAGAAGACGGACGGGACATACCGTTCCTCCGCGAGGTGCGGATACGGTTCGTCGGGCTCTCGCAGGAGCAGGGCCACGTCGGAGCGTTCGAGGGCAACGGACCCGTTGGCGATGAAGGCGCGGCCGATGACGGCGGAGCGCATAGCGAGGTCGTTGCAGATGACGCGGAAACCATAGGTCTTCGCCAACAGACTCACGCTGCCGCCACCGAGAAATGGGTCGACGAAGGTCTTGCCCTGCCACCCGGACCTCGGCACATGCCGGTCCAGCAGAGCGAAGATGAGCGGCGCCAGCCTGCGCTTGCCGCCCAGGTATGCAGGTAGAGCACTAAAGCACCTGTTCATGACTTCAGCGTAGGTGAGCGTACCGCAGATGTAAATTTGGTGTTTGGCAAGGAACGGCCGTCTCGCAAGGGCGGATGGTCTTGGGGGGAGCTACGCTTCCCCGAATTCGGCGGCCGTCCTCTCGGGACTTGTGGGAGTGGAACGCCGAGTGCGCCGGCCCAGCGGTGGACATCGTCCCACACCGTCTTGACCTCAACGGGCCACTGCGGATCTTCTGTGTCGGCTGCGGCTATTCTGTCCCAGGGCCACTGCAGGACCGCTCGCCGGTAAAGCCGAAGGGCACCAAGCCGCAGGGAAGGACTGTCCTTCAGCCGTGGCGGGAGGGGACGATAGCCGAGCCGCCTAGCCTTCGCTTCGTCGTCCCCTTCCTCCAGGCCTGGGTAGCTGCGTGACCCGACCTGCAGCCGTGGCTGCTTCAGAAAGCCTTGGCGCCACAGAGCGTGGGTCCACGCGAGGTCCAGCAGACCCCTCTCTGGCAAGGGCCATCGTCTGGTGAACTCCTGGGCCGCGGACCAGGTCCAGCCCTCAAGCAACCCTTCGAGATCACGCCGGAACTTCTGATCGGCACTGAGCACATCGTAGTAGGCTCGAGCACGCCAGGTCTGGACCCGCCTCTCATGGACGAGGCGCGGTGGTCGCGGGATTCTGACTTCTGCAGGAACCCGCATCACTCCGGGCACCGGGGCGCCGCCGCAAGGCTAGCCGTGTCTGGGTTCACGATTGGCTCCTCACGTCCCTCTACTGGACCTCCACGAAAACCGTTCCCTCTATATGTACCCCTTTGGGATCAAGAACTGGTCGGCGGACGCTTTCGGTCACCTCCCAATGAATTCTCGGCAGTTTCGAGACCATTCTTTCCCGCGACGCGCAGGATCAGCTGTCGACATCTGTGACGCGCCGCATGAGCAGCGCTTGATTATCGGTCAAGAAGCGACGTACAATACTGTACGGATGGAGGTGTCCCACATGGCAACCGAACGTCTGGAGGTTCGTCTCGACCCCGAGCATCGGCGCAAGCTGTCGGAGCTGGCGGCGGCCCACGGCGCGCCCGTGTCCGAGGTCGTACGGCAGATCATCGACCGGGCGTATGAGGACGCCCTTCGCCTTCGCCGCCTTCGCGCCGCTCAGGAGCTGGCCGAGCTTGAAGTGGAAGATGTCCCGGACCCCGAGACCCTCACCCGTCAACTGGAGGGCACGTATGAGTCCACCGACCTTTCTTGACGCCAACGTGCCCATCTACGCCGCCGGTCGGCCGCACCGCCTGAAGGAGCCCTCCTCTCAGGTGCTGATGCTCGCCGCCGGGCGCCCAGCAGCGTTTGTGACCGACGCCGAGGTGCTGCAGGAGCTTCTCCACCGCTACCTGGCACTCCGCCTCTGGCCCCAGGGCAAGGAAGTGTTCCACCGCTTCGCCGACCTCATGCGCGAACGGGTGGAGCCGGTCCACGCCGCCGACGTAGAGCAGGCGGCACGGCTGGCGGACGAGTACCCCGAGCTCGGAGCCCGCGATCTGCTCCATGCGGCGGTCATGCAACGGCTGGGCGTTCGTCGCCTCGTCTCGGCGGACATCGGCTTCGACCGCTTGTCTGACTTGGAGCGGCTGGACCCAACGAATATCGAGGAGTGGCGCGACAAGCTGGAGGAGTAGGGAGGACGCCGGGCATTCGCCGGACGACGCGCGTGGAGAGCTTCTGAACTTGACTTCCGGCCAGGTCAGAGCGATGAATGTCTGGGCGAGAAGGGTCGCACGGCAAAGGAGGGGGAAGGCCGTGTTCGACGAGGAACGCAGGCGCCAAACTCGACCGATCTGGACGCCTTCACATTCACCCTGTTCTTACCCCGGTTTCACCCCGAATACTGAATCTACGGGGTTGGCAATTGGCCATCTTCTCCGGGCGATCACAGGTCCCAAAACCCGGCCCCAGCCTGCGTTTTCCCTGAAGTTTCCCTGAAGATTTCGAATCTGCGGCCTTGCCATAAGTGCGAACCAGCGTTCTTCCCAAGCAGAGGGTCGCGGGTTCGAGTCCCGTTTCCCGCTCCAAGTCTTGAATCCGTAGGGCTCGGTCGAAAGGCCGAGCTCTTGTTTTGGGATCCCAGTGCCGCTCTTGGCGCCCCGGGGAACTTGCTATACTGCCACCGACATAACGGCCAATGGCGAGAACGATCTCTGGGCCTGGTAGAAGACCGCACACTATATTGCGGGGCTGTTGCCGAACTCGCTCGCCGAATCTGATGCCGCCCGTGTCGTTTCAATCTTGCGAATCTAGGGTCGCCATTGGAGGTGAGTTGGGCAACAGCCCCTTGCGTTAGTGCGCGGGGACGTCAAGCGCAAGGCCTGTCCTGGTAAGCTGCGTAGATCTCGGGGACCATGAGGCGCTTTGTCGGACGACCTAGAACCCCTATGGCAGAGACCACAATCATCATTATCGGGGTCGTTGTTCTAGCGCTTGTTGCGGTCGGTCCCGGCTGTTCCCGGACCACAACGCAAACGAGCACGAGCACAGGCTCTCCAGGGGTTCTTGCTGATGATGCTCAACCTGAGCTCGTTGCTCTCAGCAGAAACTTGATAGAGACAGCGTATCCCGGGTTCAAAGATTGGGAAACCCAGAAGAGCTTTGCTGGCAAGTCAGTCAAGAGCGAAGTCGATGAGGGTGACTACTACTTCGCTTATATTGTTCATGGCAGCGGCCTGCCTATCGCTGAAGCGACCTGTTTTCGGGTCGATAGAGTTGGCAGGGTGTTCGAGATAGGGTTGTTCCCTGATCCGGTGGACTCGTACGCAGGCTATCGGGATGTCAACCCAAGGAACTGCAGGGGCATAAAGTAGGAGCAGTACTCTAACGCACTGCCGGCCAGACCGCACACCATGGTCTGATGGTGTGCCCAGACAGGTCTGGTCATGGGGCTGATAACCTCCATTGCATGCCGTTTGCCGGGTTTCATCCGGCCCCAGGGGGTACCCGTGCGTGGCTGGCTTCGCGTGCCCACGAGAACAAGATGGTGGCTGTGGCTAGACCAGCCTCCAGGGAGCCGGTATGCTCCCCCATGTAGGTGATGCACTCCTGGCGTGTGTTCGCCATGACCGAGGAGGTCTACCATGATCGTCATCCTGGCCCGTTTTCTCATCAGGGACGGCAAGGAGCGCGAGGCGCTCGAGGCCGTGCGTACCATGGCGGAGCGGGTGCGCGCCGCTGAGCCGGGCTGTCTTGTCTATTTGTGCCACCGCTCCTTCGCAGAGCCCTCCGAAATCGTCTGGTACGAGGTCTACGAGAACGACGCGGCTGTGGCCGCCCACGGCGGCAGCGAGCACATGCAGGCCTTCGGCCAGCGCCTGCCGGATATCGTGGACGTGACTCAGATCAAGGTGGAGCGCCTGGAGCGGCTGGACGGCTTCGTGAGAGAGTCCTTCCCGAAGGCAACCTAGCCCTGCCCCGGCGAATCGTGCCCAGGCCTCACGGCCTCCGTGACCTGAATCGCGCAGGGCGGTGGGCCTGTGCGGTGGCAAAACCCTGTCCGTGCCTGGGGCATTGGCACACTAACGTCACATCGTGTGCGGCGTTTTGCCATCTCAGGAGCCCAGTATTCAACACTTCTTGGCGAACACGCCGAGGACGACGACGTTCACTATGAGCCCCGAGGCCCTGGGGTTCGCTCATCTCACCAGCATCAGCGCACAGAGGGCCGATTAGGGGAGAGGCGGCCGAAGGGTTCTTGAGCCCTTGACCCATCCACAGGGAGTGCTATCGTTCGCCCGAAGCCCTTGCACCGATGGCGTCACGTTGCGACACCCGCCATGGTTGCTCCTACTGCTACCGGCGCGGCCCTGTTGGTAGTCGGCAGCCCGATGGGGGCGATGAGTTTGGGCGGGCCGCCCCGGTAGCCGAAGGTGCGGTGAACTAAGCGGGAAAGAGGGCCAGCAAGGAGACACGACATGCGAAAGTCACTGCTCCCGCTAGTCGCTTTACTGCTCCTCTCCGTGACCCTAGGGGCTTGCGGTGGTGGCGAAAAGGGCACCCCGACCCCCGAGACCCCCGGTGCGGGGCCTGCAGGCGGCACCGTCAGCATTGACCTCTGGCACTCAGAATCCGCCGCCAACGTGGACACCTTGCAACGCCTGATCTCCCGGTACAACTCGTCGCAGGACGAGGTCAAGGTGCAGGCCTTCTTCCAGGGCACGACCGAAGAGACCATGGCCAAGCTATTGGCGTCTCTGGACTCCGGACAGGTCCCCGCTATCGCCCTTCTCGTGGAGGCCGACGCTCAGACGATGATCGACAGCGGCGCCGTTGCTCCCATCCAGGACTTCATCGACCGCGAGAATTATGACCTCTCGGACCTCAACGAGACGCTAATCAGGTCCTACACAGCAGAGGACAAGCTGTGGGCAATGCCCTTCTGCGCCGCCACGGGACTCCTCTATTACAACAAGGTGACTTTCCGAGAAGTGGGGCTGGACCCGGAAAGGCCGCCGCGCGACCTGGAAGAGGTACGCCAGTACTCGCAGAAGATCCTCAAGCGGGACAGCTCAGGACAGGTGGTGCGCAGCGGCATCGCTATCGATATCAGGGACTGGATAAGATACGTGCTGGCCGAGCACGAAGACCTCTTCGTGGACAACAACAACGGGTATGATGGCCGCGCCACCAAGGTGCGCTTCAACAATGACACCGGCCGCTGGTTCTTCCAGTGGTGGCACGACATGGTCGACGAGGGGCTGGCCTTCAACGTCGGGCGCAATCCTACCTACGCCGACGGCTTTCTGGCAATTGTGAGTGGTCGCGTCGCCATGACCTTCAGTTACTCTGCTGCCCTGCGCTCGGTGGTGGATGCCCTGGAGGCCGGATCGGAAGGCGTGGAGATCGGCGTTGGCGCACTGCCAGGCGTGCCCGGCGGCACAGGCGCGTCCCTTCTCATCAACCGCGGCCTCTGGATCATCAACCTGCGGCCGGAGGAAGAGCAGGAAGCGGCCTGGAAGTTCGTCAAGTGGCTCATGGAGCCGGAGCAGCAGGCCGAGTGGTTCGCCGGCACCGGCTACCTACCCGTCAACCATTCGGCCGTTGACCTACCGGCGGCCGAGGGCGTAATCGCCGAATACCCGCAGTTCCAGGTGCCCCTGGACCTTTACCTGAACAGCCCTACGACGCCCGCAGCCCTCTATGCCCTGCTCGCGCCCTTCTGGCGCGTCGACGAAGCCCTCTACCAGGGGGTGGAAGCAATGCTGTCCGGTGCCAAGGGCCCCGATCAGGCTCTTGAGGACGCCGCTGCGGAGTCCAACCGGATCATCGAAGAGTACAACCAGAGAGTGAAGGACTAAGGCGGCCGCATCGCACTCACGATCCAACAGTGAAGAATGGGGACCTATCCACTTTGCCTCCTGTCGCCAGCCGCCTCAAGCGAGGCTAGAGCCCGCCGACCGCCGATGCCGAGCGTGCCTCCCACGGACCTACCTCGTCTTGGCCCTTGTAGGCCCGTGCTACAATGGCGGGCTCAACGCGAGGGGTACGCAGGGGTCCGGTCTGCCGTCGCCGTCGCGTCATCTCGTGCGGCGGCGCAGCGCCCACAGCGTCGAGGTCCAGGTGAACGCGGCGAACCCAGCAATGGAGCTGACGGCCTGTGGGGACCAAGAACCTCATCCGAATCTGACTGGATGAGCAGAGACGGCGTCCGTGCGAGCCTCACTTGGCGGGCCTAGGAAGTCCATCGGCACGGATCACAGCCATACGGATCGAATTCTTGGGCCCTACAACTTCTGGGAGAACGGTCATGACGAAAGAGCATAGAAAAAGAGTCCTTGTCACCGGCGCGGGCGGATTCATCGGCGGGTTCCTGTGCAAGAGACTCATCGACGAAGGTCTTTCCGTGAAAGCCCTCGCCATGCCGGAGGAAAGTGCAGATCACCTGGAGAGAATGGGATGCAGCATTGTCAGGGGCGACCTGACAAAGACGGACTCCATCCGCGGCATCTGCGAAGATGTTGAAACGGTGTATCACCTGGCGGCTCGGGTGACATATTGGGGCACCCGGAAAGACTTCTACGATGCCATCTACAAGGCTACGAAACATCTACTCGAGGAATCTTGCGGCAATGGCCGGCGGTTTGTCCTTGCCAGTTCCGTCGTGGCCATCGGGTTGGGACCCAAGCATCTCAACGGTTACCGCGAGGCGGATCCGACCCAAAAGACCGGCATATTCTACGGGGACGCGAAACTGGACGCAGAGAAACTGCTCTGGCAGTACCATCGAGACGGAAAGATCACCGGTACGGTCATACGTCCCACCAATGTGATCGGCCCGGGGAGCGTCTGGGTTCGTGATGCAGTGGACACCCTGAAGAAACCCTTCTTCCCGCTCGTTGACGGTGGAAGGTGGAGCGCGAGCCTGGTATACGTGGAGAACCTTGTGGACGCGTTTCTTCTGGCCGGAACGAAAGACGAAGCCAAGGGCCAGACCTATCACATCATGGATGATTACGACATCACATTCCGGCGATACTTCTCCGATATCGCGGAAATGATGGGGAAACCGATCACCAGGACGACGTTCCTGCCAATTCCCTTCGCTGTGGCATGGCCATTGGCGGGCCTGATCGGGGGAGCGGCTTCCATTTTCGGCTTGAAGACCTCACTTACCCGCCACAGCGTGGCAATGATCGGCCGCAACAATGATCTGGACACGTCAAAGGCCCGGCGCGAGCTCGGGTGGAAGGCAAGAGTATCCTACGATGAAGCCAAGGAGCGCATCCGCGAATGGATGAAACAGGCGGGTCTGGTGGCTTGATATGGAGTTCTTCGGATGAAATGGACGGAGTTCTACCACCCCACAACCTGCATACCGAGACCGGTAGCCCATGGGAGAACGGCCAAATCGAGTCCTTCAACGGCAAGCTGCGGGGCGAGATCCTGAACCTGGAGACGTTCGACAGGGTGCTAAAGGCGAGAGTGCGGGTCGAAAGGTGGAAGCGGCACTACAATGCAGTCCGCCCTCATAGCTCGCTCGCCCACCGTCCACCAGCCCCTGAGGCCATCCAGCCATGGCCATCAGGCTGCCCCTCACTGCGCCTGCAGGCCATGGTCACACTGACATAGACTGTGGTAGCGTTCATGGGGGCAGGTCAGCCGAAGGCTTCTTGAGCCCTTGACCCATCCACAGGGAGTGCTATCGTTCGCCCGAAGCCCTTGCACCGATGGCGTCACGTTGCGACACCCGCCATGGTTGCTCCTACTGCTACCGGCGCGGCCCTGTTGGTAGTC
>Ga0315282_10010987_pt1 | contig 14106 bp, 13 predicted proteins | sample YL17G07_20_MG_FD_203693 | JGI IMG/M metagenome (GOLD analysis project Ga0315282, IMG submission 203693) | Sediment microbial communities from Yellowstone Lake, YNP, Wyoming, USA - YL17G07_20 | ecosystem: Environmental > Aquatic > Freshwater > Lake > Sediment | place: USA: Wyoming | collected... | reverse complement strand
TTCGTAGATATTTGTACTGCCGTCCATGGACTGTTTTAATCTCTATGTAGGTCATACTATCACGTTTTAATTTAGGGTGCACAATTATACGTATGTTTTTATAGTATTTTAATCTTTGTAAACAAACAGTAGTTCCGAAAGTAGGTTCTGAAACTATTAAATCACGACCAAAATGGATCTCCAGAAGCAAATCTACGCATTCTTCTAGTGCCAAAAACACAAAAACAAACAAAAGACGCTACTAAAAATTCAAAAAAACATAGACCTAAAACTATTCAACTCTAAAGGAAAAGAAAAAAACAACACCAAAAGATCATTGAAATCATCCTCCAGGATCAATCGTATATAGAACAGTCCCAAAATATTTCGATGTCACTAAGTGATCCTCTTTTACTGTTCCAAAGAGTGCAAGCCAGATGAGGATATCCGCAAGAATCCACAGATTATAGAGTAGTACGGAGAACATGAAGTAAAACAACCGTATCATATAATTCTTCGATGTTGTCTTGGGAAGGTAAGAATGCTTTTTCACCCTGTAACTAGTTTCTATCCCCCAACGTTTACCGTACAAGTCAAACAGTCTCTCAGCAAGGTTTACGTCATTCTCGTTGTATTCTTCGTTGGTGGCGAATGCCCGTTTTTCTTTCGTACCATTCTCAAGTTCTTCCTCTATTATTACCAGGTTGAATGTGACATCTTTCATCTCAAAATCTGTAATGATACGTGGCGCAGGAGTGATTTCCAGTACATCTCTTACAGTGGAAATCTTTGTAGCGGGCATGAGATATTTCAGATGTAAACTGTTGAACACTTTAATTGCATTGGAATCGCAGAACCCGCGGTCAACAAACAAGCGTCTGATCTTAATCCGCTCTAGAACATAACTCAATAGTTTTCGGAGTATTTGTTCTTTGGTGTCAAATGATCCAACCGGCAATGCAAGCAATGTAAATCGCTTCCCCGATTCTACAACGTTTATTGTAGCGAACTTGTAGCATTTCGATGTCCCACGTTCAGGTTCCTTTCCAACAACCATCGGAGCCCCACGGTCACCATAGAAGTACCATTCCGTATAATCAATTGCGACATCGTAGTGTTTTCTGATGTCAAACAGGTTGATTTTGCGGGTCATCTCCCACACAATCTCAAACAGTGTAACAAACATCTTATGGAGGTCTTTCGTGTTCGTGTAGTTCTTTAGATGATATAACAATGTATCTGCATCTGGGTTTTCCTGTCCTCGAAGCTCTTTGTAGGTTTTACTGCCATTCTCTGCGAAATCTTTGGTCATTCCCATATGGATCAAAAGGTCGATGAATTGGTTCTTTTTGTAGAGCGTATTGTTTTTCAGATTCAGATTAATGAATGGAGCAAATCGCTTCTTGAAAAGTCTGCATATTTCTTTGGTTTTCTCGTTTCTTTGGAGTTGTTGATTTTGTTCTTTGGTTTCTTTTTGTGGTTTCTCTGGCTCGAAGGTTTTAACATCGAGGAGGATACCGAATTTTTCTGAAACCTCTTCTATTTTGGATGTGGTGAAGTCAATGAGTTGTTTTGTTTCATCATCGAGGATATGGTTAGCAAAGTAGCCAATCTGTGTTCGATCTGGTGTTTTTGTGAATCCAAGTTTGAATTTTTCAGATGGATTTCTATTCAGATATTTTGTTAGTTTTGTGTGGAATTTTATGCCTTTGAGTTTTTGGAATAAGATGAGTTTTAGGAGTGATTCGTAAGAAAATGTGATCTTTCGGTATTTGCGTATTTGAAATGATGTTACATCGAATGCTTTTAGGAAATCTGCTATCTTGATGTTCTTTTTGTCTTTGCATTGTTCGAATGTGTTATATATCTCCAGTTCTATGATTTCTTTGGAGATCTGTTTGCTTACTGGCATTCAAGATTTCCTGCCAAGGGTGAGCGTCGAAACTTCCCCTTGGCTTTACCTTATATTTTACCTATTATTAGGTATAATGTTAGACATATATAAATATTTAGGTAAACATTTATATACAAGAATAGGTAGAAAGTTTAATATAACAAAATACCTATGTTATATTGATAAAATGGGCGAAAAAACAACTTTAACTAAAGCATCATCAAAAAGCGAATCACTCAGAACTACAGTCCCATCGGGTATAGTAAAACAATTTTATTTAAATGAAAAAGATCAATTAGAATGGGAAATAAAAATTATTAACGGAGAATTAGCGCTTGTTGTAAAACCCATTAAAAAATAGATATAAGCATCCGTTTAATCATTGTTTTCTTGATTTATAATATCTATTTTTTCAACCTTAAGAGAACGTGGTTTTTTAAATTTATCATAGTACAATTCACCAACTACTCTTACCATTTTATCTAATCCTATTTTAGCATCTTCTTTTATTACTTCATCATATTCGCAATGTAATTCTTCTTTTTTATTTGGACGTTCTCTTAAATAAAAATGTCTTTTATCCAAATCTATTTCTCTCATAACCCCTTCCTCAATAGCTTTCTCTGGTGGAATTGATTTCTCGATAGCTTTCTTAATTCTTTTGCTCGCATTTTTAGTTAAAATAATAGGACCTTTTGGTATATATTTTCCTTTCAGTTCAATTGTTGAAACTTTTCCATCGATAGATTTGGTTAGTTTATCAACTTGTGTAAGAATAAGATATCTCTCTTCTTCTTTAGGAAATATTTCTTCGATCTCTTTATCCTCTAAACCAACTGCCCATGATGCTCCCTTAATTATTTTTTTTACGGCTCCTTCAACTGGGTTCTCGATAGACTCACCTAATATTGTTTTTTGTTCATAAGGTGATGGAAATGAAATACCAATCCTAACACTTCCAGGTAATATTCTTATATTGAAATCATAGAGACTTCTAATATCTTCTTTAGGTCTCCCTTTCTTAAGTAATGTTTCTTCTGATAAAAATTCAGCTACTCTTTTAACACTCAATTTAAAATTTTCTAGAAAATTTGATAATAAAGCAATCGAAATGTTCCCTTCTCCTATTTGAGGCCCCTTTAATCTAATCCATAAAGGAACGGATTTCTCCTCAGCTGATATAATGCCAATATATGAATCGATTTCATACCGTAGTTTTTTAATGTAATCAAGGTATGGTTCAGCTAACACAAAATATCTTTCAGGACTAGAATTGTATAATTCTGTATGAAGGCCCGTTAATGATTTTTCTAAATGTTCTAATGCTTTTTTTGTACTTTGATATTCCTTTTCATTCTCGATCATACATTAATCCTCAACAATCCCTTTTTAAAATTTGGTTCTCCTCTTATTCCAGAAAAAAAATTAATCATATCATTTGTATTTGGATTTGCATTTATTCTCACAAATAAGTGTAAATCAAATTTATCATGAGCGATTCTAGGTGAAATGACTTCATATTCTTGTGGAGTGATCGGCCCGGGTGGTGGATAATTTCCTTGGATTATAAAAACTACATCTATATCATTTGGGTTATTCTTTGAAGTCACAAAACTACCATTAATGATGAGAAGCCCCGTCATTCCTGTGTTTTTTACGTTCTGAATATATTTTTCGAGTTTTTCTACTAATTCAATTCTTCTGGGAGTATTACCAAACAAATTTCTAATCTCCTGAAGATTACAGTCATAAATTCCTGGAGGTAGGTAGTCGGAATGAAGTCTAGGAATCGGCATAGTATCCCAATTAAGTTGAATTGGAATAGATTCTAGGAATAAAGTAGTTTCTATATTGATTCACCTCATAATTATGTTATAATTTTCCTTCTTTTTTTGCATTTTTCACCCTAATCCCAAATTCTTTCAAATCCTCTCTATGATCTAGCATCCATTGCTTTAGAATAAAGTTAACAACATCCGACTCTGATTTTCCAACTATTTTTACAAGATGTTGCACAACATATTTTGTATAATCCTCAGTGTAAACTTGTAATTTTTGTTCCACAAAAAAGTATATATTTTATCTCCTTATAATGATTTGTATTCAATTCATATACAATTCATAATATTAAATGACATTTCGGAAGATGAAAAATCGCGTGTATAGCAAAGAATAAATTAGATGAATATGATACAGAATCTAAAAAGGAATGAAAATCGTTGACAAAAGGGAGAGGAGTGCAACGGAAAAGACCTTAATAAAAAATTGAGAAAATGAGCAATCAAGAATTATCCTAGAAGATAATAACATAGTTGAGTGAAAATGGTAAAAATTACATATTCCAGATGGGAACTATCAGGAGAAACAGTAAGAGCATATGGCGGAAAAAAGAAACCTTATATTCACTATTTACCGTTAGATGATGTCATTCAAATTGGAAATAAGTTCCTTGATATTTATGAAAAGGAAGGTGCAGTATCTCATTTAGATATTTTAGACGAAATGCACAATATCTCATTATCTGGTGGTAGAATTTTTAATAAAAACACCCAAAAATACAAAGTCGAAATAGTTTTTGATATTTTATTAAAGGAAGGTCTTATTCGTCAAGAAGGGATTAAGAAATATCACCATAATCAAAAGGGAAGAAATCCATATGGATATGTAATAGAAGCACCTGGAGAAGAAATTAAATGTTGGTTATCGAGACAAAAACCAAAATAATATTCTTTTATCAGAATCTTCATTAATAGAAATTTGATACTTATTTCAGAATGGAAAATATAGATCACGCATTAGTTGCAAAAACACATACATCAATGTATCTGATGCATAAATATTGGGCAAGAAAACCCCATAACGTCGTTCAAGAATATATTAAAGCATACTCAAAAAAGGGCGAGATTATTTTCGATCCTTTTTTAGGAAGTGGACCTACTGCAATTGAAGCATTGAAACTTGGTAGAAAAGCAGTAGGCCTTGATTTAGATCCTCTAAGTATTTTTATTACAAGATGTACATGCTTGCCAGTAGATTTAAAAAACTTTACAAAAGAATTTAACTCAATAAAATCCGATATTAAAGAAGATATTGACGATTTATATAAGATGAAATGCCCTTATTGCAATAAGGAAATAATTTATGATGCGACTATTTGGAAAGAAGAAAAACCAGAACAAATTAGATATACTTGTGATTGTAAAAAGGATAAAAGAAAAAGTTTATGGAAAGATGTAACAACCAAAGACATTAAAATAATTAAATCCATCTCAAGGAAAAAATACAAATGGTATCCAAAAAATGAATTAATCTGGAACTCTAGAATAAACGTTCACAAGGGAGAGAAAGTATCAGAATTGTTTACTAAAAGAAATCTCTATGCTTTGTCATTGATATTAGATAGAATAAAAAAAATTAAAGATAAAAAACTAAGATACATAATGCTTTTTGTTTTTTCTTCTACTTTACCGCAAGCAAGTAAATTAGTTTTTGTTATAAGACAAAGAGGAAGAGCAAAAGGAAAAACCAAAGAATCAACACCTGAAGTTGGAAGTTGGGCAACGAGAGGATATTGGATTCCAGATGAATATTTTGAAATTAATGCTTGGAATTGTTTTGAAGAACGTTTTCAAAAAGTAATACGTGGTAAAGAGGAATCGAATAAAACAATAACTAATTATATAGAAGTAGACTCCTTCGATGAATTAAATAATGGTGGAAATATTTTGTTACTAAATCAAAGTATTCTTGATTTATCTAAGATCCCTTCAAATAGTATTGATTATATATTTACTGATCCTCCCTATGGTGATGCAGTTCCATATTTAGAACTTGATTATATGTGGTCTTCTTGGTTAGGTTTTAATGTAAATTTCGAGGATGAAATTATAATAAGTGATAGCCCAGTTAGAAAAAAGACATCTGAAATTTATGAAAAAATGTTAAAAGCCGCGTTTAAGCAAGTTTATCGTGTATTGAAACAGAACAAATATATGACCGTTACTTTTCATAGTACCAATATTATGATATGGAATGCTATAATCAAATCTGTTGTTTTTGCTGGTTTTGATTTAGAAAAAATTATTTATCAGCCCCCCGCAAGGACTTCTGCGAAAGGTTTGCTTGCCCCTTATGGAAGTGCTGTTGGTGATTATTATATCAGATTTAAAAAACCGAAGAATGAACGTTTAGTCGATGAAAAAGAAATCGATTTAAAAAGTTATGAAAAAGAAGTAATTAATGCAGCAAAAAGAATTATCGGCGAACGCACTGAACCTTCCTCATATCAACATATTTTGAATGGAATTATGGTTGAGTTGAAAGGAGGAAAAAGAGTACCACTTGGAGCAAGGAATATCGAAGATATTCTAAAAGAAAATGTTAATACTGAATTTGAGTTGGTCGACGTAAAAGATGAAAAAGGGAAGATTGTCGGGAAAAAATGGTGGGTGATTGGATGGGATTTAACTCATTTTTCTCAACCTATTTTAAGTGATAGACTTGAAAGGGCAGTTATTAGTTTACTTGATCAACGATTTAAAGTATCATTCGATGATGTATTGCAAGAAATTTTTATACAATTTCCTAATGCATTAACACCAGATACTCAAGATATTAGCGACATCCTTAGGGAATATGCAGAACAAACAAAAGATGGAAATTGGAGATTAAAATCAGGTTTTTCAGAACAGGAACGAATAAGCAAACATTCTGAAATGATTTACTATTTATCTATTATAGGTAAAAAATTTGGATATAATATATGGATTGGACAGCGAGAACAAGGGGAAACATTCAGAAAAATTCGTCTATCGGAGTTATGTGATAGGTTTCCTACCTTCCGTTACATTTCTCAAGAACCAGAACGAATTAATCGAATAAAACAGATAGATGTAATCTGGCATAAGGATGGTAATATCAGGTATGAATTTGAAGTAGAAAATACTACTACTATAACTGATGCTATTATTCGAGGATCCAATATAAAGCCTATTGATTCTTCAGTTCCTTTTGAATTAAAACGATATATTATTATACCGAAAGATAGGATAAAATTGTTAATTAAAAAGTTAGATGAGCCTTTAATTAAAAAAAGTCTAACTAGTGCATCTTGGAAATTTTTAGATTATGATGATCTTCGAGAATATCATTCTAAAAGAACAAAACGAAAAAAATTTGGTTCCATATCAGATTTTGAAAATTTAGCAAAAGTGCCAAAAGCGATAAACCATAAGCAAATGAATTTAAAAGAATATTCAAATTAAATAATCTCCTTTTAAACACTACTCATAAATAAAAATATATTTTATATTATCTAATAGGAGGAAAACATTTATCAACCATAACAGGATAATATCTCTTGGGGAGTCAAAAAGAACGGTAGATAAATTTCCCAGACTAAACCTTTTTTGTATCTATCCTTTCCCCCCAGACAAGACTCCCCCTTATTCAAAACTAATGTGAATTACCCATTGATGTAATTAATGAATAAGTCGCTTTATACAATATAGGTAAAATTTCATTTATCTTTTTTGAATTAAAACCTAAAATCTTTAAGATTGAAGAATCTATCAATTTTCGATTTTCATTTTCTTCAATTAATTGTTTTTTAATTGATGGTAGATTTATCATAGAAATTTGCTCGAAAAGAGCAAGCAATTCTTTACGTTCATTGTCTGTCAATTTATTAGGATTTAATTGTTTTGTAAGCATCCAATCTTCTTTAGCAATATGCCCCCAATTCATTTGTGTCTCACTTTTTAACCGGCATATTTGAAGTAGTGACATAGTTGAGTTTAGTGATAAACAAAGAATTTTTGCATCATCTTCATTATTAATTTTAATCGGATACAGTGTGTTAGCTGAATGCGCAAGTTTCTTTGAATAAAAAGCAATCAAATGTGAATTGTCCGAATTTAAATTGAATCTATCTACAACAAACAATATCGCTTTTTTAGTGTCAGGTCCAATTTCATTTTTTATTTTTGATTGTGATAAATCTAAAGAATATAAAGATGCAATTTTCATAACAAGGTTAAAAGGTCTCTTTACTATTAAATCAAGATCATCACTGATATCTAATTTTGTTATTCCTGTTGATGTAATTAAACCATAATCAAAGTAATATATTGGGACTTCTTCTTCTTGCCCTTTTAATTTTTCTCTTTGGATAACAATTTTTATATTTGAATCAGATAACGATTTAAAACCCATGATTCTACTACGTAAAGATCTATCAGGTAGTAGTTTTTGAGCATACAATGCTTTACTATAATCTTTGTGCAGATCAATTCCATATTTAAAATCATTACTTGATAAATTAAATAGCTTCAAATTTTGTTTTATAATTTTCTCGAAATCACTAATTATTTTATTCATTTCATTTGGAGTGAAAAGCGGCATTAAGTTTTTTCTGAAAATAATTAGTTCATCTCGCATAATAGTTTTAACTTCAATATTTTCAGTGTTGCCTCCTCCTGTTAATGACATTCTCTCGATTTCATTAGCGATGCTTTTCGAGTTAAATGATGGAAGATTTTCTAATGATGATTTTAAAAGAACTATCGTTGTTTTATCATTCTTTGTTGGTTTCCTATCCTCACAAATCAATATCATATCTCGAAATTTTGCGTTTCCGCTTAAAGTGTCCATATTCGTTGGTTTAACAATGTATTTAATTGAAAAATTATTTAGATAATAATCCCGTATTTTTTGAGTATGTTTTCCTTTTAAAAAACCAGTAGGAACAATGGCACCAATTATTCCTCCATTTAATATCAATTCAGGAGCCATCGCAAGAAAATATCCCCATAAATCTATATCATGTCCACAACGTTTAGAAGCATAATCGTATAATTTCATATTAGTTAAAAATTCTTTTTTTAAATTTGTTTTGACTGTGAATGGTGGGTTCATCAAAATAACATTAACTTTTCCAATTGAAAAATGTGGTCCATTATTTTTAATTGTTACAGGAGTGCTTAGATTTTGTTCAAGAAAATCTTCAACTACTTTTTGTTTTCTTGGATGTTTACTTATTTCTTCCGCCACCAAACTACTTGCTGATCTAATCATTAAATCTTTTTTTTTCAATAATCTTGGCAATTCTAAGGAATCCATCTTGGCAATTCTAACATTATCTGTTTTTGAAGTTATATCTTGAGCGGCTAAATTTAATCCAGACAAAACACATGCAAAAGCCATTAAATCAGTTCCAGTGATATGCTCTTCAATAAATGTTCTATGCATAACTTTCATATCTCTATTTGTAGGGTGTAAGCGGTCTCTATAAAGATCTCTTTTTGTTTTATAGGCAGACATTAATATTGTTCCTGAACCACATGCTACATCCCATATTGTGTTATCCCAGTCCCGTATTGCAAGTCTTGCTAAAATATCAGAGGCAGAAGGTCTCGAATAAAATGCTGCAAGTGTTTTTTGTGATTTCGGTGGCATTACTTTAGCAAATAATTGCCCTAAAAGATCATGTTCAATTTGATCTGGTCGAAGAGGATCAAGTAATTCTATTGTTTTCCCAAGGATTTCCAAAATTTTTTCTGTGGCTGGAATTAAGGTTAAAGCTCGAATACTATAAATTGGTTTATAGTCGATTTCTCTTATTTTATCAAAACAGTTTTCGATTTCATTAATCGACATGGGTTTTTTAGGTAATTCAGGGATACTCTTGTTTATCTTCTCATATATTGAATAAAAAATAATTTGAGATAAAATTACATTTGATAGTAAATCAACTATTGCTGCATCTATATCTTTTTTGTCTTGGTTTTTTGTTTTTGGAACATTGCTCAGGGCAAAAAATGCATCATATGTATGACCAATCTCTTTTGCAAGTAGTTGGATTTCAGTTAGTTTTAAAAAATATTTACGTATTTCTTGTGATAGTCTTCTTGTTTGCCCAGCTAACATATCTGCTGCAAGTTCAACGTTTTTTTCTGCTTCCGCTTTTTCATTAATTTTCAACCATAATTTATCGAAAAAATCTCTCCCAGTGATTGTTTCCTTTGTCCACCAATATTCAGAAATTACAACAATCTCGGCTAAAGTTTCTAAAGATAATTTATCTAAATCACTATAATTAATTATGTTTTCTTCCCTAAATTTTCCATCATAAATAATAACCGCGATATTTGAACAATTTTCATTTCTTGCATAACCGTAAGCTTGAATTAAACCATCAATCATTTTTTCATGTTGTTCTTTTTTGGGAGCCACCTTTATTTCCAGGATATATTTCGTTTCTTCATATTGAACTAATAAATCCAAAATCCCTAATTTATCGTCCCAACCAATTTCATTAACTACATCAAATCCTTTCATTCTTGCATAATTGGTAAGAGGTGTGTAAGTAGATCGTTCCGTGGGATGTTTTTTAGAACCCATCAAATACACCCCTCATATTCAAAATTGTAATTATTGTTGGATAACCCAAAAAAATAAAATCTATTTATAAAAAAATAATCTCTGGATAAATTGATATTTTGTCGCAAGATATTATTAATTTGCATCCCAATATATGAAATAGAAAAAGAGGTTATTGAATCTATTGTTATCTTCATCTCATACCTCCCATTTCTTCAATGATGTCCAAAGGATTTTTCAGGGTATAACGACTTTTTCTCGAATCTTTCTGATCCAGATTTATAATTAGCCAACCATTCTTTTTCAATCTTGAAAATGCTTGTTTAAAATTATTAGAATTACCCTTGATTATTTTATTTGCTTCCGTATTAGTGAAGGATTTTTCTTTAAATGAACTCCAAAGTTTTGCATAGATTGTAAAAGCCCATCTTGGAGGCACATCAACCATATATCATGTATTATTTGTATATTATAAATATTTTTTGTATTTCTAAAATATTTAAAATAAATTATGTATACTATCTGTATATATAAAAGATGATTGTAACCTACACAGAAATATTTATGTAATTTAACGATATAATATTTCTTGGGGAGTCTCAGGAGATAGAGTAGAATTTTTCCCAGACTTCTATTTTTTATCTACCCCCGAGATCCCCTTCTTATTACTGGAGACCAACTGTTATATATTCCTAATAAGATTTGAAAATGGGGCGAAAAAATGGTAACATGCGATATGAATAGATTTCAAGGATTTTTCCAAATATGTGCAAATTGCTGTATACCTGCATCCATTGAAAATGTTATTAGATACCATGGAGGAGATTTCCCTCAAAGAGAATTTTTGGATAAGTTCCTTAAAAAATATAGAATGACGGATTTACATTTTACGAAAGTTAAAGAATTTCTTGATTGTGATGTTAATTTTAATAAATATTTTACATGTGACCATAAAACAAAAGAGCATCATAAAAATTTTGATGGATTATTAGCCTATTTCCATGAATGTATTAGTAAAGATTTACCAGTAATAGTAGCATTGAATCAAAAAACACAAGATGGTGTAAACAAACATGTTGTTACTGTTCATTATATAGAAGGTGATAAGATTTCTTATTTCGATTCAGATCCAAAATCAGATGGTTTTAATAATTTTAAACAAAAACATGATTTTGTAAAATTATTGTCAGAAAACCTTGGGACATTAGTAATTAAAAGAAAATAATTATTATACAATTCACTTCTTAGCATGGATTAATGTGCAAAGCCGTTATTGAAATATTAGTGAACTATTTTTCCTCCAATACGTTTAATGATACTTTCGGAAAATTTTTCATTTTAAAAACCTCTATTATATGACTATCAAATTTTTTAAAATATTTATAATCATTTATTTTTTCTAAAATATCTGGATCGGATATTTCCCAACAAATAACATAACTTGTTTGTGGTGGATAATGATCATGATGCTCAAAATTTTCAAAAGTATGTTCAACTTCAATAGTAACGAACATTTTAGTTTCTCCAGCGTCCTCCTCGCGGATATGCCCAATTAAATCAATACCCCCTTTCCTCGTTGAAGTATGATCAAGTGTTTTGAAATAACTAAAAGGTATTTTATTCGCCCCTTCTAATTTCCAGAGGATAGCAAGAGTATCATGTTCATTATCTGGCACTTTATGTATCGGTCCATCAATTCCTTCTATAAATACAAATTCTTGAGTCCTAGATATCAGCAAATCTTTTCTTTCGTCTAATGTTCTACTTTTTTCTTTTAATTCTTCTCGTCTTTTATTATCCATATATATTCTATAATCTTCTCTAAGCAATACTTCTGCTATACCATCCTTTAAAGCTTTTTCAAAAGCCTTTGACTTTTTATCTTCTCTTCGATAGTCGCCACGAGCCAAATCCATTATTCCAAATATTTCGTCACATTCTACAACTATATTGGCCATTCTTTTAATTGGATCTAGATTTCCACGAAATTCATAATAATCCAATTCAAAATAAGGTATTCCTTTAACAGATAGAATGATACCAATATTACGATTTTTTGGTGACATATTAAATTCTAAAAATTCCGACATTTTTTCTGTTTGTAGAGTAAATCCACCTTTTATTTTTACCTTAACTTCAGATCCATCAGAACATCTCTGAATCTTTTCAATTGGTGGATTAATAACGACTGTACGCCAATCCTTGTCATTCAATTTTCTAATGAATCGATAACCTGGCGTTATGATTTCCTCCTGATCTAAAACTTTTAATGAACAAATAGGAAGTTTTCTTTCTTTGGTACAACCGATTAATGTTCTTTGAATCAAGAAGTTCTTGATATTATCTAAGCTGTAATCTCTATCTGTTGAACCATCTTCAAACCCTAAGACTTTCAAAATAGTTCCTGAATGTCTGAAATCACTTTTCGGTAATTCGTAGATTATTGCTTTCGGTTTTTCGGGGGGTGATTTAGTTAATTTTTCAAATGGTTCATCAATTACAACATGGTGTCCTTCTTTTTCTCGGGTCCATGTGTATATTTCTATTCTACGACTATTGAAAGTCAATTTTGCTCCGAGTCCTTTCCAACTAAATTCATCTCCTCCAAACCCAACAATTGGTCCGTAACCAAGATTTATAAAACGATCAAGTCTACCTGGTTTTTCTAAATCTTGTGTGAGATTCATCCCACAACCATCGTCTTCAAAAATAAATGATGCGCCATATTTGGGATCTACATAATACGAAATTTTAACGTTTTTTGCATCTACTTCTGTGGAACATATATTTGAAATCTGTTCTCTAACCATATCCAATGGATGTCTTCTATTTTCTATAGCTTGACGAATCATACTTATTTCATGTGCAAAAATTTCAGACTCTATAGGTTTTCTAACTTCAATCATTTTCTCCCTCGATTTTTCATCAAATTCATAGATATATTATTATTGCCATACAAAATTCATTTAATAATATATGTTTTAAAAATAACATTCTCACAATCGTTTCAATTGAACTTTCAATATCTTTTTATAGGAGTTTTTACACTCGTTAATGATGACAACCAAAAATCCGCTTTCCGAAGAAATTATCGCCAAGATAAAAGAAGAAGTATTGAATGGTAAACCTAGAAGTCAGATTGCAAAAGAACTCAACCTCTCTTACAAACAAGTGTGGAAGCGAACAAGAGACATCCATTCAAAGCGAGGATTGCCTCAGGAAATCAGGGAGAAGATACGCCAGGAGGTCTTGAGCGGTAAATCAAAGCGGAGGGTTTCAATAGAGCTTGGTGTCTCCGAGAAAACCGTTCAATATTATACGGGTGATCTTTGTCTTACGCCTTTCCGAAAGATCAACGTTCAAGATAGAAAACTAGAGTTTATGAAGGATCTACTGCGGGATGGCTATGCTTTGGCATCCGATAAATATGGGATACAGGAATATTACAAGTTAAAAAAGCATTTTCCAGCGATTTCCAAGGTAAAGATGCATGGGCGAGTGATCTTTTATCTTGAAGGAAAGGAGGATATTGCTGCTCGGGTGTTCTTGGAGCATATGCAGAAGAAGATTATCAGTTTTCAAGAATTGAAACAGATCACTAAGGTTTTCCGCACAAACCTGCCAAAACGTGAAAAACGTGCGTTCCTTCTCAGAAATAGACAAAGGAATCCGTTCAAAAAACAGGGGGTTCAAAAAGGGAGGCACCTCCGAGAAAATGACGATTCTTTCTCATTTTTTTATATTCGGAGGTACTGACAAAACATATTAGTGGAAAAAATAAGATAAATTAAAATTACTTATATCATTTAGATTACGTATTTAAGTAAATGATTATTCTATTCTGTAGTTAATTT
>Ga0315282_10010986_pt1 | contig 14109 bp, 8 predicted proteins | sample YL17G07_20_MG_FD_203693 | JGI IMG/M metagenome (GOLD analysis project Ga0315282, IMG submission 203693) | Sediment microbial communities from Yellowstone Lake, YNP, Wyoming, USA - YL17G07_20 | ecosystem: Environmental > Aquatic > Freshwater > Lake > Sediment | place: USA: Wyoming | collected... | reverse complement strand
CATCTGCGCTGAGGACAAAGTGCTGCGGCAGGTCGCGTGCGGCGATGACAACAATCCGCGAGTCATTCGGGCGCGGTGGGTTTATGGCAAGAGCGAAGATGCGCCGAAGGAACCGTTTCTCGATGAGTGGTCGAAGGCGGAGGAACTCGCGCGGGATTGGCTGGATCGGATGCGGGCGGCGTTTGGGTGCACGTGATTTAGCCACAGATGAACACGGATGAACGCAGATAAGAACGACAGGCTCTTGGCTCTTGGCTATTGGCTCTTGGCTATTGGCTCTTGGCTATTGGCTATTGGCTATTGGCTATTGGCTATTGGCTATTGGCTCTTGGCTATTGGCTATTGGCTATTGGCTATTGGCTATTGGCTATTAGCTATTGGCTCTTGGCAGGACGCACCCGGCCCGCCCCACCGTGGCACGGGCTTCCAGCCCGTGGGTCATGGGCGAGACGCCCATGCTACGGCTACTCCAGCGTCGGCCTCGGGATTTCGCCGCGGAGCTGCGCTTCGCCGCCTTCCTTCTCGAACACGCCGTAGAACATGGACGAGCAGTCCACCCACAGCGTCAGGCGGTGGAAGTCTTCCGCGGAAAGCTTGACGTCGTAATGCCCCTTCTCGAGCAACTGCAAAAGCCGCGAGGCCTTGGCGCCGAACTTGCCCGGCGTGGTCCGGTAGCCGTCGTGGTAACTTGTGAAGCCAAAGTTGACGAGCGTGTTGTACGACGCGTACCACCGGTTCTGGATCGGCGTCTTGCTCAAGTTGCACGCCTTCTTCTCGACGTGGCACCCGACGCAGCTCTTGTCCAGCACCGGCTGCACCAGGCGCGGATAGCTGAACGGATTCGAGCCGTCCACGTCAGGCTTGAGCTTGGACGGTTCCCGCCGCAGCGCCAGCGGCGCCGACTTCGGCATGGCCGGCGCGCGGTACTTGGGTTCATGGCAGCCTTGGCAAACCAGCCGCTCGCCGTTGCGCAGGTAGGTGCCTGAGCGCATGGACTGGATGGCCAGCCCGCGGTCGTCGAGGGCCTGGAAGAACATCTCGCGGTTGGCCGGCACCGTGAAGTACGCGCTGCCGTCGTCCTCGACGGGCACCGTGCCCAGGACCCAGCGCGCAGGGACCACGGAATCGCCCGCTTCGGCGATCCGCTTGCCGGTCTCGTGCGGCGGCCCGCCCGACGGCACCGGCATGGGCAGGAGCTGCAGGACGCGCAGTTCCTTGACCTTGGCGCCCGCGGGCCACGGCCTGATGCTCTCGTACACGTTGATGACCGCCAGCGTCGCCTCGCCCGGCGCGCCCGGTGAGACGGGCTGGCTGGCCAGCTTGGCGCTCACGGTGCTGGGCGCCAGGGACAGGGGCGGCGGCGTGGTGGGCTTGAGCGGCGTGGGGCTCAGGCAGCCGATGTCCGGGTCGCGGTAGATGAGTTCCTTGTTGCCAAAGCTGTCCACCAGGTAGAGGCCGTAGTTGCCGCGGCCGTGCTTCCGGGCGCCGGGCCGGTTCATGTCGGCATCGTAGACGCACAGGTAGTAGTCTTCGCTCAGCGGCAGCGGCGTGCCGTAGACTTCGCGCCCGCCCTGGCTTTCCGGGAAACCCACGTCGGGCGTCACGCGCTTGATCGGCCCCATGGCGTCGTCGTCCACGACCCGCGGGTCAAGCAGGACGATCGAACCGAACGCCTGCCCGTGATGCGGGGCCGCCAGCGCCGAGTACTTGTGCGAGCCGGGAACGGCGTGGATGTCGAGCTCCATATCGGGCCGCAGGTTCCGCGGCGCGAAGTTCCCGTGCAGGGCGCGCGAGTCGGTGCCGTCCAGGGATGTGATCCACGGCAGGTGCGCGGTGCAGCCGTGGCGGTCCACGTAATCCCAGCGGGTGTAGATGATGCGGCCGTCGCGCGTGACGCTCGGGTTCCACTCGTTGGTCTCGTGGAAGCTCAACGCGTTGATCGCGCTGCCGTCGGGCGCCATGTCGTAGAGGTTGTAGTTCGGGCAGACGCGTCCACAGCGCAGGTAGCCGCCGCGGCGTTCGGTGATGAAGGCGATGCGCCCGTTGGGCAGCCAGCAGGGGTCGAAGTCGTTCCAGGTGCCGTCCGTCAACTGCTCCAGGCACGAACCGTCCACGTTCACCTTGAAGACGTGGTAGCAGCGGCCTTCAGCCCAGTGGCCGCGCGAGGCGTCGGTGTGGTGGTAATGGCACCGCTCGCCCTTGCATTCGACGTACGCGAAGAGAATCTGCCGGGCATCGTACGACAGCGACGGCGACAGGAACGACCCGCCTTCGGACTCGTCGCCGCTCAGATTGCCCACGCCGTCATACGACAGGCGCGGCGGCCTGGACGGCCCGCCGGAGAGCTTCTGCCCCTTCAGGCGGCCGCTCTGGACGACCGAGTTGGCCAGCACGTCGCGCACCTGCGGGTTGGAGCCGAACGGGTCGGAGAGAACGTACAGCCCGCCGCCCGGCGTGTTGGCGATGCCGTAGTATTGGTCGCACATGTGGTTGTAGAGCGCACGGTGGCGCTTGACGAACAGAAGCTGGTCGAAGTTCAGCAGCGGATTGGCGAAGGCGATGCTCCGGCGCAGCTTGTACGCCTCGGCGAACAACGCGCGGCGCGCTTCCGCGCTCGTGACCGGCGTCTCCGCGCACGCTTTCTGCAGCTTGTTGAGCTGCTCTTCGCAGGGCGCGAGCTTCGCGGCGGCCTCGGTCCTCTTCAGGTCGGCCAGGAGCGCGGCTGTGCGGCGCACGATGACGTCGGCCGGGTCACGGTCGGACTTCAGGATCATGGACTCGGGCCGATACGTTTCCTTCGCGAGCCGCTCGAACGTGCCGCGCTGCTGGATGTCGTACTGCAGCGTCTCGTATTGGTTCTCAAGCTCCTCGAACTGTACTGCCCGGCCGCGCAGCTCATTCCATTTGGGGTTCTCGGCGGGCGTCTTGTTCGTCACCAACGCTCCGAGGTCTTTCTCGAACGCCGCCTTCGCCTCGCCGGCCGGGAAGCTCCGCAGGAACGCGGCGCACTCGCGATACTGGCAGGCGCGCGCGTAGAGATCAAGCCAGCGGCCATCTCCCGCCGGCGCCTTGGACTGGACCAGGCTGTCGAGCTCCGCTTTGAGGGCGCTCCCAGCGGGGCCTGCCGGCCCTACGACACGGCCGATCAGTTCCTGTTCCAAAGTCGCCGTGTCGCGGTTGGAGAACCAGGCGTTCAGCCCGTCAATGCCGGCGTCGGTCAGCAGGCAGCCGGCCGGGACGGGGAAGTCGCGCGTCATCGCGCCCCAGAACGAGGGCGGCTTAGCCGCTTCGCCCGAGGTCATCTTGAAGCGCAGCATGCCGTTGGCGCGTTCCTTGTCTTCGCCGGCGTAGGCCTCGAAGCGCTCGAACTTGCCGTCGAGGACGTACCGCACCTCGCTGTCGGCATGCACCCAAATGCCCCACTCGAACTTGCGGTCGCCAATCTGCAACTGGTGGTTCTGCCAGTTCTTGTCCTGCAGCAGTTGGCCCCAGCCGACGCGCACGGATGCGGGCTTGAGGGCCGTCAGCCGGGTCTCTTTGCCGTCTTTGCCGATGAGTTTCGGCTCGCCCCAGATGTTGCAGTTCGCCGTGCCCTGCTCGCAGAACGCCATCAGGCACAGGACCTTCACGCCCGAAACGTTCAAGCTCACGTGCTGCGCCGGGCCGTCGCCGCGGATGGGGCCGCTGTCGTAGGGCTTGAAGATGCCGCTGACCGGCTCCTGCTTCGCGCCCTCAGGCGACTGGAGATACTTCCCCCGCGCCGCCACCATGGTTTCCGTCCAGGCGCCCTTCTTGACGTAGACGTCCTGGCCGGTGTCTTGAGCGGCGTGAGCCGAAGCCGGCGCGCCCACCATAAGCACCAACGCCAGGCACGAACGCGCGCCGGCGACGAACCGATTCGATGAGCGTTTCATGTGTTCTTCCCCCTCGCCAACATGGACGTGGCTTGGTTCGCAGAAGAAGTTGCCGCTGCAATCATAGTATTGCATACCGCTTCCGCAAGGCGAAGACGGAATACCCGCCGTAGTCGAAACACTCCCGCCTTCCTTGCACGTGGGGTAGCTTGTCGCTATAGTAAATTTTCCCCTGTCTTGTGCGCGAGGCGCCTCAGGATGCAGGAGGTCGTGTTGCAGACGCGATCTGGGCGGTTCTCATGGCCGTTGCAACCCTGATTTTCTGGCTTGTGATTCTTGTCACGGCCACCAGTGCCATCGTTGTGGTCACCGCCCGCAATATCCTGCACGCTGCGTTCAGCCTGTGCCTGGCGTTCCTCGGCGTGGCCGCGATCTACGTGTTCCTGCATGCCGATTTCGTGGCCGCCGTGCAGCTTATCGTGTACGTCGGCGGCATCCTGGTGCTGATCCTGTTCGCCATTATGTTCTCGGCCAATGTCGTGGAGGACACCGCCGAAGGGGGCCGCAGCAAGCTGGCGTTGGCGGCCGGCGCCGCTGCCGCGGTGGCCGTCTTCGCGGCCATCGTGCTCCTGACGCAGCGGCTGAAGGATCCGCTTGCGGCGGCCAACGTTCACGGCGCGGACCACTACCAGGCGGCCGTCAGTGTGGCGGCGGGGCAGACCGGAATCGGCCACCTGCTGATGGGCCAGTACCTGTTGCCGTTTGAAGTCGTGTCGGTGCTGCTGCTGGCGGCGCTGGTTGGCGCCGTGGTGATCATCCGGAAGGAACTGAAGAACTAGCCGCATGGATCAGGCGAACGCAATCCTGGCCGGGCCGGACGCGCTGGTGAACTACCTGCTGCTGGCGGGACTGCTGTTCGCGTGCGGCGTGTTCGCGATGATCAGCCGGCGCAACGCGGTCGGCATTCTGATGGGCGTGGAGCTGATGCTGAACGCGGCCGGCATCAACTTCGTGGCGTTCGCGCGGTTCGGGCACGCCACGGCCGGCGGACAGCAGCTCGACGGCCAGGTGATGACGCTGTTCATCATCGTGCTGGCCGCCGCCGAAGCCGCGGTGGCGCTGGCGCTGGTGCTGGCGGTGTTCCAGACGCACAAGACGATCTCGCTGGACGACGTGGATGAGATGAGGATGTAATGCCACACGTTGACGAAATCTACTGGATACTGCCGGCCGGGATCCTGCTCCTGCCGCTGCTGGGTTTTGTGCTGATCCTGTTCTTCGGCAAGTACATGGAGCGCTTCGCGGACAAGCTGGCAATCATCCTCATGTTGCTGGCGTTCGTCCTGTCCGTGGCGCTGTTCGCCGGCATCGTTGACCACAAGGGCGCGGCGGCGCAGAGCGACCCCGTGATAACGTCGGTGCCGTGGATGAACGTGGCGGGCGTCACCCTGACCATGGGTTTCCTGGTGGACAACCTGTCGGCGTTCATGTCCATGGTCGTCTCCGGCCTGGGCACGCTGGTGCTGATGTACTCGCTGTTCTACATGGAAGGCGACAGCCTCTACCGGCGCTATTTTGCCTACATGTGTTTCTTCTGCTTCGCGATGCTGGGCGTGGTCTTGTCCAGCAACCTGCTGATGACCTACGTCTTCTGGGAACTGGTCGGCCTGGGCAGCTACCTGTTGATCGGCTTCTGGTTCTACAAGCCGGCCGCGGCCGACGACCGGCACTACCAGGAACTGAAGGCGTCCTACGCGACGGGGATTGACGAGCGGTATCTCTCACCGGCCCACGCGCAGAAGAAGGCGCTCGTGATGAACCGCGTCGGCGACTTCGGCTTCGCCGTCGGCATCGCCATCTTCGCCACGGTGGCGCTGCAGGTCGCGGGCGGCGCGGGCTTCCAGGCGCTCAAGCTGACCGACAGCCCGCTGGATTTCGACAAGCTGTACGCGGCCAAGGCGGCCGGCGCGTTCAGCCAGGCCACGCCACTGCTGCTGGGGCTGAGCGGCCCGGCGCTGCTGACGCTGGCCGGCGTCTTCACGTTCATGGGCGCCATCGGGAAGTCGGCGCAGTTCCCGCTGCACACGTGGCTGCCCGATGCGATGCAGGGCCCGACCACGGGTTCGGCCATCATCCACGCGGCGACCATGGTCGCGGCGGGCGTGTACATGACGGCGCGCATCCATCCGCTGCTGACGCCCACCGCCCTGTACTTCGTGGCCATGATCGGCGCGCTGACGGCGTTCCTGGGGGCGACGATGGCGCTGGTGCAGTGGGACATCAAGGCCGTGCTGGCCTACTCGACCATCTCGCAGCTCGGCTTCATGATGATCGGCCTGGGGTCCGGGGGCTACACGCAGGGCCTGGCGCATCTGTTCACGCACGCGATGTTCAAGTGCATGCTGTTCCTGGGCGCGGGCGCGGTGATTGTGCGCTGCCACCATCTGCAGGACATGAACCGCATGGGCGGGCTGCGCCGCAAGATGCCGCTGACCCACCTGGCGATGCTCGCGGGCACGCTGGCGATCACGGGCGCGCCGTTCTTCAGCGGCTCCTACTCGAAGGACGCCATTCTGGCCGTGGCGCTGGCGAAGTCGCTGCAGCACGGCGGGGTCTACTGGATCCCGTCGCTGCTGGCGCTGGTGACAGCGGGCCTGACCGCGTTCTACATGTGGCGGCTGATGGCCATGACGTTCTGGGGCGAGCCGCGCGACCACCACGTGTACGAACACGCGCATGAGGCGCCGCCCGTGGCGTACGTGCCGCTGCTGATCCTGGCGGCGCTATGCCTGGGGTTCTGGTGGAGCGGCCACATCGGACCGCTCGGGCTGCCCGGTCTCAGCGCCCACGGCGAGGGCTGGGTGAACACGCTGATTGTCTCGCCCGTGCGGCCTGATGCGGCGCTGGCTTCCGAAGGGGCCGCCGTCGAGCAGACCGCGCACTGGGCCGCCACCATCATCTCGCTGCTCGGGCTGCTGCTGGGATTCGGCGCCGCGTATGCCATGTACATCAAGAAGAGCGTGACGCCGGAACGGCTCATGCAGAGCGGGCCGCTGCGGGCGTGCTACACGCTGTTCAGCGAACTGTGGTTCTTCGACCGGCTGTACCAGGACGGCATCGTTGCCGGCGCCAAGCTGCTGAACCGGCTGGCGTGGAAGTTCGACGATGGCTTTGTGGACCACTGGCTGGTGGACGGCTGGGAGAAGGTGGTGAGGGTCTGGAGTCTGGCGGCGGGCGCCTTCGACAACTGGGTCGTGGACGGGACCGTGGACTTGCTCGGCAAGACCACCTGGCTGCTGGGCTCGGCGGTGCGCCCGCTGCAGGCGGGGAAGATCCAGTATTACGTCTGCGTCACGTTCGGCGTGGTGATACTGGTCTGGCTGGGACTGTTGTTGGCACTGTAGTGAGGCACGCGGCAGCATGGCGGATTTTCCGATGTTGAGCCTGTACATCTTCGCCCCGGTGCTGGGGATGCTGGCCATCTTCTGCATCCCCTCCAAACGCGGCGATATCATCAAAACGCTCGCGGCCGTCGCCGGGGCTGTGCCGCTGGCGATTGGCGTGTACCTGTTCTGCGTCTTCCGCGATGACGGCCAGGTCCATTACTACGAGAACCACCTCTGGATCAGCGGGCTGAACGTGTACTACAAGGTCGGCGTGGACGGCATCTCGGCGCCGCTGCTGGTGCTGTCCGGGCTGGTCGGCTTTGTCGCGGTGGTGGCAAGCTGGGGGATTGAGAAGCAGGTCAAAGGCTACTTCGCGCTGATCCTGCTGCTGCTGACCGGCATGAACGGCGTCTTCTGCGCGCTGGACTTCTTCCTCTTCTACGTCTTCTGGGAAGTGATGCTCCTGCCGATGTACTTCCTGATCGGCATCTGGGGCGGGCCGAAGCGCGTGTACGCGGCGATCAAGTTCTTCCTGTACACCATGGCCGGCTCGGTGCTGATGCTGATCGTCCTGCTGGCGGGCTGGTACTGGTCGGACGGCAGCTACACCAGGGAACCCGGCCGGTTGCTGGCGGCCAGACGCGCGGTCTTCGAACAGCACCGGCCGTTCCTCGCCGAAGTCGGCGGCGAATTGCCCGCGGCGGGGATGACGGATGCGCAGTTGCTGGCGCTGCTGGATAAGCACCGCATTGACCACGCGCACATCAAGGACCCGCACGCCTATCTGGCGCACTTCCGGGGTTTGAGCGCCGGCGCCTTTGACGACGCGCAGGCGGAACTGAGCCGGACGACCAATCCGGCCAGGCGCGCGGAGGTCGTCGCCGCGCTGGACGTGCCGCTGGAGCGCACCTTCGACCTGCTGCAGTACAAGCAGCGTTACGCGCTCTTCCTGGGCAGCTTCTCGCTCTTCGGCTGGCAGGTCGGCTTTGCGACGCTGATGTTCGTGCTGCTGTACGTGGCCTTTGCGATCAAGGTCCCCGTGTTCCCGTTCCACACGTGGCTGCCGTGGGCGCACGTGGAAGCGCCGACGGCAATCTCCGTGATCCTGGCGGGCATCCTGCTGAAGATGGGCGTGTACGGGTTCTTCCGCGTCTCGTACCCAATCTTCCCCACGGCGGCGGTGTACTTCGCCGTGCCGATCGGGCTCTTCGGCGTCTTCAACATCATTTACGGCGCGTGCTGCGCGATGGCGCAGGACGACATGAAGAAGCTCGTGGCATACTCGTCGGTGTCGCATATGGGCTACTGCATGCTGGGGCTGGCGGCGCTGACGGGCTGGGGCATGACCGGCTCGGTGCTGCAGATGTTCAACCACGGCACCTCCACCAGCATGATGTTCCTGCTGGTCGGCGTGCTCTATGACCGGGCGCACGACCGGATCATCAACCACTTCGGCGGGCTGGCCACGCAGATGCCCGTGTACGCCGGCATCATGGCGGTGGCGCTGTTCGCTTCGATGGGACTGCCGGGGCTGTCGGGGTTCATCAGCGAGGTGCTGGTGTTCCTGGGCGCGTTCAAGTCGGATATCGGCAGTTCGTCGGTGCTCCACCTCTCGTTCCAGTCCATGACCATCGTGGCCGCGCTGGGCGTGATCCTGACGGCGGCATACCTGCTGTGGATGCTGCAGCGCGTGTTCTTCGGGCCGCTGAACGAGAAGTACAAGGCTTACACGGACCTCAACGGCCGCGAACTGTTGTCGCTGGTGCCGCTGGCGGCCGTGGTGGTCCTCTTCGGCGTGTACCCGCAGCCGCTGATTGACATGACGAAGACATCGGTGGAGAACACGCGCACGCACGTGCTGGCCGCCAATGAGGCGGCCCGCGGCAGCGGCATGGGCGGCATGGGCGGCGTCATCGTCACCAGGGACGCGGACGCCGACGCCACGACCGCGCTGCTGCTGAAGCATGCGTCACCGGAAGGGGACTTCGGTCCGCTGCCCGCGACACCGCAAGAGCGATTCGTCCAGCGGCTCTTAGCTCCCAGCACAAGGCTGTACCCCACCACGCCAAAGACGACTCGCGTCGGCCGTTTGCCCGCGGAACCGTGAGAGACCCTCTTACCCTCTTAGGCGCGCCGTCGGTCCAGTTGACTCTGCGCACTTCGCGTGCGATGATACGGGTGTAACGAGAGGGGGGCATGGTTATGGGCGAAGTGCGTGTACGAGTAACGCTCACCAACGTTACCGACTTGGGCATGCTCCGCCGTAATCTTCTGAAGCCTGCCGACGTCAGGAAGCTCGAGGTTGACGCCATGGTGGACACCGGCGCTGTCGCTTCGGTTGTGCCGCCGGCCGTGGCCGACCGGCTCGGCCTCGCGCGGCCGTTCAAGCACATGGTGGAATACCCCGACGGGCGGCACGAGGAGGTGGGCGTTACCGAACCTCTGCTCTTCGAGTTTGCCGGCCGGCAGACCCATGACGACGCCCTTGTCCTTGGCGACGAAGTCATCATCGGCCAGACGGTCCTTGAGAAGACTGATATGTACGTGGACTGCACGGGCCGGCGCCTCGTCCCCAATCCCGCGCATCCGGACCAGCCCATTGTAAAGATCAAGTAGCCCGCTCCATCTTGAGCGTCATGGTTGGGGCGTCGCAGACTTCCGGCGGGCCGAAGTGCTGCACGGGGCCTGGGAGGACGTACGCATCCTCCAGCGCCCACATCTCGCGCTGCGCCGCGAAGGTCTTGAACGGCGCGCCCTGCAGGTCCACCAGCGCCTTCTTGACCACCGGCGTCGGCTCGCCCCTGCGCGTCTCGATGTTCATGAGCGCGGTAATCGGGGTGCCGCCGGCAATCCATTCCTCGTGCGGCCGGGTCAGGTTCCGCACGTGGACGGTGTAGCCCGTCAGTCCCGCCTTGATCAAATGCGCCGCGGCGAAGCCGAGCGTGTAGCAGTAGTCGGCGTCGAAGTTGGACGGCGCGCCGCAGCGGCCTTCGTACCCGAGGAAGTGCGAGAGCGGGCTGAAGGCGATCTCTTTGCGCCGTTCGTGGGAGAGCAGCCCGATCTTGTCGGAGATGAGGTCAATCAGCAGCCGTTCGGTCTCGACCTGCGAGAGCGGGACGTTGCCGTGGCTGTCGGTCTTGAGCAGCACTTCCTGGATATCGAACGGGAGCTGCGCGTAGACGCGCACACTGTGGTCGCTCAAGAGGTTGCTGAGATACTGCACGCGCTCGCCGTGGTCGCGCAGGCTCTCGATCTGCTTCTTGCCTTCGCCCTTGTTGGCGCCGAGGATTATGTTGAGCTCGTCAATCAGGGCTTTGATCTCGGGGATGAACTCCGGCAGGCCTTCGGGCACCAGCACGATGCCGTACTTCCGGCCCGCGCCTGCGCGGCGGATGATCACGTCGGCCAGGCGTTCGACGACCTCCCGCAGCGTGAGCTTCTCGGCCTGAATCTCCTCGGAGATCAAGGCGACGTTGGGGTGCGTCTGCAGGGCGCATTCGAGTGTGATGTGGCTGGCCGCGCGGCCCATCAGCCGGACGAAGTGCCAGTACTTGACGGAGGACTGCGCGTCGCGGCAGACGTTGCCGATGAGCTCGGAGTACGTCTTGGCGGCGGTGTCGAAGCCGAAGGAAGCCTCGATCTCGCGGCTCTTCATGTCGCCGTCAATCGTCTTGGGCACGCCGATGACGCGGGTCCTGAGGCCCTTGCCCAGCATATGTTCGGCCAGGACGGCGGCGTTGGTGTTGGAGTCGTCGCCGCCGACGACCACCAGGCCGTCCAGGTCGAGGGCCGCGAAGTTCTTCTCGCAGGCCTCCAGGTGCTCGGGCCTCTCGATCTTGTCGCGGCCGCTCATCAGCATGTTGAAGCCGCCGGTGTTGCGGTACGGCGCGACCACGTCCGCGGTCAGTTCCTTGTACTTGCCTTTGATGACGCCGCCCGGCCCCTTGAGGAAGCCGAAGAGCGCGCTGCCGGCGTGCACGGCCTTCAGGGCGTCGAAAAGGCCCACGATGACGTTGTGGCCGCCCGGCGCGGGGCCGCCGGAGAGCACCACGCCGACGCGCAGCGGCTTAAAAGGCGCGGCGCCGTCGCCCTGCACCAGCGTGGCCACGCGCTGGCCGTACGTCTTGGGGAAGTGCTTCTTGAGCTCCTCATGGCCGCTGGAGGGGAGGGCCGGCTCGCCAAGCTCGACCTTCATGGTCTGCTGGCACAACGCCTTCGGCAGCCTCGGCTGGTAGACGGCGCGGGCTTGCTGCAATGCGGAGACTTCAGTGCTCATTCGGTTCAGGCCTCGATCTTCTGGATGCGAACGACGCTGAACTTCGTCCGGTGTCCCTTGCGGCGGCCGAGCGAATTGGTCCACACGCGGTGGTACGCAATCGTCCGTTCGCCCTTGCGATGGTCCTCGACCACGCCGGTCACGCGCGCGCCCGCGACGTTGGGCGCGCCGACCTTGACCGTGCCGCCCTCGTCGCCCACCAGCAGCACCTCGTCGAAGGTGACGGCGGCGCCTCTCTGCGCGCTCATCTGGTCCACCTGCAACAGATCGCCTTCCCGCACCTTGTACTGATGCCCGCGGTCGTTAAGGATTGCGTACATAGTCATCCACCTCGCTTACTTTCTTCAGGACCCATTCGCCGCCATCCCGGGCGGTCGAAACCTGCATCTGGCTCAAGGACACGCCCGGGTCCCCACAGACCTCGATCGTCACGCCATGAGCTTCCTCCAGCCGGACCAGCTCCCGCCGGAACTCGTTAAGAATCGCAAAAGCAACGGTAGAATTCAAGAGCACCTTGGCGCGCCGCGCGTTGCTGTCCCGGAGCTGGTTCTTGATCTCGCGCAGCATCTCCAGCCCCATGGACTCGGGCGACTTGACGTGCCCGGCGCCGGAGCAGTGCGGGCAGCGGTCGAAGAGCGTCTTGCGCAGGCTGTGGCGGACGCGCTGGCGGGTCATCTCGACCACGCCCAGCGGGCTCACGGGCAGCACGTTGATGCGCGCCTTGTCGCGCGCGAGATGCGCCTTCAGCTCGTGCTCGACGCGCCTGCGGTGTTCGTGGATTTCCATGTCAATGAAGTCAATCATCACCAGGCCGCCGATGTCGCGCAGGCGGAGCTGGCGGGCAATCTCCCGCGCCGCCTCCAGGTTGGTCTGCAGGATGGTCTCGTCCTGGCTGCGCTTCTCGCGGAAACGGCCGGTGTTCACGTCAATGGCGACCAGGGCCTCGGTCTGCTCGATCACGATCGAGCCGCCGCTGCGCAGGATCACCTTGCGGTTGAAGAGGCGCTGCATCTGCTGCTCGACGCCATGCTTGTGGAACAGCGGCTCCTTGTCGGTGTGCAGCTTCAGCTTGCTCTCGGCGCCGGGTGCGGTTTCGCGCAGCACCTCGCGCGCGCGTTCCAGCACGACGGGGTCGTCAATGATGATCTCGGCGACGTCATCGCCGATAATGTCCCGGAAGACGCGCGTGACCACGTCGCCTTCCTGGTAGATCAGCACCGGCGCCTTGGCCATGCGCGCCTTCTTTTTCAGGTTGTCCCACAGCCCCGTGAGGTAATCGAGGTCGCGCTGCAGCTCCTCCTTCGAGTGGCCCATGCCGGCCGTGCGCACGATGACGCCCATATCGGGCGGCGGGTTGAGCTGGTTGAGCACGCCTTTCAGCGCGCGGCGCTGCTCCTCGCTCTCGATGCGTTTGGACACTCCCAGGCGCGACATGGCAGGCATCAGCACGAGATAGCGGCCGGGCAGGCTGAGATAGGTCGTCAACGCGGGGCCTTTTTGTCCGATGCCTTCCTTCGCGACCTGCACCAGGACTTCATGGCCTTCGCGCAGCATCTCCTGGATCGCGTAACGACGGTCGTGCGTCCGTTCCCTGCCGCCGCGCCCGCCGCGACCGGCGTGCCGTGCGTGCGGCGGCGCGCCGCCAGGCTGCGCCGGAGCGCCCGCACTCTCGCCCGCCGTCTCGTCCGCCGCTGCAATACCCGGTTGCGCCGCGGCCTCGCCTTCCGGCGGCGGAGCCTGCTCGCCGCCGGCGCCGTTGCCGTCCGGGGCAGGCGGTTCGCCGGCTGCAGGTTCCGGCTCGGCCGAGGCAGCGGCGTCGTCCGGTTCCGGCGTCTCCTGCGTGCCACCCTCAGCGGGGGTCTGCGCCGGAGCTTCCGGCGCTTCGTCGCGATCGTCATCCCGGTCCACGCCGTGGCCGTCGGGCGTTTCGCCGCCAGTGTCTACGTCGGGTGCCGCGGGCGCCTGCGCATCCGGCTGCTCAGGGCCAGGCTCGGCCTCCACAGGCTGATTGGAATCCGGCGCAACCATGTGCGCAGCGCCCGGCACACGCGCGCGACCGGACCGGCCGCGCCCTCCGCGGCGGTGGCGGCGGCGTTTGTGGTCCGCGCCGGCGTTCCGGGCAGGCTGCGGCGCGGCCGGGCGCGGCGCGGCGCTCTGCGCGCCAGGCGTGGCCGGCTCCACCGCGGTAACCGAAGCGGCCGGGAAAGGCGTGCCCGGCTCCACCGCGGGAACAGGAACGGCCGCGGCAGGCGGGGCGGGTTCAGGGGATTCAGGCTGCGCTGGAGCGTGCGCGTGCTGTTGCTCGCGCCCGCGTTTCGGCGCTTTGATGAGGATGTCGGCGAAACCGCCGTCGGGCGGGATGCAGTCGGAAGCGTGGAGGAAGCCATTGCGCTCCGTGCCGAGGTCCACGAAGGCGGCCTGCAGCGACGGCTCCACGTTGACGACGCGGCCTTTGTAGATATTGCCGGCTTGCTGGCCATGGCTCTTGCGCTCGAGGAAAATCTCCGCCAGTTCGCCATCTTCGAGAATTGCCACGCGTATCTCGCCGGGTTCGGTCGCGTTCAGCAGGACCACCTTGCGGACGTTGGCGGGG
>Ga0315282_10010985_pt1 | contig 14109 bp, 16 predicted proteins | sample YL17G07_20_MG_FD_203693 | JGI IMG/M metagenome (GOLD analysis project Ga0315282, IMG submission 203693) | Sediment microbial communities from Yellowstone Lake, YNP, Wyoming, USA - YL17G07_20 | ecosystem: Environmental > Aquatic > Freshwater > Lake > Sediment | place: USA: Wyoming | collected... | reverse complement strand
TCTACATCACCAGTGTTAAGTTTTTTGATTATTTTTTCTTGATTCTGATATATTATCTGTAATTCTCTCATGTCTATTTAGACTGTTTGTCATAAACATAAGTTTATTACCTTTCCGAATTACAGTATTGAAGTAACAATAAAATTTTGATAGTCTATATTTCAATTAAATCAATTCGCAAATCATAATATAAGAAACAAAAATTTGTCCTGTTGACTTGATAGCAATTTAGGATTTATACTATGTCAGATATTATATGGTGATAGATATTCAGTATGCAACAGTGAAGAAAGGACATATCATGGCTAATTCATCCGTTTTCCCGATATTTGATATTGAAGGTCGAATCTTCTCAAAGCTTATTCTTGGTCACAATCCTTTTCTCGGTGGCTCGTACATGAGCCAGGCACGGTCGCGGGTGTATAAAGAAACATTCACCGATCCTAATGCGATGAAACGGATTATCGTCAAATCCATTGATATGGGGGTGAGGGGGATGATGGCAAGTATTGGCGATGGTTTCACGGAGCTTCTTAAGAAAGCGCTTTTGGAAGCCGCTGATAAGACAGGTGTTCTGCTGCCGACGATTATGATCATCAGTCAAGGTTTCGAGGATCATGTGGAAACATATCGTGAACTGAACTGCCAGGTCATGCTGGTTCACGGACAGATAACAGATGCCCTCTACATTAAGGCAAAACAGACGATGCAACCGGAATTTGCCGATATGCTAAAGCGGATAAGGAATGAGGGATTTGTACCAGCCATGTCAACTCACAACGCAGGCGAGGTTCTTCCAGCAGCAGAATCATTCGACGCAGTCGTAGTCAATACGCCCATCAACAAGATCATGTGGCGTATGTGCCCCTGTGAAGAGATGGTGCTTAACGCTATCCGGACAACCAAAAAGAAGGTCATTGCGATGAAGCCCTTAGCAATGGGACGTATTGCCCCACAGGAGGGCATGGACTACGTCTGCCGACTGCCGAATGTTGATGGAATTGTGGTGGGTATTGGGCACGAATATGAAGCCGAAGAGACTTTCGCAGTTGCTCGGGACGCACTTGGCAGCAGATATTGATCAAGTATCCTTATGATGGCGAGGTATTGGGAGCTCCATTTGATCCGAAATTAGAGTTGCTTCGTTTGAATCTGGGCTATTCGCTTCGATATGCAAAAAAGATAGACTTAGCAAAAATGACATTACGCAATGACATAGCTTTGACTCAATATTGTTTAGCGAACCAGGTACTTAATCCTCAATTTCGTGTAATGAAAGAGCATTTTTTGTGCCTAATCCCTACTTTGCTATAGAATTTTGTCAGGATATGCTCTGAGATGATGGAGATTACAATCTTACAACTTATGCTTTTCGGCACTCGATACGAGCATATCCTGTTCCATATCTCATTCAGGTGCATCTCCCCAATCTGGCACTTCCAGAATCTCACCATCTCTTAATGCGGATTTGTGCGCCATGACACCTGCGACCATGTATCTAACTGCCTTCCATGCGTTGATAGCCGGGTGGCGATTATGTGTGACTGCATCAACGAACTCGTTTACCAGATACGCATGTGAACCGCCGTGACCACCATAAACATCCGATATTCTGCCACCCATTTGAAATGCCCTATATACCTCTTCTGGCAGAGGGTCACGCATATCTTCCACACTGAGTATAGTCTTTTCTCGTAAATTAAACCATTTGTTCTCTCCCCAATCACCTTCAGCACCATAGAAGCATCCTTTTGTGCCGAGAATGTTAAACATTTCTCTGCAAGGCAAACCAATTCTTCGATATTCACATATTCTCATGGTAGCTCTATTGCTCATCTGGAAGAATGCAGTTTCATCTGCAAAGGCATTATCAAATGTTCCTTCTGTGTCTTGCGAATTCCAACCCCATGCGGATACTTTTTTCGCATGAGCTTTCATCACACTCATGGGTCCGGAAACTGAGTGGGTAGGGTAGTGCATGGGACCGCTTTGAATACCACGCTCTGCATATTTTTTGCTTTTCTCAACCCACTCCTGCCCGGATTTGCTGGATAAGCGTTGACGTGAAACTTCTCTTAAACCATGTTCTATGTCATGGAAATATTCACCTTCGCTATGGACAAATTCACCAAAAGCACCTTCATCTGCTTTTCTGCGGCAATACATGGTCTGAGGTCGGTAATACGTGGTTTCACCGAGCATATAATTCATACCGGTACTCTTGCATGTCTCTATGATCTTGTCACACCAATCGAGAATTTCATCTCCGTCCGGTAGCGATACGACTGGCACTGCACTGTAGACATGCTTACCGGCTTTCATAGCCTTCACTGCCTGTTCAGCATGTAGCCATGGTTGTGTAATAATAACTAGAGCATCAAAGTCAGCCTTCAATATTTCGTCTAACGACTCGTATACATCCGAAGGTGTGAATTTATCACCAAAAGATGGGTCTTCAGCAAATCTTGCAACCCTTTCAGGTTCACGATCACAAAGTCCCACCCTATCTACGAGCGGATGATTCTTGAAAAGCCTTGCGAATGATGATCCAAATGAGCCAAGACCTACTAAACCTAAACTAATTCCCATAATTCATTCTCCTAAAAGTAATTGTTAAAAATCAGACTTGAACCAATATCAATTTATTGTTTGTTACTGCTCAATCATTCTTGATACCATTGACTAGATTTTCTAAAGTTTCTTTCTTGAGAACTCTATCTAAGCTTTTCATCGTAACTATTTCGCTCCACCCAAGAAACCTTCGTGGTAGAACACTGGCTTATAGCCGTTCTCAGTAGCCCAGCGGATTGCGGTATCAAGCCGCTGAAAATGATCAGGAATATAGTTGGGGTAAAAATGCCAGAAATATTGCTCGTGAGTGAAAAAATCCATAATCTCTGCACGGTCTGGATTTTTAAGAAGCGGGTCTAATGTTGGCACAATATTCTCAACACTTGTGCTGTTGCAAATAATATCAATCATTGAGAAAATTATTCCGCTATCGAAGTCTTTAAGAGCGTCGTGCCTTGAAAGGTATTCCGACCGTTCGTTATCTAAAAAGTAATTTACGTCCCAGATGCCGTTACGAGAAACAAAACTGCCGCTAAGCACATGGACTCCGCGTTCAGTAAGAGCTTTAAGGCTTTCCGGTTGTAACATTCCCCAGTGGATGACAGTCGGAGGGGAATATGTTTGCTCTCCAGCGAAACGATGTATCTGTTCTGCTACCTTGTCGAGATCAGCGATCAGTTGACTGGCTGGCGCATACTGATATGGTCGGCCTGGAGCATTTGCATAAGAGTGAAACGCAAGTTTTAGCCAGTTAGAATTATCTTTCCACTCACCCTTATAGCGATCGGAAAATTGTGTCAATTCAAATCCGTCTCCCGTTGTGTAATAAATATTAAGCACAAAGCGTGTGCCATACTTTGAGTGAAGTTCGCTAAGTTTCTTCAGATAGAAGCAATCAAAAAGAGAACCGTAATTCTTCTGTGCAATATCTCGCAGAAAAAAGCTGTTATCATCAATAGAGAAGCGATATCTTGGTTGGGAATATTTATCCCACAGCACTTTTATCCGATGTTCTTGACTTCCATGTATGCCGTTTGACACAGCAATGATTTCTGTTTCCTTCTCACGAATTACGACATCCGAGGAAAACCTTGTCCCTGAGCGTTGAGCAGTCATGCCATTAATTGTCACATGATCTAGCAGATTCGCAGTGCCGCATACACGTATTCTTAACCCACCTTCTGATTCTTCTCCATGCCTTCTGTTTAAAACCGCGCCATGAAATGGCTTGTCAATTTTTAGCATTTAATATATCTCCTCTCAAATTATTGCTGACAGTCAGTTAAGGATGTTATCAGACTATCTATAAGCTTACATAACCAAGTATGCTGATAATCTCGGTTTTTAGATCGAGTCTGTTGCCGAAATGGATTCCTATTAGACCGCGAATCTTGGCTGTTTCATCAGGACTCAAAGATTCCGCTATAAATGGCCGAAGGTGCATACAGGCATTGCCGGGGCTTGGGGTGCAGTAGCGTGAAAGACTGCTCCATGCCTGAAAGCAGAATGTATCTCCATCAAGCGACTCAACAGCGCATCCTATCGCTTCTGCTTTTTCGCTCGGCGCAAAGTTATATAATGGAACAAGATCGGCGTTTGGATTATCTGGATTCAGGTGCATATTTACCCAATTTCTAGGTGTAATTGCAAACAAATGTAGCGGAGCAAGCTTTTCATACCAGAAACGCCCCTGTATTGTGCGATCTAAAGGCATATTACCCATAAATTCCTCATTGCTCCACGAAGGCTCTCCGAGGAGATGGTTTACTGAAGTGCATACATCCGTCCAGATGTTGCTTATATCATGGTTTCCTATGTTTGTCAAAGATAAATCAATCAGTATATCAGTATGTCTTAATTTGATGTCAGATGTGTAGTTAATGATCGTATCATTTTTATTTCCACCAATAAGCTTGATTGTCCGTATTCCGTTTGTAGGTAATTCGTCCAAGATGAACCAAAGTGTTACTGATGCGATGCTACTATCTTTATGTGTCTTTATGTCGGTAAACTGGATCGGCAAAAGATTACCCGATTCATCAGTCAGTCGCAAGCTGTTCTGCCAACATTCTCCGGGTTTGAAAGTTAAATCATAATGGATTAACTCATTCGCCCATTTATGGTTGATAAAATCCTTCAAGATAAATGTCCGCAGTGGTTTCATATCAACTGCTTGTGCTGTCAGATTTATGACTGAAAACAGGACGGGTATGCCTATCACTAATGCATACTGAATCATAAAGCTAATCATGTTTGTATTTCGCATTTTATATTCCTTTTTGATATTAAGGGTCAAACTTATCGTTGTAGATGATCTGCTTATATCTCTCATCATTAAAAATGTTGGAATCTAGTGCGCATTATAGATTTGCCTTTTACCTTTTGAATCAAAAGGCCTGATTAAGTGTATATGGTGTATCTATTATCATATTAACGCATCTATTTGGATAATCCGGTTATTCAATATCATCAATATTTTGACCTTCTCCAGCTTATAACTAACCATTATATTCATAATATACCAGTTTATTCTGCTCTCGTCCAGTGTAAAGCTAATTCAATAACCATTGACTTTAGCTGTGAAATAGAGATAAAATATCAATGTGAGATGCTTTGATTTCACATTAATAAATAGTGATTCAATGTTGAGATGTAATTACAGGAGAAGAAAATAATAGCTCAAAGGGGTGATAGCTAAGAAATGTCGGGAAACGATAGTTTTTTCAACCAAATTCGCCTAATATCTCCTTGCATTTTTTCAGAGGAAGAAAGAGAAGCCAATACACAATCATTGCTTCAAGACCTGCAATCACGTTGTAGAGCGATAAATCAGCATGATAGAGAAGCTTGGTTGAAGATTAATTCCAAAGAAAATTGGGAGTTGTTTCGAAATCCACGCATTGATGCTCTCAAAGGTTCATTGGGCATTTTACCATCCAATGCAGAAAATCCGAATGTATATATAACAGGAATTTTTGAAGGTGACGGCTATAACATTGAGAATATAGTATATGAAAGCAGAAAAGGTTTATATGTCACAGCAAACCTATATAAACCATCTCTAGCACAAGGTAAATCTCCAGCTATTGTCATAATTCACAGTCATCATAATCCAAAGACACAGGGCGAATTACAGGATATGGGGATGACATGGGCGCGTAATGGTTGTATAGTGCTGGTGATTGATCAACTTGGTTATGGTGAACGAAGACAGCATATCCCGGGTCCACGGCAGGATTATAGATTTCGCTATATAAATGGCATACAACTACATGTCATTGGTGATAGCCTTATGGGCTGGATGGTCTGGGACGTGATGCGCGGTATAGATATGTTGCTTGATCGCTATAATGTGGATGAGGAAAAGATAATACTGATCGGTTCTGTTGCTGGCGGTGGGGATGTTGCCGCAGTAACATCAGCTATAGATACTCGTATTAAATGCGCTATACCGTTTAATTTTGGTGGTCCACAACCTGAAACTCAATACCCATTGCCGGATAATGCAGAAGAGACATTCAATTATATGGGAGAAGGTTCGTGGGAATCCACTCGCAGTCTGCGTCTTAACGGAAGGGATGGCTTTTTGCCCTGGGTAATAGTCGCTTCGATTGCTCCGCGCTATCTGATCTATGCGCATGAATTCAGTTGGGACAGAGAGCGTGATCCAGTATGGAAAAGATTACAAAAAGTATATGGATTTTATGATGCAAGTGAAAACCTTTCTTTCACTCATGGTTCTGGTGTACTTTCTGGACAACCACCAGAAGCAACTCATTGTAATAATGTCGGCGTCATACATCGTAAGATGATCCATTCTGCTTTAGAACAATGGTTTGATATACCGATTCCCCAGGAATATCAAAATCGCCTTCCAGAGCATAAACTAATGTGTTTGAAGCATGATTCTCCTTTTCAGCAATCCCTTCATAAAATGTTTACTGATATAGGAATTTCACGCTCAATGGAGTTCCGAAAATCGCTTGATAAACTCACACCCGATGAGAAAATAAATCGTTTGCGACAGAAATGGGCAGAACTATTAGGTGATATTAACCCGAAATCAGATCCAACCGCTCAGATGATTGAATGTCAGATACTTGATAAAGTCTACACTGAACGAATACTATTAGAGGTTGAATCAAATATCACCATTCCTATGCTTGGAATTTATAAACACTGTGAAACAAATGATCCATACGATGCTGTAATTGGTATCGCTCATGGAGGGAAAGATGGTTTTCTTAAGGAACGTATTGCTGAAATATCGAATTTCATAGAAAAGGGATTCATAGTATTCCTGCCAGATATGCATTATATTGGAGAGAATTGTTCCTTTGAATCTCGTGATCGCCAGAGCGAATCTACTTATATTTCTGCCACAGAATGGATGTTAGGACAGACTGTTCTTGGTTCTCAACTGCGTGATTTGCGCTCTGTAGTAAGGTATATCAGCACAAGAAGCGATGTAAAATCAGGAAGAATTACACTTTGGGGTGACTCATTTGCACTTGCCAATCTTACGGATTTCAAAGACCCGCTTATAGATGAAGGAGTATCTCCACATCAATCTGAGCCGCTTGGTGCGATATTAGCTTTATTTGGCGCACTTTACGAGGGGAATGTATGTGCTGTTATTGCACGTGGTATGATTGCTGGATACGGATCAATATTAAACAATACGTATTGTTATATACCCCATGATGCAATAATTCCCGGAGCCATGACAGCGGGGGATTTAAATGACATTATAACAATACTTTCACCAATCCAGTTACTACTGGAATCTATGGTGGATGGGCGCAACTGCCCAGTTTCGTTCTATACCTTTGAATCCGTTTAGTTCTTTTTAGGATGTTTTTGGATAGTCTTATTGTGAAAGCTTAGTTTTATTGCCTTAAATATACTACCTGTGCTGAGATTATCAAATGCCGTAGTGATAAAAAATGTTGATATAAGGGAAATTTCGTGATATATTACCTAGAGAATGAGTAATTTTGGCAACTCAAAAAGAATATATACGCATACTATACAGGCACTATAGGCTGTTTTTCAAGACACAATATTTTTATTCGCTTTCATGAGGAAATGAGCCATGTATTGGTGGATTCTGCTTTTTGCTATCATCTTAATAAGTTTCGGTAATCAAAATCAGCTATTCTCAGCAGATATGCCCAAAGATAAAAATGCACCGACAAATATATCCATAAAAAATCACATAGACGAAGTAACATTATTTGAGGAACTTTTTGATGACACAAACTGGACTTCAAGGGGATGGTATGATAGTCCAAACATGGAAATAACTTCCTCTGAACATATCAAAGGAAGCAAATATTCTTGTGTATGGCATTGGAAAGAGACAGGAGATATTGGTGTAGTAGGAAAAGGTGGTAGAGTGCTGTTGAAACCTGTATCGAGTGTCATCATAAGCTTTTACATTAAGCATAGTTCAAACTGGAAATGGACAGGAGTGAATTGGCATCCTCATGAACTTCATTTCATCACGGATGTTGACTCTCCTTATATCGGTCCTGCTTATACTCACCTTACCTTATATATTGAGGTAGTAAACGGCAAACCCCGGCTTGCTATTCAAGATGGTAAAAACATTGATGAAAGCCGAATCGGTCAAAATCTAGTAGGGGTTACTGAAAATCGTGCAGTCGCCGGAGGTAATGGCGACTCAGATGGCTATGGAAAGGGAGACTGCTATCGTGCTGGAAATGTTTATGCAAACGGTAAATACTGGGAACCGGATAGAGTTTATTTCAGTGATGAACCGGGGCAGTATTACAAAGGAGATTGGCATCACGTCAATGCAAAGTTCAGGCTTAACAGTGTTGTAAATGGCATCGGTATTAAGGACGGCATTCTACAATACTGGTTTGATGATAAGCTGATTATGGACTATCACAACGTTGTATTCCGCACCGGGCAATATCCAAACATGAAAATTAACCAGTTTCTAATGGCTCCCTATTTTGGACCGGGTGTTCCACACGAGCAATGGATCTGGATAGACGATTTGAGAATTACTACAGATGAAACGCATGCAGGAGACAAAGAATAGATGCCAATATATGAATGAAAGCAGTGGAATAGATTGGACATTTTGATATGAGATAATACTTTTGGTTAGGAGTAATAATAATGATTATAAGTGCTGCTTTTCATGGATTCTTATGATGGTGAGATACCGGGAATGCCATTTGATCCGAAGTATGAGTTACTTCGGTTGAATTTAGGCTATACGCTGCGTTATGCGAGAAAGATGAATATGGCAGAGATGATCCTACGCAATGAACTAGCTTAGACTCAATACTGTCTAGCAAACCCCGGCAAAGAATACCTAATTTATCTACCTCATGGAGATAAGGTAACGGTTGATTTATCAGGACAACCAGGTCCTTTTGTTGTCGAATGGTTCAACACGCGCGAGGGAATTACAACAGATGGTGGAATCTCTGCTGGCGATAGCAAGGCAGAATTCACTGCACCTTTCGATAGTGATGCTGTTCTCTATCTGCTATTAGATAGAAAAGATTAGCTATGATAATTGAGGGTAATGATGACTAAATCAATGATAGTTGGCAATTCATCCTTGTGGCAATATTACTAACCTATTAGGAGATTTCATTGAACTTGGTGTTCAAGTCGTGCATCCATTCCAACCAGAGGCAATGGACATATCCCACTGTAAACAGGAGTTTGGTAAAGATATTACTTTTTGGGGTGGGCTAGGTAGTCAGAGTACACTTCCACTAGGTACTCCAGAGGATGTTAAACAGGAAGTTCGGCATAGATTGAACCTTTTCAAAAATGGTGGTTATATATTAGCTCCTGCAGGCGCAGCACCAGCGGAAACACCACCAGAAAATATTGCTGCTATTGTTGAGGTAGCCTTTGAACAACTATAGAGATGGAGGGATTTTTTTTGCACAGACAAGGAATGCTTAGAGAAGGAATGAGAACTTAAATGCTTTACAGACAAGATTAAGAATAGATTAAAGAGCGTAATAAGGCTTTCTGGAAACGAGAAAACAAGAAACCACCCTTAGTGATTGTTTGAAGACTGCTCTGCATAACGGGAAATTATCAGGCATTCTAATATGATTTATCTTGCATATACCTGTCTTACTTTTAATACGCAAAAATCCCAAAATATCGCTCAAAATAGAGTATTGGAGGCTTAATTACCAATAATGGAAAATACCGAGTTAAAGGCACAAATCAAAGAGTTTGCTATGTCCGAAGGTGCAGATTTGGTTGGCATCGCTCCAGTTGAAACTTACCATGACTATCATGCTGAAGTTAAAAGGCGTATCAAAGAAACAGGAGCAAGGCTGACCGATTTCATGATACCAACTGATGATGTTGGTTTCTTCCAGCGTATTTCTTATGCACGGAATACTTTACCGAAAGCAACAGCAATCATCATGCTTGGGGTTTATGCCTACGATGAAACTGCTGTCTATCGAGACACTCATCAGGAACTGCGAGGAAAAACTGCGCGGATATACAGTTACTATCCTGTTATAAGACACGTGGCTATGAAACTGACTTCCTTTATCCAGCATCTCGGTTATAATGCAATCCATGGTCAAGACGTGCCATTGAAGTATGTAGCTGATCGCATAGGTTTGGGCTGTTACGGCAAAAACGGCATTCTGATGACCAAAGAGTATGGCTCATATATTGCGCTTCGGGATATACTAACCGATGCTCCACTAGAACCTGACGAATTCCCAAAAGCGTCATTTTGCCAAGATTGCGGTCTCTGTTTGAAAGCATGTCCCACAGGAGCGCTATATGCCCCTTACAAGGTCGATCCTCGTCTATGTATCAATCCAATCAATCGTAGAGAGGACTATATTGCCCCAGAGATTCGCCCAAAAATGCAGAACTGGATATCCGGTTGCGATATCTGTCAGGAAGTGTGTCCTGTGAATCGGCATTTAATCCCACGAGAGAAGGACATGAGATCTGGATTCGATCCTGAACATCATGCAAGCCATAAGAACCTGGGTGGTCTTGAAAAGACCCCTAGACTTTTGGATATGCTAAACAGTGATTATCCATATATTATCCGCAGGAATGCAGCCATTGCCTTAGCAAATATTGCCAGAGGAAGGATGGTAGCAACTGAGTCTCTAAAGACTCAGATAGAAAGCATTGATGAAGAATTAAAAGACTATTTTTGCTGGGCAATTCAAAGACTTTCATAGACTCATAACCCAATTCCTAATCCAAAAAATTCCTTCGTATTTCCACAGAATCTATCTGTAAGGAAGTTCCTCTAATGAGTCTACGATTCTAGCGCCAAGTAAATACTGGCAAGCTTCATTTACATACTGCTTTTTGCCCCAAAAAGCCCAGACTTGACTCTGGTCTTGATAGGTTGTCATTCCAGTTCCTTCTCCAATTGCCGGAGTATGATATTCCATTTCACCAAACCTACCCAAGCTTCCATCGTCGTTATAGCACTGTTTTGTTCATAACCAATATACTCAAGTTGGCAAAGGAGTTCCTGTGCCTTTTCCGCACATTGCAACGGGTTAGCGACTATCCGAATTGTTTTCTCCAGCTCAATCTCACACTCTTTCTTAATCCCGTGGAGGACAACCCTCGCCTGGTTTATCATATTTACTTGCCCATTACCTTCTTGGACAGAATAATCCCCCGGGTCAATTGATGAAGGAACTTCATAGGTATTCCAAGAATCATCAATGTCTTTAATAAACAACACGGAACATCAGAAATATCCCTGCTTTCATATCCTCACGGTGAAACTGATAGCCTATCCAGACATCATCTCGTGTGTTGTGCGCAGTAAGAGGATAATAATCACCATAGAAGAACGATCTCACCCGCTTAAACTCCTCGATAAGACGGCAGACTTGCTCCTGATCTTTCTCCAACCAATCATAAGTTGGACATAAACACAAACCAGCAGTCATTGCACTTCGGAATGAATAGGTATTGGGGGATAGACAACCAGTGCTGGTGGTTGGAAGGTAGAAATTTACTCCATAGGTATGTGATTGCTGTCCGTTAGGTTCGCCATGATTGTAGTCCGTACGCCAGAGAGGAAGGCTCCGAAAGGTCGTTTCCAGATCGATACGGCGACCACCACTGGCACAATTATCTATAATCAATCCTGGATTCCTCGCTAGAAGCTCATCCCAAAATGTATATAAACCTTCGATGTAGCGGATTTCAGTTATGCCCTGTCGATCAGGTGAGTCCACAGCGTGCCAATAAGGAAGTGGTTCCATATTGAAATCCTGACGATATACACTGATACCTTCTTCTTGAACCATACCCAAAATCAGTTCCCGATATAAAGATTGTATCAATATAATCACCAACTGCTTGAAGATATATATTAAGGTTTTCCACTGCTCTTTCGGCAGTAGCTTGGATGATTGAAAACGCATATTCTTTATCGCTAACGAGTATGCAAAGCCAAAAAGTTAATTGCTTTCCAAACCCGTTCTCGTGATGTCATGGTTGTTTTCATCCCCTTTCATACGTGATTATGACAGCACCTGGTTGATTTGGAATGCTAACGACCAATCCCTTTTCCATCAATTCACTGCCAGTCATCTCCTCTAAACCTGGAACATCTATATTTTTTATGGTGTAACGAATATCAGGATTAAGTCCTTTTAATTTAAACCGAGCAGATTCATACATGCTCTTATCACGGCGGAATGCCTGTATCATGCCTTCACCGATCTCTGGACAATTGAATTGCCATGCCATCCAGGCTTCTCTTTCCAGACTGTAAGGACTAAGGGGATAGTAGTCACCAAGATAATAGTCGGCAACCTGACGAAACTCACTGGTTAAACGGCGCATCAACTCATAGTCAGCGTCTTTGACGCGCATATCCCAGATGCAATTTGTGAAGGGAACCATATTGCTTCGGAAATCATAAGCGGAAAATACCCCTGAACCGGTTCCGCTAAGTGGGATCCAAGTAGAGATGCCATAAGTGTGGCACTGAACGGCGCATGGTTTCTAAATCATTTCGTCGTCCTCCACTAGCGCAAGAGTCAATAATCAGATCCGGGTGTCGGCGCAGTAACTCATCCCAATATGCAAGGTGTCCTTCTACATATCGGATCTCCGTAATGCCCTGCCGGTCCTCCGTATCATTAGCCAACCAGAAACTCAATGGGTCTATGTTAAAATCCTCCCGATAAAGGTCTATGCCCTGGTCAGTTAGTAGTTTGTCAACGTGATTGGTCAGCCAGTTCCGTGCTTCCGAATTTCCCAAATTAAATAAACCACCGTTCTTGCCTCCTAGTATCCATTCAGGATGGTTCTGTGTAAGCCAGGTGTTTGGTGCGACCCGTTCCGGCTCAAACCAGACGATGGTTTTAATGCCATTCGAGTGTGCGTAGTCGCTTATGGCGCGCAATCCCCTTGGAAAGCGGTTGGTGTCTACCTCCCAGGTGCCGGTATTTCCCCATGAACCATTGCAGAAATACCAGCCAGCATCCATCCACCAGTAGTCAATCTTCAGGTGTTCCTCCAGATAACGGTTGATAAAATATATCTGATTCTCTTCATTTCCGGTAACCATCTCATCAGTAAAGTGGGAACTGCATCCAAACAACTGCGGCTTCAATGGCTTGTGCCCAGGTCTTGGAATATTGTGTGCAAACATCCACCTTCGCCAGACGTTCTGTGCGCTGATCATCTAGCTTACGCACAAGGTGTTTTTGCTCCCAGATACCAAGCAGTTCAGTGGATAATTTGCCTCCATAGGTGAACGAGAAAGGCGGCTTAGTTGTATATGGGCTGCTTTGCGGTTCAAAACTCAATAAATCCTTTATCATGGTATCTTGATATACTAAAAAGCGAAGGGAAGATCACTATCTAATATACTTACTCCTTCTTTGTCACGGTCAAACTGATCGAAGAATTCTTTCTTACGGCTATATGCAAGCGCAAGAATATATAAAGATTCAGGCGTAAATCCTGCATTATACTCGTTATAATCCCCTGCGTCGTGCCAACCGCCAACTAAGTCAAGATGAGTGCCATCAGGCATCTTTGCATCATCTAAATGACATGCCTTATGAAAACCGGGGATTTCCATACCGCACCTTTGATAATAAAAAAACTCATAAGCTAATTTAGATACCTGATCTGCAAGGTTTTGTCGGATTTCAAATGGAACGGAGGTGATCATATCAATCCCACATTTAGCTTCAATCACATACTTTCCTGTTTCTTGCAGTGGACCTAAATCACCACTCCAATAGTATCTGTCAAAGGATTCATGGTATCCTAACTCAACTCAATTCCCTACAAAAACAAGCTCCTTTAATCAACCGACCAAGTTCATGTTATGTCTCATATGTCTCAAAAATCACTTTCGGTTCTACCCAATGTTTAATATAGTAATCGTTAAAAAATGCGTTTTTTGTAGGATGGGTTCATGGTTTTCACCTATATTTGATTTAATGTTTACCATAAATAACAGCAGATAAATTATGGTTTTAGACAACATACCAAAAACCA
>Ga0315282_10010984_pt1 | contig 14109 bp, 11 predicted proteins | sample YL17G07_20_MG_FD_203693 | JGI IMG/M metagenome (GOLD analysis project Ga0315282, IMG submission 203693) | Sediment microbial communities from Yellowstone Lake, YNP, Wyoming, USA - YL17G07_20 | ecosystem: Environmental > Aquatic > Freshwater > Lake > Sediment | place: USA: Wyoming | collected... | reverse complement strand
GGCTAACTGATCGGGGGAGTTATTCCTAATGTCGCGAATCAATGAGATTACATTTCTAAAACCTTTGGCACGAAAATCAATAGGAACATGCCTGTCCACCGGCGGCAGGCCAGCCATCGGCTCATCGCTTCCACGTCCTTTATCGACATATAAGGTCACCGAGATATTCGGGTCGGAATCGCTAAGATATTTAAGCCCTGGGGATAGCCTCATGGTATCACCAATACCTGCCGGAGCCAATACTGCGAGCTTCCGGATAGGGTGATCCGGAATAACTTCTCGGGCGCAATCATCCACGCTTACCGGGATGGGTTCCGCTTCCCCCCTATCCAGGATGGACCGGGCCCACAGCTCCAATATCAACAGTTGATACAGGCGCCTGCCATGAAAGTATTTCCCTGCGTTGTGCTCCTCCAGCATCCGTCGCACTTTTTCTGTATCTATCCAGCCCCTCTGCCTTGTCTGCGGGTCCAGAAGCACATCTTGCGCAAGCATTCGCCACTCAGATCTAAACCAATCATTGATGGGTAAATCGAACGGCTGCTTTTTGGACCAAGAAATATGTTTCGGGACTAGGCCTCGCATCGCCTCATACAATGTTTTTTTGCCTCGCCACCAAGTCATGCGCGTTGATATTGGTAAGCTCATAATCCATTCTGCCAATTCCTGGTCCAGAAAGGGTACCCTGATTTCTACGGAGGCAGCCATGGACATCTTGTCCACCTTTATCAGAATATCTTCTACGAGCCATGTCCTGATATCTTCTTGGAGCACCTTAAGAACGGCCTCCTTTATCGATAATCGCTGCTTGCCTTTTGCAAATGCCCCAACTCGCCTTCTCCCATGGTCGAGCCAGTAACGATCTCTGAGAAGGGGATCCCCCGGCGCGGAAAGAGTCCGTTCTAAAATTGACCATGGGGGAAGAATTTGACTAGCTGCTTTTCGTATAACAGCCGGTAAAATGCGGCTAATAATTTGCGAGGCGGCATGCAACCTATATCTGGGATAACCTAATAGTAGCTCATCTGACCCATCCCCGGTCAGGAGTACGGTGACCTCTTTGCGGGCCCGGCGACAGATCAGGTAAGTGGCAATAGCCGAGGGATCGGCAATGGGTTCGTCCATCTGGGAGGCAATGAAGGGCAGAAGTCGCCCAGAACGGGGATTAATAATGATCGCATGATGCCGGCTACTCATTAGGTGCGCCGTTTGGCGGGCCTTTTCGCTCTCATCTAAATTTGTGGCCCCGAAGCATGCCGTGTAAGTGCGTACGGGTTCCGGTCCCAATCGGGCCATCAATGCCAAAATTGAGTTTGAGTCAACTCCCCCGGAAAGGAGCAGGCCAAGCGGCACATCCGACACCAACCGGTCTTTTACCGCCGCCGCCAGCCTCTCGCGCATTTCCCGTGCGTCCTGCTTCTTTTGCCTGGATGCAAATGGTAGGGCGCCCTCAGTAAGGTCCCAGTACCTCCGCTCTCGATGCTCGCCCCTTTCCCAGACAAGCAAATGCCCGGGGAGGAGTTTTCGATAACCCCGTAGCATACAGCGATCCGAGGGGGGATACCCGCGATCCAGGTAATATTCTAGACTGATGGGGTCAATGTCCCGTGATGCCTCGCCAGTTAATATCGCCTTCAATTCAGAGGCAAACCACAACCCGTTATGGTCATCCTCCTTGAGATAAAGGGGCTTTTTGCCGAACCGGTCACGCGCCATCAATAGTCGGCCGTCGCCGCGGCCGTCCCAGATGGCGAAGGCGAACATGCCCTGTAGCCGCTCTATGACGCGGTCGCCCCAGACCCGATAACCCCGCAGGATGACTTCGGTATCCGTGCGGCTGAAGAACCGCTCCCCCAACTGCTCCAATTCCTGCCGCAGCTCCAGGAAGTTGTAGACCTCGCCGTTATAGACGATGGCCAAAGGTTCTCCCGGGTACTCCATGGGCATATGGCCGGCCGGGGAGAGGTCGATGATGGAGAGGCGGGTGGAACCTAATACGGCCGTGATCCTATTAGACCGGCTGCTGTAAACTCCCGCCCCTTGGTCATCAGGCCCACGATGCCGCAATAGGTCTAGGCGTAAACGTAAGGGCGCTTTCCTCAACCCTATCCAGCCAATGATTCCACACATGTCCTATCTTTCCCGGCGTTCGTTATTCATTTCGAAGAGAGAGTCTCTTTACATATAGTAGTATTTGGCTGAAGATCCAATAACCCACATTATCATCACCTTAGCCAGATCTTTAGGTTAGAATCACTGTGAGTATAATTCCAACTTATCGTGTAATTTATTTACATCGTTACTCTATTTCTTCCTAAAAAGATAATTTGGATTTTTCGTAATAATTTCGTATTGACCAGATGATGTTACTTCTTTAACAACCTTAATGCACTTGGAATTCGGACCCATCTTCAGAATCATCAAACAAAATGAACCCACCGCGTTCTAAGAACTCATGACAGTTTTCAAAATCTCTTCGGCAATAATCATATGAATGATTGCCGTCTATAAAGCAAAAGCTGATTGGACCGCCTAACAGAATTGAGCGACCAAACACATCTTGAAATTCCTTCCCTTTACGCCACGCAGTGAAAAAATCATCAGAAATCATTTCCACGGTATAAGGCAAATCATGTCTACTGAACATAAGAACATTATTCTTATATGTTGATTTAACAAACTCACGATAATCATGATGTGTAACGTTTGAGTTTGCAATAGTAGTTTCTTTATCCGCTCCTTCAAATTCCCATTTATCACAAGTTATCAGTCTATTCGGTATGCCATATTTTGATTTATAATATACAATAGTATTTGTAGAAAGGCCGCAAAAAGACCCTATTTCTATCATCGGTGCATCACTTGACATATTTCTCATTACATAATCAAAACAAAATAAATTGCCCGGGTGTAACATACCTGCATTGGCAAATTTAAGCCAATTTATGTACTCATCTGTAATATCCACCGAGTTTAACTTGTTAATTATTTTATAAAATGTCCTCTTAAGAAATTTTAAAGTATTTGATGTTTTAATTATTGTCATCTTCAGGTTTTCTTTCATTTGAAGCTATTTTTTGGCTGGGATAATAGTATTTTGTATGAAAAGCCGAATCCCGTCTCTTGGCAGGTGATAGCATCTTCTGTGGTGTAAACCATGCCGAAAAATTGGAATTATATTTTTCTTTCTTTCTTTCTCTCAATATCTCTATCTATCAGAGACATTTCCGCCAGTGCCGCCGCCACGCATTCTTCGAGAAAGCAGGGAGCGTCCGACGCAATTCCTACGAAGCGGGGCGGCAGTTCTATCGGGACGCGTATTTTTTCCCGAGAAGCCCCGTTGTTCTTCTGCTCCAGATACGGGTTTGTGGCGTAACCAAAGGGACAAGGAATGACCCGGGCAACGCCTCGATTTCTTAATTTCTTTGGCAAAAGGATTATTAACGAAGAGCCAGCTCTCAATAATTTGTCTTTGTCCTTTCGGAGTTAATAAAATCTTTAATTAAACTAAAGATAAGCGATTAATGAGTTGGCTTCTGGGCCACTGCAATAAGATTTTGCGTGAAAATATAACCGCGTGTCACTCCGGTTTCGGCAACCACAAATACCCAAAACAATGCTTTGATAGCCCTCCAGGCCACCACCCGGATTAAACTTAGGAAACCGTGGATATAGGGGTCTGTTCCGAAAATGCGTATCTCTCCAAAACCTGTCGCTCTCAATAACTGACTAGCGCTGGTACCCGTCAAAGCAAATTCATGAGTAAAATCGCCGTATCTTAACCTCCCGGCAAAGGGGCCATCAGCATTCGTTGCCTGGATGATCACTTTGCCCCCAGGTCTCAGGCCACGGTAAATAGCTTCCAGAAGATCAATAATTTGGTTTTTAAGAAGATGATCTAAAAAATCAATAGCGATGACACAATCATAACTTTCTGGTTTCTCAAGGAGAAAATCGGTCGCATCTCTGCAAACTATATTGGCAATGCCAAGTTGACGAGCTGCATCGACCTGTTGCGGGCAAATATCGACGCCCTCTATATTTTGATATCCTTCCGCCCGCAAAAACTGCAAAAAAATCCCATATCCGCATCCAATTTCCAGAATATGTGCACCCAATTCATTTGGGAGCAACTTCCCGAAGTAATGTCGGTAAGTCCGAAGTTGCCGCTTTAATGCATCAGCAGAAAATTCCCGTATATGCTTAAAATGAGTATCCGCATATTTATCAAAAAGCCTGTCCCTGTAACCCATAACATAATTCCATTATATTGTTATTTATAATAATTAATAGCCAGAGCCAAGATATTTAATGCACACCAACTTTGTTGAGAGTGATTATGGAATAGCACTCTTTGTTGATATTGCCTGACCTGTTAATTTGCAGTTTCGCTATTAATAAAAAGGTTTTTAATAATATTGATTATGTCATTTAATCTCTCATTATTGCTATAACCACTTTCAATACATCTCTTTCGCCCTGCTGCAGCAATACGGTTTCGTTCCTGATCATGCCTGAGGTAATAATTAACATTATACAATAACTCTTCTCGAGATTCAAAAAATGCAGCTTCCTTACCTTCTTTAAACAACTTTAGGTGCTCATGAGTTCTTTCGGCCAGCATGAACCCGCCACAAGCAGGTATCTCGATACTACGAGTAGTTTGAAGATCCCGCATGCCTTTGCGAAGAAAACAAAGATTGATATCGAATGAGCAGATCGCTTTGGCATAATCCAGGTCCCATAACCCATTCTCCATTACTTGCAACTTGGGATACTTATTTCTCAATTTTCTTGGCCAATTGCCCCAAACCTTAACATCTATGCCGCGTTGGGCAAGATAGGCTAATTGTTGCGCCCGGTCTTCCTCAAAAGTGCCTATAAACCCCACAGGACCGCCCAGAAACTTTCTTCCTTTCTCCGAAACTTTTTGCGGACGATGGGTAAATGGGCAGAATGCATTATCAAGGAACAAAACCTTCTGAGCTCCCAGTTGCCTCAATTCCGCCACGTTATAACTTTTGGTGGTGATATGAACATCATATAAAGGAATGCAATCTAAATAATACTTGCTTTGGTTGTGAGGGTTCAGCATATCATCAGGGGAATAAGAAATTAGCTTTATCGCTGGATAGAGCTCTTTTGCAGCAGAAATTGTCTTTGGTTTGATAATTAACCCCTTATCAATCCAAAGAATATCGAAGCTTTTATTTTTGATCAGTTGAATAATCGATTCATTTGTTTCGGCGAAATCTCTGGGTCCAAAAAATCTCGTAATGATGCGCTGTATTAATGAACGGCTACCTTTTTCAACGGCGGACGGCACAGTGTCCACCCCTGTAATATCGTGACCAAGAAATTGCAAGGCTTTCAATCGCTGCAGGCATGTCCCCCCGGGTTGCAGGGGGCCTACGTACAAGATGGAAAGCTTATCCTCTTTCATAAGTGCAAATTGCCAAGAGAGATGATCCGTTCAAGCTTGCCTTTCCCCCCCTTATTATTTAATCAATCCGGCGAAGCGGAGGATGGTTGTGGGCCAGGGAGGTTTGAGTAAACCCCGCCAACCGAAGCGGCCGTAACGGGAAAGAATGAAATAGAGCGGGCTATTAAGTATCACCATAAGAGGCCCCACTCCCGCCAAGCGCATCACTCTGCGGCGAATTTGCCGGGTTATCGTCGCCATTTCCGGGACATTTTGGCTCACCCGCTGCCCATGTTCCGTGAATTCGCTCAGGTAGGCATCCAATCGCTGCCATTTCTTCACCTGCAATCCCAGCCGGGCGAACCAATCCACATCCATAGCGTAGCGGCGGCAATTCGCTTCATCAAGCTGACCGGTGCGCCGGTGGAGCTCGGCGGTCCAGAAGGTGGCGTCCGAGAAGAGCAGGCCGGAGGCGAAAAGGGCATAGTTGCGGGGATGAAGGGCGGGTGTTTTCATCCGCCCGAGCTCGTAGCCTTCCTCGTCCACTACCACGCGGTGACCGAAGACGATATCCAGTCCGGAATTGTGGGCAAAGGTTTCTCCCACCAGTAGCAGGGCCCCGGGGCGGTACCGCTCGTCACAGTTGAGCCAGCCAAATATCTGGCCGCCGGCCATGGCAAAGCCCTTGTTCAAGGCGTTGGTTTGCCCGGCATCAGGTTCCGACACCCAATGCGTTAATAGGCCCAGACTTGCTTTAAGCAGTTCCACCGTACCGTCATTGCTCGCGCCATCAACTACGATCACCTCGAGATGCGGATATTCCTGTCGGGCCAGGGAATCCAACGCCCTGGCCAGGAATCTTTTTTGATTATAAGAGGGAATTATTATGCTTATTTTAGGTAATAAGGCCATGCTGATCGTACAAAGTTAATTGGGGATTTAAACCAAATATCGATATAATTCCGGTGCCTTGTTTTAGAGTTAGAAAACCAATTGTTATAGATTCTTCTGAGAATTATTATCCATATAATGCAAATCCCTCAGCTCTTCAAACCATTCTAGATAGGCATCCACCTGATGGTCTAAGCTAAACCGGTTACGCTGCTCCAGTGCATTCCTCCTTAACCGTTGGAGAAGGTCTGGCTTGCCTAATAACTCGTCAATGCGTCGGGCCATCAGTTCGCTATCTCCACGTGGTACCAGATATCCATTTTCTCCTTCTATGATGAGTTCGGAGATACCACCTACCGCTGAAGCGATCACGGGAGTGCCGCATGCCAATGCTTCTATTACAGTCAGAGGAGAAGTGTCGACATTAGCTCCATGAAGCAAGATATCTGTAGCCTGATAATACAAAGATACCTGTTTGGGATCATCAAGCCTACCTGTGTAGTAAGACCTACCATTATCTGAAAATATTTTATTATCGCCAATGCAGACAAAAACCAGATTTGTGTCAGGAACTTTCTTAAAAACCCGCGACACAGCTCTTTCGACCATTATATAATCTTTGTAAGGGTGAGGATTACTGCCGCTCGGAGCGATAAACATGCAGATTACGGCCTCTGAAGGTAACTTTAGCTGTTGGCGAACCTCCCAGCGATCTCCGGGCTTAAATATTGTAAGATCGACTCCATTGGGGATTACCCTGTTTCCCCAGGGTGTTAGCATAGATTGTTCTACATAGCTCATCAACCATCGGGAGGGAGTCGCCACCGCCAATCGGCTGGCAGCATAAATTCGGCGTTTTCGTTCCCAATTATCGGCACTGCGATCACGGCGTATGGCCAGATGGCATCCCAGGTCCGGACAGTTCCCGCAGCCGGAACGCCAGCGCTCGCAGCCAAGGTGAGCAAAATGGCTGCAATGTCCAGTAAGGGCCCAGGCATCGTGAAGCGTCCACACCACAGGGATCTGGCGGCTGAGATGGGCCAAGGCACGGAGGTCAAAATACTTGCCATGAAGATTATGGGCGTGAATGAGGTCAGGGCGCCAATTGTTTTCTTTAAGGAGATGGGTTGCATAAGGATAGTTAAAATCCTCTAAACCTCGCCATTCATCACGCCAGCGCCGCGGCCAGGCAGCAATCCTCAACCATTCGACGAGGCGATCCTGGCCGCTGAACTTGGGAAAGGCCCGTATCTTTTTCTCCAGTCTTGCGCAGACGGGCCCCCAGGCTGAGGTATACGCATAAGGATCGATTTCCATGATATTTTTGTCAGCAGTAAACTTTCTGCGGACCAGCATCCGGGCATCATGCCCGCATTCTTGATAGGCCCGGTGCAGGTCATAAGCGACTCTGCCCGCGCCCCCACCGCGATCGAGGGTACTGAATTGCAAGATACGCATTAGGAAACCCACCGGGATAAATGGCGGCTGAATTCCTCCCCATCCCAATTTCTCACCAAAAACCGCGGCAACTGCCACCTGTCGCTCCATCGCTCCGCAACCTCTGGAAAGTTGGCGCATGCGTAAGCGAACCCCGCGCTTTTAACAAGCTTGAGCGTACCTAACGAATAATCGGAGGGGCACCCATAGGGATATGAAAAACCTCTCAAAGGGTGAGCCAGGATTTCTTCCAAAAAAACTTTGCTTCCCTGAATCTCGGATAGTTGTTCCTCCTCAGGGATCTTTGAAAGAACCGGATGAGTCATTGTATGGGCCCCCACTTCGATGAGCCCCCCTTCCTCCAGTCGGACCACTTCCTCAGGAGAAAGAATCCGGTGAGTGTGGCGCCCCTTTGAATCTATGCCAGCCCACAATAACAAATTATCCAGGATCTTGTGACGCTCTTTCTCAGAAAGAGGGCGCAATATTTGGCAAAGTTGCCTATAAATTATCTGTCGAGGGCTGGGATCACTTTTAACAAGTACATTCCAATGCCGGTGACGATCGAAGGTTTCTTTGGTATAATTAGCCGCTTCGCCTAACGTCCACACATAGCTACCGTTAATTAAGTCAATCCTTAGTATTTCAGGTAAGGTCGTGGGCTGTAACAATAGCCTGTCTAACTCATCCCACCAAAACTCCCGCTCCTGGCCAATATAGCCCGAGGTGATGAAAACCGTAGCGCATATATCATACTTTACTAACATAGGCTTGGCCAAATAAAGATTATCTGCGTAACCATCATCAAAAGTAACAATTACTGATTTTTCTGGAATATTTTTTTCGACAAGCCCTACAATTAATTGATTAAGTTGTATAGGGTGGAAATGTTTTCTGAGAATTACAAGATGCTCTGCAAAGTTGTCAGGTGTCACACACAATAATTGCGGGTCCGTAGGCAATTCCGCCACCCTGTGGTAAAGCAAGATTGGCACTCTTGGCGAAAATCGGCTTCCAAGCCAACGTATCGTGCGTGCTAACTTTCTCATGCCGGGTATTTTCATACACCGCATTCCGGTTTCACAGCCCTGACTGTAATCAATAATTCATAGTCTGGGTCATGATAGTCCAGCTCCTCCGGTCGCAGTTCTTGAGCTGCCAACCCATGCATAAAGCTAATTGCAGCCAGTACGTTCCCATAAGCTTTAACAGTAATATCCGACTCTGGAAATAATTCTTCCATAAATCTTTGAGCGGCCTTGGTAGTGAAGCGCCAATAATCTCCCCAGCGCTCCATGTCATAACGACTTATCTGACTGATGCCATTAAAGGTAGCAAGTAAAGTCCCACCCGGAGTTATAATGCGATAGATAGTTTTGAGAGCAGACTGGAAGTCATAAATAAAAGGCAATGTTTGTATAAGTATCACACAATCAAAAATGCTTGAGGGGATGCAGCCTGCATCTGTGAGATCGGCGATAATCGTAGCTTTGGGATTGTCTGCTGTGGCATGGAGGATGTCAGATTTGCTGACACGATCGTCGCCGAACTTGCAAGTATACGAAGAGTCACCGACTTCCAGCACCCTTCCCTTAATGTCCGAATTGTATTGCTGCAAAAATTTTTCGATATAATACCTGTCGATCGGCAGCCCGCGGTCAAACCCGAAAATTTGGCTGATGGGGGTTAATCGCCGCAAATTTCCGAAGGTGACACACCCGATCGGTGGCCACCTGGTCCATCTTGTTTTTTGTCCTCTCACCCAATGGTGAATCTTCGAAAACCAGAGCATTTCTATATTGCCTTATTAACGGTGTTTAGCATAAATAAGCAGATAATAACGACTATCCCTCCCAAGATAAAAGGGTGATTTTACTTCGCTATTAGTCTCTGAATCAAAATCATTAATAAGATATTCGAATCCCATTTCGTGTAGCAGACCCAAAATATTATGCAACGTTCGTTGCAAGCCGGGTAAGTGATGATATTCAATGACCATTTCGCGAACTTGCGATAGACGTTCTTTCGCATCGGCTAAGGCTTCCCACTCAGCGCCTTCAATGTTCATTTTTAAAAAGTCTACAGGTTCAGCTAAGTATTCTCTAAGTCTTACACACGGTACATTATATTCCATCCATACTTCCTGAATATCACTGGGTTTACTTCCGGTTAGACAACTCCCATATTTGCTATCGGACGAAAAAGTCAAAACACCCTTTTGTCCGCATATCGCCGCCCGAATTAGTTCCACTTTATTTAAATTGTTGATGCTGATATTTTCCTGAAGATAAGGGAAGATTGCAGGGTCTGGCTCAAAACCGATTATTCTTGATTGAGGATAGATTCTTTTGAAATATAGTATGGACATGCCAATGTTGCTTCCACAATCCAGAATAAGCGGGTCTCGCCGTTGGGCTTCAAAATGATAGATATGTTTTAGAAATATGTCTTTGTAAAGAATATAATAATTTGGTCCATCATTTATGCGCACTTTATAATCTAAACAATGCATTATGGTTCCTGATTTTTTACTCTCCATCCTCATCCGTAGTCTGGCGAGATATAAGATATTCTTCCAATCACCTATGATGTTTATAAACAACCTGATTGCTTGCCGTATGCCTGCAGGTAGGAATCTTCGAGCTATACTCTTAAGTAACGCGTTAAAATCATCCTTAATCATTGTCCACCAATATGATATAGTCAATTTAGTTTATCATTATGCTTAGGAAAGTACCTTTCTGCTCAGGAGTCTAAGAGATTCTGAAAAGATTATGTATAATCCCCCACACAATCTATTCGGATTATTTCCTTAGCCAACCCATTGCTCAAAGACTCTGTTTAATTATCTCATCCAACTGTTTCGCTCGCTTTAAGAAAGAATGATCTATCATTGTTCTATCTTTCCCGGCTTTAGCAATGGCCTCCCGCTCGGTTGGATGGTCCAACAACCACTTTATCTTCTCGGCACATTCTGCAGCGGAACGGTAGGTGACCACTTCCCGGTCAGGCTCAAACAACTCGGGGAGGTTATCTTTCCAATCCGTAACCAAGCAAGTGCCAACCCCCGTGGTCTCAAAGAGGCGCATGTTGGAGGCATGGGTTGGCGAGGAGTCCGCATGAATATTAAGGCTGACTCTGGATGCCTGCAAGGTCTCATACATCTCCAACCCGAAAACTGCAGGTTTCAGTATGTGTTTGAGTTTTGAAGTTACCGGTTTCACCGGTCTAGAAGGCCATTTGGCGGCCCTACTGATGACTGGCAGGCCTCCCAGTACCGATTCGGGGACTCCAATATTTCTCGCTAACTTCACCAGGTCATGCAGAAAAAGTCGCCCCGTGGCCTTTGCTTCTTCCTTCCAGCCCAGATTACCGCTGGGAGAGAAAATCTCGACTTTTATTTTTGCAGAAAGTTCCTGCAGTATCTGCTCCCGTTGTGAGTGAAACTCCTGGTAGGGGACGATTTGGCCGATAAAAGAACAATCAATTTCCTTTTCTCGACGCTTGAGGCGGTCAAGGATTTTCGATTCAAAGGCATGATTCAAGTGTAACGAGCGGAAACCTGCCGCTTGCAAACGCCTGACGGATTCAGGGGCGCAGGAAAGTATTAAGTCAATGAACTGAAATGCATTATTCCCGGGAATGGCGCTGCCCACCCAGCCAAGCACTAATCGGTTGGAGGGCGCATGAAAGCGAATCTTCTCCAATAACATATCATCATGATGATCATACCACAGTATCTCCGGTTTAAATGTCTCAATTTGTCTTAAGGCAATTTCATGCAAATCTATGGAGGCAGGATTAGCAAGGCCATTTTCCAGCGCCCAGGCGCGCTGCAGCGGTTCATTATTTATCGGAAACTCTTTGGCCTCATAACCGTAAGGCCTCAAAGCCCTGGACCAAAAGTCCGCCCACCCAAAGCCATCGTAATCCAGGGCCGCCTTCTGGTCTGCAAAGCTCCGTTGGGCCAGACCGGAATTCTTGTTATAAAAATCTTTCAAATAAGCAGGGTAACTAGTGGTAACAATTGCCAGTTTCATCAGTTCTTTAAGAAATTTCTTATCTAAGGGAAGAAACTTTTTCAGGGAGCAGCATATCGGGATCAATACCAATTAACTCCGCGAAATTAGCAATCATTTTAGTTGCGTTAAATTCCGCGTGGAAGGCTGCCAATGCAGCCCTGCTGCAGGATTCCTTCAAAGAATTATCCAGGATCAATCGTTCGACGGCCCCGGTGATCTCTGCTTCATCCAGGCTATGGACACAGAGACCGACCCCGTATTGCCTGATCGTTTGGGCGATCCCCGCATATGCGGGCCCGTGAAAAAGAACTGGCCGGCCTGCGGCCAGGTAGGTTTCGAATTTATTGGGGAAGGACAGTTCCACGTGGCGGCGTTTCTGGGGCTCGAACCAATAGGGAAGGTAGCAGAAATCCGTTTTGGCAATTTCCTGAAGCATCGCCTCCGTCGGCTGCCAGCCCCGGTCCTCCATCTCCACCCCCGGGCTCCGGTAAGGGACTCCGGGGCCAAAGGCGCGGACCTTAATCCGGGGCGTCCTCGCGCCGGCGTTAATTTGGGCCGCTGCCGCCAGGAAAGCCTGCCAGGCGTCCGGGCCGTAAGCGTTACCCACAAAGCCGATGATGATGCCATTGGCGTCCCGGGGCATTTTTGTGGGGAACACGGGCCGGTCAAAGCCGTGGCGCAGGATAACGCTTTTTATCCCGTACTCCTTCTCGTAGGCCTCCTGCATGGCCTCGCCAGCGGTGCTCAAGTGCCAAGCTTGGCGCAGAGCCTGGCGGAACCGTTTCCACAATAGTCGGCGAGCTAGCCGGTCATACCCTCCATCCCTGAGCCAGCCCTCGGGGTCATCCCAGAGTGAGCCCACTAGGGGCACTCCGAGACTCTGTGCCACCTGTGCTGCAATCAACAAGGCCTCCCCCTGTAGGTCAGCCCATACTAAATCGATACGGTGACGCCTGCCAAACCCAACTGCTTGCCTTATCCTCCAGGGAGCAAGAACCCGAAATCCCAGGGCCCGGAGCACCGGCAGGTAAAACCTGGCTCCTCGCAGGCGCGGGGTGGCCTCCAAAGGTCTTATTTGAAAAGGGACTCCCTGTAAGACAGTAGGGAGTTGGCCTCCCCCAAAACTTTGATCCCGGGGTCCCACAGAGAAGCACACATAGCGGTCCTTCGGGTAACGCTTGAGAATATCTTCCCGCACCACTCCTCCGCCGGTCATAACACCCGGCAAGGAACCGCACAATACTAGTAGTTTTGGGTAATTGCTCATCAAGGTCAGTTGGATACGGATAATACCTGACAGTCATTATAGTCCTGGGCTTTGGCCAACTGCCGTTCCTCCTCCCAATCCATATCTCATAGGTCTATAGGCGCAAGATAGTCAATATTTTTAACTGCCGCAATGATATATTAGCTTGGTCAGATTGCTTTTTTGGTAATTATTACAGTCCCTTTATCATGATCCAGGCAAATCATTTCGGAAATACTAAATTCTTTCTGCCAGCGATTCAAGATCAAGCCCTCTCCTTCTCGCTTAGCATCATCCAGAATGATTTGCCCGCCTATTTGCATGCGATCCCAAAAAAAAGGCAACGCTGGGTACCGGATAGTAGGGGTTAAAGCCGGTGGACCATCGACCAACAGGAGATCGATTCTGATCAGGTCTTCTAATACGCTAAGGTCATACCAATACTGTTCTTCACCAAACTGCTTGGTTAAAGTTAAAGGAGCTAACCGTAACTCAACTATATTAGAAAGTCCAAGTGACTCTAACAATTCACGAGAAGCCGATGCAAATTTAGCATCATGCTCTATTGAGCAAAGCTTACCAATAGCCATTTTCTGTAGTGTCAAAGCAATCACCGCAGTAGAAAGACCAGTACCTAGTTCGACAACAAAATGTGGTTTTTTGCGTTGTATGGTATTCACTATCTCGACAAGAAGGTCAGCTGAAACAGCCCAGCCCCCTGGCGCTGGCAATGGACACTTAGGACTAAGAGTTGTAACCAGATTGCATGCATCCCACGCTGAACGCTCACATACTCTTTCCAGGCGACCAAGTTGTTGATAAATGATACGGAACTTATAGCGAAAATAATAGAGCACTGTCCCAATAGCAGCCAGATTCAATAACCCTAAAATTATAATAATGGATTTCATCTTGATTATGCTATTCGTTTTAACGTTGTTTTCAAGCAGGTGGGTAGTATACGATAAAATTAAATGAAATTACAGTGCTGTCCGGTTAACTGATTAAAAAAGTCCGAAACCTCCTCTAAATCTGTTAGAATGTGTTAGTCATAACCCATTAAACAGAAAGGAGATTTCGGACTATGGCCC
>Ga0315282_10010983_pt1 | contig 14110 bp, 17 predicted proteins | sample YL17G07_20_MG_FD_203693 | JGI IMG/M metagenome (GOLD analysis project Ga0315282, IMG submission 203693) | Sediment microbial communities from Yellowstone Lake, YNP, Wyoming, USA - YL17G07_20 | ecosystem: Environmental > Aquatic > Freshwater > Lake > Sediment | place: USA: Wyoming | collected... | reverse complement strand
CGTGCCCTTGAGATTACTGCAAAGTGTAAGACCGTACATCTCAAGTCAGGTTTTGGAACCAACGCTGATGAAGCTTTGATTCGCGCGTCAAAAGAAGCTAAGGCGATAGTGGCGACTGCAGACTCTCGGCTTAGGATGAGGCTGCGCGCCCTTAACGTTCCAGTCTTGACTCTTAGAGGCAACAGACTCTACTGCGAACCGGAAACACCGGAATACTGGCCTTCAATGTTATAAATGGCCTTAAGAAGGATCTTCTGAAAAGGTATATAGTACGCGAGATAGCTATATAATTAGATATCTTTATATCGATTGGGAGGCCTCTGTTCAAGTGAGAGGCGTGAACTTTGGAGGACTGGCGCAAGCATAAGCTCATAGTCTTTGAAAGTGTTCAACGTTGGATGCGGGAACTCAAATGCAAGGATTCGTCAAAGTGGCAGTTCCTTGAATCGTTCAAACGTTTTCTCAGAGCTATTAATGTGGAGAATCCTGATCGTCTGATTGATGACTACATACAGGACATGAAAAGTGACGATCCTAGAATTCGACTGAGAACACAGGACCGTTTGAACAAGTTCTACGAAGAGAAGAATCCGTATGCTGGATATTCAGCATGGATGTCGTTCATTGCCGCGCGTAGTTTCTATAATGCCAACGGTTGCCCTATTACCGCGAAGGCTCCATTCCCAAAGTCTCCGTTGAGGGAGAAGATCAAGCTTCCTACAAATGAAGAGACTGCTAACATGGCTCGACTTGCGCCACCTGTTCTTCGCAGCCTAATACTGACACTCGCTGAGAGTGGAATGAGGATTAACAGCGCTGTCCAGATTCTTTACGGTGACATCAAAGAGGATTATGAGGCAAATCGTGTTCCTATGGGGATTAGACTACGTGGCAAGATTACAAAAAAACCGGCTTGCCCTATTGGACGTATGTTCTCGACGATGCAAGGGACGCTATCAAAGTTCAGCTTGACATGCGGAAGGCTCAGGGAGAACCTATCGCTGATGAGACACGCGTGTTTCCTATTTGCAAACAATATGCAATTCAACAAATTCGGGTTTTCAGTGACCTTGTAGGACTGAATCAAAGAAAGAGTGGTCTGCGGGAGTTCACTTCAAAGTGTTGGCGGAAAAGGGTTCAGACTATTCTGGAAAGAGATGAGTATCACATCAACCCGAACCATGTCAGCCTGATTTTACAGGCTAAGCCGAGAGGTCGAGACGCTCACTACTCCATGCCCTCGAAAGAAGAATTGGCTAGTGAATACCTGAAGGCTACCAATGAGCTTCGAGTATCTGGACCTCTCTATGTAAAACCGACCATGAATGAACTTCTAGAGAGAATACAGCAACTGTCACCCCAGGAGCAACTAAGCCTGATTTCTCACCTGGAAAATCAGAAAGAGAAAGGAACGCTTCAATACGGATCCGTAGCTCCTCCTCGGATAGTAAATCTGCTGTCTCAGCTAGGACTGGTTAAAGAAGGGCCACATTTAGAAATCAAGGTCGGCAACGACCCCGAGGCAGCGTATGAACCATTTGAAGAGAAGCCCAATTCGACTAAAGTCAGGAGGTGACGAAATGGGCAGGTATAGAGTCCCTAGACCTCAAGAATGTCTGAAATGCGGCGAACAGTGCTACGCGTATCACATCTATAGTTCAACCACTACAGGACGAGAGTACCCGAAAGAAGTCTACAAATGCTACTGGGCCTGCAACGGATGCGGTAGGAAGTTTCAAACCATGGAACGTGAAAATGATTTCATCACAGTTGATGAAGTACCAGACAGTCATGATCGCGACAAGGGAATAGCGTATCTTGAGGAGAACTAGCTAAGACGCTCATACGTCTCTCATTTGCAAGAAAAGGGCTAATAATAGATGGCCCGACGGCATATTGGCCCACGATATCGTAAGGGTTAAACTGATCCTATCCTGAATCTGGATCAAGAAGTTGGTGGACCGTGCGGGATCTATACCCTATAGGGTCCAAAACAAGCATCTGCTAGGTGCTCGAGTAGGCCGTCGTGTCGGTGGTCTACTAGTCTTAGTCTAATATACTTGGTTAAACGAGTTCTCCATGCTTTGGATGCTCGCCATATGCGTGTTAGCAAACTAAAGTCAAGACTTGACGTGTCTCTAAGAAATGCTGATCTCTTGGCCCCCTTAATCTCCGTCTACATAGGTGGCATAGTATTTCTTGGATCGCAGACTCTCTTGGGTGTTGGCCAGTGCACGGCGAGTTATCTGCTGGTCGTCACCTGCCTATTCCATCTGATAATGACATGGTCGTTTGGCAGAATCGTTGGGACCAGATTTGTGAGCAACTATTTAGAGAGAGTTGTGGGACGGAGTTCATCTGTTTTTGTGAAAGCCGAACTGACCGCGACACTCGTGTGCCTTGCAACGATCTCACTTGTTGCTATAGCCCTGTACCTTCTAATGGGAGGATACGGACCAGCTCGGTTCTGGTTCTACTGGACCGTATTGGCTCTTGTTGTTTTCCTTACGTCTTTTCTCAGATGCTACAGAAGGTTCAGTTCAAGACTAAGCATGGACGCCGAAAAGTTGAAAATGAGGCTAAGCATCTGGCTTGAGATTTTTAGAGGTCTGGTATGGGCTCTCACATTGGTAGTTTTAGGCACTGCTTACTCACAGATTCTTACAGGACTGGCAATGTCAACTCTGGAGATGATATTGATTTCTTATACGATTGTGGGTGCTCTTGTCTTCATCTATGTTCCACTAATATTCGAAGTTTTCCAACACCTTTTCGAATGAACAGGCAAGCGAATCAAAATCCCAGGTTCGACGTATATGTCAAAACTCTCCCGTCTCTTGAGTTACTTAATCGATAGAGTTTGAACCAGATAGGCTACCACAGGTATCAGAACTGAAAAGCTCTCCTTCCAAACGGTTTCCATGTCGAATGGCCATTCTTTGATATTTTCGACATGGTTCGATACAAGCGTCAAAGCCAAAGTCTGCAAATAGTCTCCAGGTTTCAGATCAAGCGCTGCCTTATCGAGGTCATCGGATAGCTTCCTCTTCGCTTCGACTATAGTACGATGCAATTGATACTGTGGCATGACAAAAAACGAAATTCCTACAACAATCCCCAGCAAAAAAAGGACTAGAGTGAAGACGTTCGGAACCGCAAAAAAGATCGGGGTCACCATTGCCAATCCGACATTCCACGTTAATGAACTTGCAAGTGAGAAACTTGCAAGATCGTTAATCCTTGTCGTTTTCCTGACGCGTAAGATTCCCAGACTCAACGGAATTCTCGAAATCCTTCGAATGAACAATATGTGTTGGACTATCTTGGCTAAGCCATTGGTACCCACACCACCTGCTAGCAGCGTAATCACAACGAAATATGACAGCATGAGGGGCTTCTGCAAAACATCTTCACGCACAAAATCAGGGACCCAGAAGTATCCCTGAGCGCTCAAAAGTACGTAGGTGAAACCAGATGCCAAGATCGGGACTTCAAAGTAGAGTGCGAATCTATCGTTGTAAACGCTAGCAACATGTTGTTCGACAAGCTTTTCGAAGCTGGTAGCTGATATTTCAAATGAGCTGGCCAACGATTTCAGGATTGGTTCATATCTATTGAAAGCCCAGCAAAGAATGCTGGACACCCAAACAAAACCTGCTATAAAAAGCGGAAGGTACCAATGTCTCACAAAGTTTGTTAAGCTGACTCCAGAGTAATTGGCTAATCCTGCCCCCAGTACATAGAGAACGATGCCAGCAACAATCGTGGAAAGTGGACAAGGCAACCGGCGTCTGTTAAACAATAATGGAATCAAAGGAATTCGTCGCATTTGTTGTTCGCCACCTTTAAGTGGACAATCTGGTACAATCACAGTTGAAGCTAGCATTGTACAAACCTGAATATGATGTTGTTGTCGTAGGCGCTGGACCAGCCGGCCTGTGCGCTGCCAGATCAGCAGCCACTGGGAACGCCAAGGTCCTGATTCTCGAAAAGGAACGGGAAATAGGATATCCTGTCAAGACTAGTGGAGGAACTTGGATTGATGATGTAGCTAGATTTGGAATTCCGCAGGGCTACTATAATCCAATAAGTCGATGCGTCTTCAGTTCTCCGAGGAACTCAGCACTCTTCACATACAAAGACCCCAAAGTCTGCATACTCGATGTGCGTCGAACATACCAACATCTTGCCTTTGAATGCGGCAAAGCAGGATGCCAAATCGCGTTGGGAGCATCGGCCCAAGGGCTTCTAAGAAAAAACGGAATTGTAGCGGGGGTGGCCTATTCGCAGCACGGAGACACAAGGAAAGTTGAGGCCAAAGTAGTGATTGATGCAACAGGAATTTCTGCCATACTTGCTAGGGAAGCCAAGATGGTAGAACGATGGGAACGAATTGGTGCTGGAGCTGAGTTCGAAGCCTACGTCGAAAACCTTCCTAGTGATACTATACATTTGATAGTTGGCAAAGGATTATCACCTTCAGGATACTCCTGGATATTCCCTGTTAGTAAGTCAAGGGCGAGAATAGGAGTTGGCCTTATTCGCCCAGAAACATCAGATTCTCCGATAAATTATCTGTTGAAACTAGTTGAGAAACTGCCAAGTCTTCTTGGGGAGACTACTAGAATTGTACCGATCGAATTTCATCAATGGAGTGTTCCATGTGCAGGTCCTCTCGATGAAGTGGTTCGTGATGGACTAATTGTAGTCGGTGACGCCGCGGGACATGCCAGTCCACTTCTTGGTGAGGGGATAAGGCACGCAATGAAGTTTGGAGAATTGGCAGGGAGTGCAGCGGCTGACGCCATTAAACAGAATGATTGCTCCTATAGCAACCTTGCAAAGTTCCAGCATGATGTGAATAAAGAGACCTCAACAAATTACACAATTGCACTTGAAATTCAACGGAGAATGGCAGGATTCTCGGATGACAAATGGGATGAAGTTGTGGACAAACTGAAACAACTAAGCTCAGAAGAATTTGCTAGGTTTATTCACGGAGATTTCAGCATTTCTAGCATAGTCTCATTGATGGCTAAGCATCCATTCCTTGTAACAAGCACGACTGCAAAGATGGTTTTGGGCATCTTGAAAGGTAAGTAGCTAAACTCCGTGATGACAAACTTGGACTCACCTAGTGAACGACCATGGGAGAAGTGCTACCCGCTAAGCGTAAGACTTCTCAGAAATGGCTTTCCATTTTCTAACATACTGCTTGGAGCTGGATTGTATGCAGCAGGATTCACAATAGCTGCTATGAAGGAACAGATATACGAGTTTCTAGAGGTATGGTATATTTATGTCGCGATAATTGGAATAGTGTGGGTTACCGGAGTTTATTGTTGGTTTTTTCCAATCTTCTCAGAAGCCTTAAAAAGCGCTGAGAACGAGTTCCTCGACATCACTCCAAAGAGATATGAATCTATTGTACTTCAAGCAATCAAGCCTATTTGTGATGTTAAGGACACACTACTATTTTCCGTATTTCCCGCAATCGCACTTACTGTGCTTTGGGTATCTCTTCTCTATTACAGGATTCTTCCGATGTTCCTAAACGTGAAGTATGATATAATTTTCTCGCCGCATTATGAATACGCAATCTGGGGATCAATTCTGGGAGTTCTGTGTGTTGGTCTTGTGCTCAATTCCATTAGATACTTCCGCATACTAATGCGTCTACTAGTTCATTTGTTCAAGTTACCCCTAAAGCTGGAGCCTTTCTACCATTTGAAGGATCACGGAAACGAACGAATAATTAGAGTCGTATTGTCAGGTATCTATACCTACTTCTTTGGTGTATCTCTAATTGCTGCTGTTGCATTTACATTCACGAATTTCATAACAATTGGTCTTCTGGCTCTCACAACTGGAGTGGGTGTTGTGGGCTTTTTCTATCCTCAAGTTCTGTACAGAAGGGCTGTCTCAGAGGCCAAACTAAGAGTCTCGAAGGAAATAGTCAAGGGTTTTTCCGAACGATACGGGAGTCCCGTCAAATGGAATGAGTTTCGAATTGAATCTCTTGTCCTTTTTGCGCTGTTGGAAGAGATGAATCGAATCAAAGAATGGCCAATGGATGTTCTTGGAACGGCTAAATTCGTGGTGGCAGCATTGGTGCCATCGCTGATGACCTTGGTTCGAACGTATTTTGGGCTCTGAAGAATACAAGCTTTGTGTGCAAGAAATAAGGCTGCGAAGGTACAAAGACTAATCAAGATTAGTCTCGGCCCAAGAATGTGCCTTGTGTGGAGGTAGAGTTGACGTTATCACGATCCAGCATATAATTCTAGAGGTGAAAGAAACATGGTCGACGAGAAAAGGCCAATGATGTACTTACGCACGTCCGACTATCTCGAAGTTCTGCGGTAAGGAGTACTTTGGTTTTTGGTTTTCAATCACTCTTGCTCTGTGCAAACAATGATATCCTGATGGTTCTTGAACATAGAATTCTGCCGTCAAGACTACTGCCGAGATCCTAGAGATGTTTATCAGTAGATGTCTTGTCAAGTCGCCGATAGCAGCCAGCTCCTTATTCATCATATTTCGCTCAACAATATTCACATCCACGTAGACCAAACTTGGCCGTTCTCCGCTTAGTTGCTCATTGGCGTGCTTGATGGATTCCAAGACACTCTTGACTCGATCGGATAGGATTACGCTTTTGAAGCCAAAGAATCTAGGGTTACGGATCAGATTCGTACCTTTCTTGCGCTCCATAAGCCACACTTCATAGTCTAGATATTCACTGGTCCCCCATTCAATTGCGTTGCATGGAATTTCTTGGTTTGGCTTGGCTAGCTTTACAAGAGTAATTCCGATGCCATTGTCCGCAAATGTGAATTTGCCACTTTTTTCGCCCTTGATGAGGCGATGCAGCTGTTCTAGTACAAAATCTACATTTTGTCTACTAGGATCTCTCTTCGTTTTGATAACTACCGCACAGTTCGATCCAAGCTTGTCCATTATGTTTGATGCTTTCCGCATAATCAATTTCCAATGCTCAATGTTTCTTTTATCTCTCTTAGTGAGTCTCTCCTTTTTCTTACACTCTATCTCAACAGTGTTGTTGATCATCAGGTCAGGCGTCTTCAGACTCAAATCTGATTGGGTTTCAATGAACTCAACGACATCTCTTTTTCTTGCGTAAGCAGCGGCCACTTCAACTTCGTAGATAGACTTGTCAACCTGCTCAGGATTTGACGAGATGAGATCATTCATCTTCTGGCTCAAACCTTTCGCTTTCTGTTCCTTCAAAACGAAAAGGCATTCTCCCAAACGTGTTGCTTTCACAATCTCCAAATAACGAGGAGGTGAATCGTTCTTGAGACAAAACTCAACCTGTCTTTCTGCTTGATAGATAAGAAACGCAAGAGGATGAAACCTCTCGGTGTAGTCAATGTAACTGAGCTTGCGCTGATCGTGCGGAGGTCTATACGACTTGATTGTTTCGAATTGAGTGGATAACCAATCCATGCCCACCGATTCCTTCAGTTCTGATATGAATCTCTTGGAGTCTTCGATGGTCAGTTCTCTCAATGTCGAACACACCTCGTTAGATTCGTTATGGGCTTTGGCTACTGTTGAATATATGGTTCTAGAGGTGGATGATCTGATCGAAAAAGAATCAGATTTCCTTCAAGTCTCTAAGTCTTTATCGAATACTTTTCCACATTTTGAGCATTCAAGTGGAAGCCTTGGGACTAGTGCCCAACTCATTCTAGCCTACTATCCCCTGTCTTCTACGCCAAGCCAGTAATGTCTCCTCGCTATGATCAGAACCACTATTCATGGTATTCAACTCACAGAAGATTGACTTGGCGAGACTATTAGACAAGAGACATCTGTGAAAGTAATGTTAGTTTCACCTACGTCTGTTGTTTAAGATGTGGTTAAGGCGTACTATGAGCAGGTTGAATGCTTCCCTGACAGCTGTTCAACCTGAGAGGGGAGAACTTGCACCACAGACCCTCCCATTCCCCTCTCCCTTTTCATGTAACATTAAACTAATAATCGACTGGTAACAATTGATGATCCAGAGCTTGCGTTTATATGTATACGATACATGGATCTCTGAGTTTCAGAGTCCGTCTCATTCGATTACCGGCTCGCTACATTTCTTTGATTTCCTGTGAAAGCAAAATCGTTTAACTGTGAATAGCATAATTAAGCTCCAAGGATGAGACATGGTGAATCGTAAGTGGTTTCTCTTGCATCAAGAGTAATTGCGACAGTCATGGTGGGCGTGCTTTGGTTTGCAGTCATTGTATTGTGCCTCGCCTTTGTGCCAGGCCTGAATCTTTGGCAGAAGGCTGCGGTCTTTCTTGCTTCCGCTGCGATAGTCGGAGGCATAATTGCAGCGTTCTGGATAAGATACGGACTCAAGCTGTCAAGTGCTACTAGTGAAAAGTGAGTGAGCACCAACGAATTACACGCAAAAACTATAATGCCAACCAATGGTTCAATTTCGAGCGGCCGCACCAAGAGATACACACAATTCAACGAAAGGTTGAGCTTGAGCACTCTGCTAATCGTGATAAGCTCGCAGAGTTTCTAGCCAAGTTCGGATTAGTTGAAGTGACATCTAAATCGATCCAAGCCAAGAATCGAGTTAGGAGAATAACGTGAGTAGTGTCCCTGTCCAGCTAGTTACTCACTTTACATGACGAAAGACATATGGCTAGGAAAGCCTCTTTCAGTTTCATGAGGGGATCTTACGCCCGCAGTAATCGTCACTGAATTGAACTATGACAATCAACAAAATGTGTTTGCTATTTCCTTAGAACAGTTATTGAAGCGAATGCCAACCATAAGAGCAGGGTACTTTCTGTGGGGAAAAATAGAATTTGTTGAAATAGACAAGAAGATTCACAAGGATGTGGGCAAGGAAGTTTCCCTAAGAATTAGCGAACCTGTACGAAATCGAGGAATGTTTGTTGGCTCTGCTGATGAAACACTGAAAAAGCTCGGCGTAACATCCAGCTCTTGGATTTGCCTTGTATTGGAAACTTATAATGATCTTAGCAGAACCTTCACTTATCCGCTTTATCCAGACTACTTCGAGATAATTGAGACACCTGACACCCTTAGAAATGAAGTTGAGCGCAGGTTCAAGGGTATGGAAGAAGTCGTAAAACTGCTTGAATTTACTGGTGTCGCTGGCACCGTGAAGGGCGCCTATGATGACTTGGTTGCAGCCTATCGTAAATTCAAGTCAAGTTCTTTTGAAGATTCCAAGACAAGTATCAGAAAAGCTCTGGAAGAGTTAAGACCCGTTATTAGGTCGTGGTCTACTGTTGATAATAGTGAGCATCTGGCGGACGGAATACAGAAACTTGCCGGTTCTCTCTACGACTTGAGTTCCAGCGGGGGACCGCACAAAGGAGTAGCTTCACAGGATGAAACTGAGGTGATCCTCAACTCAACGCTGTATCTTTTCAGATATCTGAACAAAATAATCAAAGACAACAGGATGAAGGGAAAACCCAGTGGCGCTGTCTGATCCCACAATATTGGAAATAACTCTGCCGATTTCACATGCTCTAAAGAAGACCGAGAAGGACATCATCCTGAACGAGTTGCGAAATCACGTACCTGATCTTGAAATTGTCGGCACCGGATACCGAGAATTTTATGGACAAGATTTGCCACTTGAGTTGGTAATACAAGTAACAACAGCAATGGCAAACATAATCGTCATGATAGATGCCCTTTCGAAAATGAAGAAATGGCTCTCCAAGCCCGAAAAATTGGACGATTCCCCTGGAATAGCTATTAAGGTCGGAGAAAACAGCTACTCGATCAAGGGCTGCAGGACTGCCGAAGATGTGACAAAGATAATCAGAGAGATCAAGCGGCGTTGAGCAAGCAACGCGATGTCTTATGCATGGTCATGGGGCCAGTTTTCAGAGCTGCGATGACTGATGGAACAGTTGGAGAGATTGATTCTACAATACAGATTACAGATGAAAGGGCTATTCGGCTGATTGCGAAGAGAGGCTATCGAGGGCTAAGTGTAGAATTCAATATAGAACGATACGTCTGCTCTATCTGCAACAGAGACTATGAAGAATGCTCCCACGAGAATGTAGCATTGATACCAAAAGGCTTGACGTTCATGTCGGCTAGCATAGTGCGCAATCCAAAGGCAAGAACATACATGACAGATGTCCTTATTGTAAAGACGAAAAAGAATCGTCGTCACTACCGATGGATTGGTTATAGATCAGGGCGTCAGGACAGGATGGAGAGGATATCGGCAAGGCTCAAATCGGGTCATATTTCAGCGACATCAGCGCGAGTTATCTCAGACTACTTCTTGACAAGAAAATCCGGCGAGTGCCGATATTTCGAACGAATCCAATGAGTTCTACAGGTGCGCACGCGAAAATTTTTTTTCTTGAAATTGCTCTTGTTATCGGAAAAGCTCATGGAGCCAACCAAACACTCGGTGGCTGGACTTTTAGTCTCCTTTTTCGATTCCGAGTTAGAATCCAGCTCGGAAAAGGAGGCGCCGCTAATCACTTCTAAGATATGTCTCTGTATTCACACACACAAAATAGTGAACATGTGTGTGAATCTATCATCATATGTTACAAAGATTACGCGGCGGCTCCTTTTCAGAGTAGGTTTTGAGTTCCTTTCTCGATTCCAAGATGGAAAAGCCAGCCACCATAGATTTGGCTGACATTATGATGTCTTCCATCTCAACTTTCGTTCGGCTTCCAATGCATCCCACTGTCTTTGTGTGACAAATTCGAGTTGAAGTCGAGGTCTGATATTCTCGAATTGACGATAACTCCAGCCCATGCGTTCAGCGAATTTTCGCCCTACTGGCGGGTGAACCAAGCTCTCATCATGGTATACACAATCGATTACGGCTCTAGAAACCCCCAACAGCTTGCGATTAGGCATAAAGTATTCGCGCCTTTCATTACATTTTTCCCAAATAGCGGCCATGACCAGCCTATTCGACCACACTGAGTTTTTCGGACACTTTCGCAGTGCTTCAGGGTCGTTGAAGAGCTTCAAATCCGGTGGAACAAAGTCCCAGATCTTTTCCTTCAAACTGAACTCAGGGAGAATATCGAAAAAAATGTGACCTAGTCGTATGCGATCGCGATCGAGTTGTTTGAAGAGTTCATCATCAGCAAGACGAAGTAGTTCCAATTTGTCTTTTTCGTTAAGAATCGTGTTGTCGAATTGCTCCATTTCTGAATCTGCAGGTGACATCTCTCTATAATGCTTCTCGTATAATCGGGCGAGTTCACGCCACTTTCTAGGGTTTACACTCAAATCTCATTCTCCTCTACACCAAACCATACGACTTTACCTTGATCGTTCACAATTCCTTCTCTGATCCTCAGCGTGTCAAGTAGGCGACAAAAGCATTGTAGAACGGTTTTCCTGATGACATCCATGATAACTCATCTTGTTGCCTGACCAAATCTCAAACTATGTAACTTGTTTTACGCGTCAATTCTTCTTCTGAGTTGAACTTGATCCAAAATTTCTCGGTGCATTCAAGGGCTAGATTCATTTTTCTTTCGATAATCGCGGCGGCGTCCTTCAAATCTCTAACTGCGACTTTGACATCGTTGAGAATGTGCACTGCAAGGTCCTTGGGGTTCTGACGTTCCGTTATCTCTTGAGTTGGTCCTTCTTGTTGCTCTTCGATCTTGCGTGTCTCAGTTGTAGACTTGATCGGCTTCGTTTCTTTTGTAGTGTGCTTCCTCATTCATATTCGCCGTCGCTCGCTTGACCTTTCTCTAAACAAATCTCATAGCTCGCGGGCTATTCGAAGTTCAGTTCAAGAAAATATCATAAATATGATCACTATCAGAACAGTCCTATAAACATTCGAGAGATTTGTGGAGAATTTTCCAAAGAAGAGTGACGTTTTTCGACACTATTCTCGAATTTGTGATGACAGTTATCACATCATATTTCATCAAATATCAGAAGGTGAGAGAACGAAACCACAAAATTCGGATCGAGAACGGGCAAAACTGCAGGCTGACCTTGCGAGAATCAAATCTCACATCGACTAACCCTAGAGTGATGTCAATGGGCAGAAGTGACTTTGGTGCAGGATCTATGAATGTGATTGTGGAACACAACATGTGTTGGATGTCTTGTTCAACACTTGGACATGAGGATGCGGGTTATTTCACTGAGCCAACAAAAGCTAATAGAAACAGTCCCCATAACTCATTGTTGGCTTGACATGGTCAATCTAGCAGGGCTTTTCACAAGCTTCTGTGAATACTTCGATGGAAAACTTAGCTACAGTACAACCAGTACGAGTGAATGGACAGAACTTGTTTTGAAGTTCTTTGGAGAGCAGGCCAAGAAGGATAACGCAGTACCTGTTGGCGAGTATATGCTTGTAGATCAAATCTGGCGTGGACAGCATTCAGAGATCGTGTTCGCGCTGGAACATGAGCACAGCGGATCAGACGTGAATGAGCTTCTAAACAAGGAAGTCAATCACTTGATAGACTTGCGGGCAAAGGCTAAAGTGGGTATTTTCTATCCAAACCTTGGAGATGAGAAGACACTCGTAGATAACATCTCTTCAAGAATTCTGTATCGCTCATTATACAACAAAATTCCATTCGAAGAGTATATGTTCATCCTAGGATTTGCCACAAGAAAGCAAGGTCATCCGGCCATTATGTTCAAAGCGTACTTCTTCAACGACAGTGGTAAGAAGACTGACCACAGGGAATTCGTGATTCGACAGGCACAAAAAACCGAGACAACGTGACGCCTACCGATTCTTCAGAGATTCATCTTATACCGATCCACTCGAATACAAACAAAAGATGTGTGGCTGACCGGTCTTGAAGAAGGCAAAATACAAGCTGGACTTTCACTCGCCGTTCTATTTCGATATAGAAACAGACATGAGTGTTGGTCTATCTGATAGCTCAAACATCACATTTCACAGATCGAAGGGTATGAATTATTGCACAATCGTCTTTGAAATAGATTCACTTGATGAGAGAAATGCGAGAGATGAAGGGAAAAAGAGAGTTGAAGAGTATCTAGGTTGTATGCTTCTAACAACGGATGCAAGTGTAGGTGATGTTACATATCCGAGCAAGCCACAGCTGCTAAACCCTGAAGATTTTCAGGGAATGCCAAAAACTGGTTACTTTGATGTCCGCATTCATACGGGTGTTACAAGTCGACTAGGGCAACAAACGTTGGATACGGCTGCAACACTTGTGGCAAGAATGAGAGCCTTGCCGATTGAAGATATGAAAACAATACACAGAACGCTTCGATGGCTCAGAAAAGCTTCCACTGCTCATGGAGAAGATAGATTCATCTATGATTGGATCTCATTTGATTCGATGCTTGGACTCCTGAAAAAGTCGAAAGCAACACAGAATTTGATTCCTGAATTCTTGGATCGAGCGCTAAACACGCAAGCTGCCAACAGAATCGTACAAAAACATCATACAACAATTGAAACACTTTCAAAAGCGAATCTAGTAGGTTTTAGGGGCACTGGATACAGTGAAAAACTTGCGCTCGATCTGAAAAAGAAAGTGTCTCCAAGAGCGATTTTGCCAAAGGTCGTGCTCTGTATCTACGAAGTCAGAAACAACATGTTTCACAAAGGTGAAAGTACGGAACTAACCACGCATAGTGACAAGCTACTTATGGATATCGCCAAGGAATGTCTCAAATCTTATCTTAGTAGCTAGCCCATCTCAGGGGCTCTAGTTCTTCTTCCTTTTTTCGATCAGCCATCTTAGCAATTCACTTCTTTCCTTTCTTTTCGATCCTGTCGAGATATTCCTGCAAAGCCTGAGCCACATGTCTAGACAAGTCGCCTTGCTTTCGCAAGTGATTCCTCAGACGCTCTTCGAGAGCGTCTTCGATCGAGACGATGATCTTGCCCAACTCAGGTCAACGAGGATTCAATAGCTCTTAATTTAAAACCCTTTTCTACATTTAATGAAGTTCTGGCCTCTACGGCTGTGGAAAGTTACTTTATAAAGCTCCTGTTAAACTTCACGTCTCTGTCTCGGCAAACTTGTCATCGCGATGTGTCTAATCTCTAAGACCATAAGTCACGATCCGTCCTCCGATGAACGATGCC